>Ga0213862_10000710_pt1 | contig 13981 bp, 16 predicted proteins | sample PICome_7_FD_160092 | JGI IMG/M metagenome (GOLD analysis project Ga0213862, IMG submission 160092) | Coastal seawater microbial communities near Pivers Island, North Carolina, United States - PICO266 | ecosystem: Environmental > Aquatic > Marine > Coastal | place: USA: North Carolina... | reverse complement strand
GACTTGATAGTTTTCATAGCTTTTGAAGCTGCCTCTGACGCGGCAGTAAATGGAGCTTTAATTGTATTCACAATCCTTGTGATTAAGCTTACACCATCTTCACCGCCAGTAAAGATAGCTTTAAAAGGTTTGACTAAATCGGCCAAAGGTTCTAATGGAAACATAAACGCATTTCGAATAAAGGTAACGACTCTTTGAACCATTCTACCTACGCCGGTTTTTGGATCACTCGAGAAGAAATTACGAATAGGTTGTATAGCTGCTTTGATTCCCGCCATAGCGTCATCAAACGCTTTTATTGATCTTGCTTTAAAGTTGCTTCCAATTCTTTTTAAATCGTCTCCCATTCTAACAAATGGATCTAACAAAACTGTGAGAGCTTTACCAACATTTGTTCTTAATTTACCAATGCCAGCTTTTACTAGATCTAATAACTTATCAAGTCTAAATAATTTTGCGTATGCCTTTAAAGAATCAACTAAACCAGAAATGATACCAGCAATAAATGCAATTAAGCCTAACAATAATAGTTTTAATTTGCTATCATCTGCTTTATCTTGACTCGAAGCTATCTCTTGAGTAGCAGCAGCCTGTTGTTCACGCATAGCTTCTAGCAGCTTCATGTTCGAAAGCGCCATTGCTTTTACAAATTGATTTACAATTGTTGTTAACCTATCAACACTTGCAACAATCCTTGAAGCACCGTCCATTTCATTATCATTCGCTACTTTTAGCGTTTGATTTACTTCTGCTAGAGTTGCCATATCTACCTCATTTTTGCCTTAGACATTTCTTGGTCTCTTTTTTGTTTCTCTTCTTTAATGTGGTTGAGAAGTAATGCCACATATATTTCTCTTTCAAATGGTAACATATTCTCTATCTCAGTCAAGCTCCAATTCCAGTGAGTCATTAAATTGAAGTTCATCTTATAATAGTTCTCAAGACTATCGTGAGATAGAGCTATTATAAAAAATTTTGTAGTCCCTCCACAACCATTTCATTTTTATGTTCACAATGTTTACATGTAAACTTTGCTGTATGTTTCAATGATGGTATTTCACTAATAAAGTTTTGAATCTTTATAAACTGATCTTGGTTCATTGATTCAATAAATTCTGTAACCTCTTCTGAAGTTTGTTCTTTCATAATAATTCGTTCATCAGGAGTTTCAACAGCTAATAAGCAATTACTTAAAACTTTAAAAGCTACATCAGCTGTACTGCTTTCTTCGGTGCCAGATAATCCTGATTCAATCATATCTAAATATGTAGGATAACAAAGTTCAACTGCAATATCATCAGTTATTTGTACTTTAAAATCTTGTTCAGGAACTTCAATTTTAATATCTTCAACATTGATAGCAATCGGATTATCTTTTCCGCATTCAGTACATTTAACAATGACTTCTGCAGTTTCACCTACTGATTTTGCTCTCATTTGCAAAAACATATATTCAACATCAAAAGATGTAAGTTTATTTTTTGGATAGTCGCCTTCAACACAATTATCAAATGTGTCAAGGATTGCTCTTAACATTACTTTCTGGTCGTTTGACTCAGAAGCTAACATAAGTGATTTTTGTTCTTTAACTAAGAACGGTCTATAACGCACTTTCTTATTGATTGATGGAATCTCCATCTCATAACTTGGAGCATTATTAAGTTTTGGTAGTGCCATGATTTACCTCTAAAAGTTTATTGATAGCGAAAGCTGGCCAGCTGGAACACGTTCAAAGTTTGTGTAAGACAATGCAACAGTTGTTTCAACAAAGCCATCAGGTTCATTATTATATTCAATTGCCGTAATTGACGTTGGGAATGCGTTATTTAATGCAACCGAATAAGTCGATGCCATAACATCGATTGGTAGTTTATTTGTTATTGGAAAAGCACCAAGTGGCACCGGCATTGCCAACTGATGTATGATAACTCTCTTTGCATATTCGCTTTTGTACTTTGCAGTTTGAGCTTCTTCATTTAACGTAAGATCACGCCAGTCGTCGAAATATCTTCTTATTGGTAGAGTTGATGTTTCCATAAATGTAAGTGCAACATCCTCAACAGCATAGCCATAAGCAACTTTCTCAAACTTCATTCCAATACGACGTTCATGTGTGGTAACTTGTTTTCCAGGGATCTGCGCGGTACGACAAAGAATGTTCATGTTTCTCGTACCAAGGAATCCGATTATTCCACCATTACCTAAAGATGGTAATGTAACTAAAAATCTGTTTGTTCTTGCAAGACCACCACCAAAGGTAATCGAACTTTTAATTTCTGATATACTAGCCATTATGCCCTCAATTTCCTTTTAGAATCTCTATAAACTTGACTAGGACCTGCTTTATTCCAATCTGCACTTGGAAGGAAAGTTGCAACTTCCCATTCAGGCTTTTCGATCAGAGCAAATCTACTACGTACATGTTTAAACAAATAGTGTTTCATCGCAGGGTTTAGATATTTCATAGGTATTTTGCCATTGCCACCTAGAACTACATCAAGCAATCGAGCTCTTGCGGCCGGTGGTAAGTAATGAAGATTTAAACCCATGAATCCACCTTGTGCTGGACCTATCATAATAATTAATGGAAACCCGTCGTAGTATGGCAAAGTTTCTTTATGTTTAGGATCATAGAAAAACATATACATGTTTCCAAGTGGACCAGTTCTTGTGATTGGCCTATTTTTAAGTTCAACCGCGTCATCACCTAATAACTTATTACGGTTCATAGTAAACCGTCCACGAAACATTTGTCTCGCTTTGTCCTGAAACCAACGTATAGATTGTCGAGTCCGTGGTGTTACACCAGCACGGAATGCTTCGATTTCTAAATCTCTAAATAAACTTTCGCCTGCCATACGTGTATTTATAACTATTTTTTACGTTTTCTGTATGGTCTCAATGGCTTTAGTTTTCCCGGTACTTTTTTCAAAGGCTTCTCCATAATACCCATTGTTTGTAATGTTTGTTCAGTCCATATCTGAAACTTCCATTTACGATCTTTGCAAAAATTATCTGCAGCCTCCCACTTATTCATGTTCTTAACATATACTGCTGCTTCACCAACATATTGTCTTCGAGTTTTTCCGGTCTTGTTTGGTACAACTGTTTCTTTTGCTGGTTTTATTTCAACTAAGATTGTTTGGTTCTCAAATACAATTTTTAAATCTGGAAAATAACGATGATACCTTTTATCCATATCATAATAATATGGAATACAAATTTCTTCAGAAGACCACTTCTTTACTTTTGGATTTCGATCGCACCACTTAAATACCTGTAGTTCCCACAACGATCTATACACCACGTTGTCAAAATCACCAGCGTATTTCTTCTTATTCTCTACTATGTATCGACCTTTATATGCCATATTTTCGTTATAAATAGTTCAAAGTTATTACAATATTTATTAGGATTTACGACATGGCAAATAAACCAGCTGAAGGTTATCCAGGGAGACTTGAATATCCTATTAATAAAGAAGATCAATATAATACTAAAATAGTATTTCAAGCTGTAGAAATCGATCCTCCTAGTTTACAAGGACTTAATGTTGAAAACGCTGTTGCTTCTATCACAGGTGGAGGCGCTGAGAAAAATTCAGGATCATCAGATGTAGAAGCTTCTGATCTAAGGTTCTTTGATATCAGCGGAGAACGTGCCAATATCTACGTGCCTCTTGGTGGATTTCAAGTTAATGACGGATTTGATTACGCACAATCTTCTTTAGGTTTAGCTGGAGCTGCCATGGCCGCCACTCTAAATCAAGGTGGAACAATTGGCGAAGGTTTGAAAAAAGGAATTGCAGAAGGTTTTCAATCAGGAATCGATGCTTTCAAAGCCGTTATGGGTGATCAATCAATTGGAAGAATAGCTGCGTTAAGAGCGGCTCAATTGATTCCAAACGAAGGCATGAGAAATGCAGCAAGTGTAACAACACGTGCTACAATGAATCCAAATATTAGAACTAACTTCAACGGTGTAGCTGTTCGTGAATTTAATTTTCAATTTCAGTTTATTCCAGTTTCTCCACAAGAATCATTGGCAATCAAATCGATTATTAAGTTTTTTAGATTTCATTCGTATCCTGAAGAGATTACTCCGATAGGTACATCTTTTTCAGTTGGATTAGAATATCCAAATATGTTTAAGATTCGCTTGATGTCAAACGCAGGTGGTAAACATTTTAAAAATATTGGAACACCAATTAAATTATCTTATTTGAAGAGTGTCAGTACTACATATAATCCTACTTCGCCAGTTTTACATGAAGACGGTGCACCGACAGAAATAACAATGGGATTAAACTTTGTTGAATACAAAGCTCAAACTCGTAAAGATATTGAGGCTGAAGGCAAAGAATCATTCTATCATTTTGAAAATGGTACAGAAGGTCCTAGACCAGCTTCAACCAGTAGAACTCCAACTCCAACTAATAACACACAAATTAATGGGCCTAGGTAAAAATGTCAAATTACTTTAGATACTTTCCAGCAGTTGAATATAAGTTTGGTAGTGAAACTTCTCCAGCAACTTTTGAAAATCTTACAATATACGCAGATGTTGTAGATCAAATTGCGGATGCTAGCACGGCTTATGAAGAATATTATATTCTTCCAAATGAAAGGCCAGATCAGGTTTCGCAAAAATTATATGGAACTCCAAGTTTTCATTGGACCTTCTATTTAATGAATCCAAAGATTCGAGAACAACGGTGGCCGTTAGCTGACAATGAACTGTTTGATAGAGCAGTACTTAAGTATCCTACTAAAGTGATTACAACTCGAACAAAGCTTACTGATAAATTTAAAGTTGGCCAAACAATTACTGGCGCGTCATCAGCTGCGACTGCAACTATTGGTAAAAGAAATCTTGACCTTGGCCAGTTATTTTTAGAAAACGTTGATGGTACTTTTACTGCTGGTGAAAACGTTAACTCAACAAATAGCGATGGTGCAACTGAAGTGATTATTATTACAAGCTTTGAAGATCAGTATAATGCCGCACATCACTATGAAAATAGTTCTGGTGCAACTGTTGATATTGATCCTGAAGTTGGCCCGGGAGCTTTATTAACTGAAGTTACATACTTCGATAGAGTTAGAAGATTAAATGACGCTAATCGAGAAATTAAATATATCAAACCCGGTATTGTAAGAGATATCGTAAAAGCTTTTAGAGATAGTGTAAGTAGTGCATAATGGCAACTCAAGAACAAACCTCATATGAATTTGACTCTATTGAGATCCAATCATCAAGATTAGGAAAACCAGTAGAAATAAATCGAATTGTAACTGACCTTGAAATATTTGAACATATTCAAAAGCCATATCTTACAGCGAGAATGATGGTTGTAGATGATTCTAATTTTTATCAAGATGCAGACTTTCAAGGAACAGAAACAGTAGTAATAAAAATCAGATCTACAGAAGCAGATTCTATTCAAATTGAAAAAACATTTATTATTAATGAAGTTGAAAAACAACAAAAGATACAAGACAACGCTCAAGTTATTTTATTTCATTTAGTTGAAGACATATATTATTTGTCTTCTTTAATAAACGTCAACAGGCATTACATTGGTAGTCCGCGTGATATTATTGAAAGAATTGCTAGATTTGAACTAGGGAAAAAAGTAAGTGGAGGATTAAACGCTTCACAAAATATGAGAGTCATAGTTCCGAATCTAAATCCGATCGATGCTATGCAGTGGATTATAAATCGAGCTTCAACTAACAAAGGTTATCCTTTTTATTTGTATTCTCAACTTGTTGGTAATGATTTGGTGATGAATGACCTTGGTTCTCTTTTAACTAAAGTTTCTATGAATGCTGGTAAAGATATTAAGTTTACAGCGTCAGCAACTAAAACTCAAAACAGTATGAATTTAAAAGTACAAAGGCGAGCAATTAAAAACCACACATTTGGTTCTTCAGAAAATTTATTACAAATCATTCGCGATGGATTACTCAGTTCTAGTTATGAAGTTATCGATACACTCACCGAAGGAACTAAAAAGTTTACGTTTAATTCCAGAGATGATTTATTTAAAAAGTTAGTGTTAGACGATATACTATCAAAAGAACAGCCGAATCCACCAGTTAACTATGATGAAGTAATTAACGATAAAGAACTTAAAAAATACACACCGGGATATTCAACATTGATCGGTGGCTCAATGGCTTTCCGAGATTCAGCTGAAGGAATTAATCCATTCAAATATAACGAATGGACTAATTCGTATAATGAAACAAAAAATGCAGCGGCTTATAAGTTACGCGCTATACAATCGTCTATGGACGCGATGTTAACGAAGAATCCGTTGGCGATTAATGTAAATGGAATAGAGTTTTTAAAAGGCGACAACAATAAAACAATTGGAAATAATATTGATGTTGTCTTTATGGTAACTCATAACGATGCAGCAGATCAGACTGATAGAGAAGATAAGAAAAAGTCTGGTAAGTATTTAATTTATTCTGCAAGACATATGTTTAAAAAGTCAGTGGACGTATATGACATGTCTCTTGGTTTAGTTAAAATTGGTAATTTGAGAAGGACTGAAACGTGAGTACTTTTTATGGAGATAATATCCGTTGGTTTATTGGAGATGTTATAAGCATTTCTGATCCAACATCGCTTGGAAGAATTAAAGTAAGAATCCATGGGTTACATCAATCTCAAATTCGAGATGAAGACCTTCCCTTTGCTCAAACGATTGTACCAATTAATGAAGGTGGAACGAAAGAACTTGGCAATGCTCTTGGTATTCAAGTTGGAGCTCGAGTGTTTGGTATCTTTATGGACGGCCAAAATTCTCAGCTTCCACTTATTATCGGTTCACTACCAAAGTATGAAGATGCAACTGATGGCGATAGATCAACACCTCGATTATCTCGTGGTATAAACACAATTACAAAAACACCTGATACTACAACTGGTGAACCTGCATCTCCTTATAACGCAACATATCCAAATAATAAAGTAACGCAAACATCTTCAGGTCATGTGATTGAAATTGATGATACACCAAGCGCGGAAAGAATCCATGTGTACCATAAGTCAGGTACGTTTGTTGAGATGCATCCAAACGGCGACGTTGTAACTCATACAAAGAATGGTTTCAAAACTGTAACTGGTAACGAAAAAATTCATGTAACTGGTGACATGGAAATTGTGTGTGATGGTAATTTTAAAGTAACTGCAACAAGGATTGACCTGAACTAATGGCTCATGAATTTAAAATAATAAGAAATGATAAATTAGAAACATATTATGAATATGAGGATATTCCAAATGAGTTTGAACATTTAATTAAGTTTGCTCCTGAGATACCACCGGAGCCACACACTGAAGAACAACATGAAGAGATTGAAGCATGGCAACATAAATTTAAAAGGTTGATGGAGATAGAACTTGCCAGCAGTAACTAGAAAAGGTGATGCCGATTTACCTCATTGTTCTGAAATGGTAAGAGACGGCGCTTCATCTGATGTTTTTGTAAATGGTATTGGTGTAAGTAGACAAGGTGACGATAATACTTCACATTTATTGCCACCGGCTCCATGTGGCGGCCATGCTGCACCGATATCAACAGGATCAACCACAGTATTTGTAAACGGTAAAGGATGCGGAAGAATTGGAGATGGAATCACAAGTTGTACATCTGTAGCTGAAGGTTCTTCGAATGTTTTCGCTGGATAGGGTATAAATAGACTTATGGCACGTGTATTTTCGATAGAAGACGGAACTTTAGATACTGCTGGTATTACAGTATCTAGAAATAAAGTATATAGAGACCTTGACTTGACTTTTGCCAAGAAGGGTGATGGAGACGTATTCAAAAAATCAGATGCTGCAGCGGTAAAACAAGCTGTTAAAAATTTATTATTAACTAATTTTGGAGAGAAACCATTTACACCAAGATTTGGCGGAAACCTAAATGATTTCTTATTTAATTTAGATACTGAGTTTGATGAACTTGAAATTGAAGATGCTGTAATGCAGGCAATGGCAAACTTTGAACCGAGAGCTGTATTAAGAGATGTGACAGCAACTCTATTGCCAGATCAGAATAGCGTAAATGTAAAAGTAATATTTCAGATTGTTAATATTCAGGAAACACAAGAACTTAGTATAAATCTCACGAGGTTAAGGTAATGGCTGTAATTAGATCGTCAGATCTTGATTTTGATACAATCAAGTCAAATTTAAAAACTTATTTTCAAGCAAAAAGCGACTTTAGTGATTATGATTTTGAAGCATCAGGATTGAGTAACATTCTTGATGTTTTGGCTTACAACACGCACATCAACGGTCTTACTGCAAACTTTGCAATCAATGAATCGTTTCTTAAGTCAGCACAGTTAAGATCTTCTGTTGTGGCTCATGCCGAAACTGTAGGTTATTATCCAGCTTCTAAAACTGGAGCAACAGCAACTATTGATTTTAAAGTCGTAACATCAGATACAATTACAGCTAGTGCATCCTTACCAGCTTTCACCACATTTACTGGAACTCTTGGAGATGATACATTTACTTTTCAAACTTTAGTAGCTCATACAGCTACTAATGACGGTACTGGAACTTTTCAATTTAAAACAGAAAGTGGTTTAAGTAGCGTTGTGATAACTGAAGGAACTCAGAAAACTAAAACGTTTATTGTTGGTGAAACTACTGATAATCAAGTTTATGTCATTCCAGACGAATCATTAGATAAGAATACGTTAAAAGTTGAAGTGTTCGATACTACAACTTCAAGTACATTTAACACTTATAATGATATTGAAAGTGTTGTAAGGATTGACACAAACTCTAGAGTTTATATCATTCGTGAAACACCTAACGGACAATATGAAATTATTTTTGGTGAGGATAGCGTTCTTGGTAAAGCACCAGTAGCTGGTAATAAAATTGTTGTAACGTATCTTGCATCTAACGGCGCTGATGCAAACTCAATTACTACATTTACTGCAGATTCTCAACTTCCAATTGGTGGAACAAGTTACACACCAACAGTTACAACGACTGTAAATTCTGCAGGTGGTGGAGACAAGGAAAGTATTGAATCAATTAAACTCAATGCACCAATTAACTTTGCATCTCAACAAAGACTTGTTACTGCAGAAGATTATAAAGCTATTGTATCTCAAAGATTTACAACACTATTAGACGACGTTGCAGCATGGGGCGGTGAAGACAATATTCCTGCAACTTTTGGTGATGTATATCTTTCACTTAGCTTTAAAGATGGCATTTCAGCTGCAGTACAAACAGATACTAAAAATACGATTCAAAACACAATTGGTCCTAACTTAGGAATTATGTCAATTGATGTAGAATTTGTTGATCCAGTTAATACATTTATAGAATTAGCTGTTACTTTCGACTTTGATCCAGATCTAACTAATCTTACACTTGACGCTACTCAATCAAACATTAAAACAGAATTAGCAACGTTCTTTACAACTAATCTTGGAAAGTTTGATAGTGTGTTTAGACAGTCAGCATTGCTTACGACAATTGATGCAATATCACCTGCGATTCTAAACTCTGACATGGCAGTTAAAATTCAACAAAGTTTCACGCCAACGCTTAATACAGCAAAAGACTTTTCTATTAGCTTCCCAGTTGCACTGGCTGCGCCTGATGACGTAAATAGAATAGTAACATCAACACCATTTACGATTAGTGGTAACACGTGTATTTTAAGAAACAGGCTGAGCTCTACTACACTTGAGATATTTGATCAAACAGCTGACACCATTATTTCTGATAACATTGGTAGTTATAATCAAACAACCGGTGTGGTATCTTTGAATGGCTTTGGCTCTAATGTTACAGCGTTTAATGGAGATGCAATTAAGATATCTATTACTCCGGCGAACCAAAACACAATTAAACCACTTAGAAATTATATAATTAAATTAGACTCAGCTACTACATCAGCTTCTGGTACAATAGATAACCAAAACACAACAACAACACTGACAACATAACATGGCAATCACCACCGTAGATAATAACAGGCGAGATCCTGTACTTAAAAGATCAGATGTTAAAACTACTCTACCTGAGTGGTTTCAAGCTGATAATCCTAAATTTATTAGGTTCATGGAAGTTTATGAAGAGTTTCTTGATAGTGATCAAGGGAAATTTAACTTTCACCAAAAAGTACAAGATATATTTGCTTCAAGAGATGTGGCCGACACCGACATAGATTTCTTAGATCAGATTATCGGTGAGATTGGTAATGGATTAACTCAATCTTCTTTCTTTCAAAATCCAAGATTGATGGCCAGATTACTTGGTAATTTTTATCAGCAAAAAGGAACTAAGCCTTCAGCTGAAGGATTCTTTCGAGGATTCTTTGGAGAAGAAGTTGAAGTCATTTATCCAAAGAAAGATATATTTATTGTAGGCCAAGACGAAATTGGATTTGATTCTCAAAAGAAAATACAAGATGCAGAACGCTTTCAAGTATTTTCAATATTACTTAAATCTGGTATTTCAGTTTCTGATTACGAATTATTGTATAAAAGGTTTGTGCACCCAGCAGGATTTCATTTTGCTGGCGATGTTTTATCGACTGGAGAAGTTTCTCTTACTCCGACGATATCATTACACAATCCGCTCGATTCAAACGTAGAAGATCCATTATTCTTAGGGCAAGCATCTTTTGCTACGAACACTCTCTTCGGAGAAACAACTGGATTACAAGACTCATCGGATGGTGTAACTTTCCGTATTGGCTTCAAGCCTGAACAAGATATATCTCGTTATGGAGATGACTCTGATCTTACTGCAACATTGTTTGTCAAATACTACGATGACATCAAAACACTTCTCAATCCGAATTCATTTAGATTTGATGATAGTGCTAATAGCGGAAGACCAGACTTTGCAATGACCGTGGAAACTTTTGATAATGATGTATTTACTCGAATTTCATCAGATTCTTCGATATAAATAAGCTAAACAGGATTAGAAAATGGCAAGACAAAATATAGGAATCGGATCATCAGCAAACGACGGCAACGGCGATACTCTTCGTACGGCTGGTGGCAAGATAAATGATAACTTCGTTGAGATCTATCGCTTCTTAGGTGGCGGTGATAGTAATAACTTGTCTGCACAAGTATCTTTTGAGGATAGTGCAGTAGTATTTGAAGGTGCTACCGCTGACAATTTTGAAACTCGTTTGGTTGCAAGTAACGTAGGTGCTGATGTTAAAATTACATTACCAGATTCTGATGGTGTAGTTACACTCAATGGCGCTACTCAAACTTTAACAAATAAAACTCTTACGAGTCCAGCTTTAACTACACCGAGTATCACAACATCTATTAATGATGCAAACGGTAATGAGTCAATTAAGTTAACTGCAACTGGTTCGGCAGTTAATGAAATTACAGTTATTAACTCAGCTAGTACAAACGCTGTACAGGTTAATGCAACAGGAACTGCGACAAACCTTAACTTAAATCTGAATGCAAAGGGTACGGGTTCTGTTGAAATAAGTAAGGCTGCTTATGAGGCAGTTGAGATTACAGCGAACGGTACCGCATCGGCAGCAGCTACTATGATCATATGCAATAAAGGATCAGCACTTGCTGTAGGACTAAACAATGGTACAACAACTGGTGAATATAAAATATTTACAAATAAAGGAGCTGGTGTCGCGACAATATCACCTACGAGTTTTAAAAGCACAGGTGGTACAACTAGTTTTGCTCTTGCTCAATTCGAAGCAGCCCAATGTGTTTGGGATGGATCACATTGGTACCTCATTGGTAACCAGAGCGTAACGACATTGGCGTAAGGATTAAAAGATGACAGCAATTGTAACAGACCCACTAAAAAGAAAACTAGCAGCGGACTTACTCACTGAAGTTCAAAACACTACTGATAGTAATGAATTTTACATTGGAATTGGTAAAACTGATACGTATGATTCGTCCGACACAACAATTGATCCACTACGTCATACATTTGACGAAAGAGTTGCTCGAGGTAATTTAGAATCTTTGAAAAAGATTACAGCTTCTTCTATGGTGGTTACAAGAAATAACTGGTCATCAGGTACAATTTATGATGCATGGAACGATAAGCAGCAAGGATACGGATCGAATCCATATTATGTTTTGACAGAAGATAATGAAGTTTATATTTGCTTACAACAAAGTAAAAGCGCAACTGGTTCAGCAAACCCATCAACTGTTAAACCTTCATTTGGTACAGCCGGCGTAACCTTACATCAAGCTTTTCAAACGTCTGACGGATATCGTTGGAAACTTCTATATTCAATCGGTGCAGGTGATGCAACTAACTTTTTAACTGCAGGTTTTCAGCCTGTGACTGTAATCACAAAAGATTCGGCATCATGTAACACTACTGAACTACAACAATTAAATGTTCAAAATACAACTACACCCGGCCAGATTTTAGGTGTTGAAGTTGTAAATGGTGGTAGCGGATATAGTTCTGCTCCAACATTAACATTCCGTGGTGATGGTTCAGGCGCGGCCGCAACCGCAACAATTAATGGTGGTGCAATTGTTAAAGTTGAAATGAATAATGAATCAGGTGGACTTGGTTCAGGATTTAATTATGCTTCACTTAGCTTCTCAGGTAACGCAACTCTAAGACCGATTATTGGACCACGCGAAGGAATAGGCGCAGATGCTCGAGCCGATTTAAAAGGCTCAAGTGTTATGTTAAATATTAAACCTTCAGGCGCTGAAACTGGTACATTTAATATTACTAACGATTTTAGACAAATTACTTTGTTTAGAAACTTAGACTTTACTGATTCCGCTTCTGCAGGTGGAAGATTAAATTCAACTTCGGTAAAGACAAACAGAAACATGACATTGACAGGAACCATGTCTGCAACAGGATTTGCTGTTGATGAAGTTATTACAGGTGGCACATCAGGCGTAACAGCTATTATTGACGAGATTGATTCAAGCGGTGGTAAGAGTCTAAGGTTCCACCAAAATGAAAAAACACGAAATGGTAATTTTACAGATGGTGAAGCTCTTAGCGGAAGCTTAGGTGGATCAGGAACCATTGATAGCGGAAACCTCTTTGGAACTGCAGACATTTATTCAGGTGATCTGTTATACATAGAGAATAGAGCAAGAATTGTTCGATCTTCAGCTCAAACTGAAGATATTAAAGTAATTTTGACGGTGTAAAAAAATGGCAACAGCATTTACCACTACTACATTCGAAACCACTTACAAAGACGATTTTAGAGATTCCGATAATTTTCATCGAATTCTTTTTAATAGTGGAAAGTCTTTGCAAGCAAGAGAGCTTACTCAACTACAAACTATTATTCAACAAGAGATAACTCGGTTTGGAACTAATATCTTTAAAGAAGGTGGAAAGGTAAGTGGAGGTAATACAACTCTTAATAGAAGAGAATTTATTAAGTTAGCTTCAGGCGCTTTACCTACAGACGCAAGCACAGTAGTAGGTCAAACATTTACTGATGGCGATGGCATTAAAATTAAAATTCTTAAAGCCGTTGAAGAAACTGGATCAGATCCTGATACAATTTATGTTGAATATATCGATAGATTGACTGGAACTTCTGGTGTCGCACCAATCCGTTGCGCTAACGGTGGTACACTTACTCATTCTGCTGGTACGCTTAATCCAATGACAATTGCTTCAACTGGAGCAACAGGTGAAGGTTTAGAAGCTTCAATCACTGCTGGTTCTTTCTATGTACAAGGTAGATTCGTATTTGTTCAAGCTCAATCAACATTCGTTGATAAGTATTCAATTACTTCAACCAAAGATCTCGGTTTTAAACTTGTACAAGATATTGTAACAACTGCTGATAACACAGCTCTGTTTGATAATCAAGGCGCGACTCCGAACGAAGCTTCCCCGGGAGCAGATCGTTGGCGTATTAGATTAACTCTCACAACAAAAGATCAGCTGGCTGCTAGTGATAACTTTGTATTCT
>Ga0213862_10000707_pt1 | contig 14033 bp, 7 predicted proteins | sample PICome_7_FD_160092 | JGI IMG/M metagenome (GOLD analysis project Ga0213862, IMG submission 160092) | Coastal seawater microbial communities near Pivers Island, North Carolina, United States - PICO266 | ecosystem: Environmental > Aquatic > Marine > Coastal | place: USA: North Carolina | collected... | reverse complement strand
CGTCGTCTTCGTGAATCTTGAATTTTTTCTTTTCCTTTTTCACGACGATCGGTCGAAGTTGAATGACAACTTGCGCGAAATCATCCACTTTTAACGGTTTTGGACCTCTACTCAACACAACCGTATCGCCTTGAACGGTTCCTAGAAGATTCATGATTGCTTTCGACAACGCCACGTGGCCTGGTCGTAAGTGTTCGTGCGAGGAATATTTTATTCGCACGAGCGCAGAGCGGTCGTTGCGAAATTTTTTCTCCTCCGAATATATTTTCACGCGACACAACTGGCCTTCTCGACAGGGTAACTCTTGCTCGTTTTTATCTTTTGACACTCGAAGTAACGCGACCCCACTTAACTCGCAATTGAAATCGTCGATAGTTGCATCATTCATAGCTTTAAAATCGCGATCTACTTTCACCGCGAGTTCATCCAAAATGTGATACGTCGGACTTTGCACGCGAGCGCAAAACGGTTTCATTTTTTCCTCTTCCTTCTCGCCGTCGTCGTCGTCGTCGTCGCCGCCGTCTCGTAGCTCATCGCCCGTTACGTCTTCCTTCGCCGGTGGTGCGACGATGAGCTCGGTGTTCGGCGCTAATCGAACGACCGACGGAAAGACTTGACTATTTTTACTATTATTTTCGCTACTTTCTACGTAAGCTTCCACTTTCGTGCATTTCAACACGACCGGTTTCCCGCCCGCTTGGACACTTGGAAAAAACGGAAACTTCATTCCATCGTACGCACTCCCAAGTTGCTTCAACAGAGACTCTTCCACCCGGTCGCTTTGTGCGAACACAACGTCCCAATCGTCTTTTCGCATGGGTGAAACGTGAACGGCGGCTGCAATCGGCGCAAAAAAGACGGGCCAAACTCGGCACAAGTCTCCGTCTTCTAAACCTAAACATCTCGCTGCCGCGATTGGGACGTCCATAAATATCTGTCCTCCCAACTCCGACGTCGAGCCTGCCCAAGAAACGTATTTAATTACCGAGAATATTTTCTCTTTCTCGTGCGCGGGAATATCGTAAGGCGCGCCCCCGTTTCGATTATTATTACTACTACCACTCGTATGCGCGCCTCTCTCGATAACTTTCACTTTCATTGGTAACGGGAACTTTGGAGCTTTTACGAGCAAACTTTCGCACGCTCTCGACGGCAAACGAATAAAAGCGGAAGTATCGTGTATGAGCCGAACGCGAAGTTCCATCACGTCTCGGATGTCTATTTTGTCTATCGAAGCGTCTATCCCGCCGCCGTCCGGATCGAGCGACGATTTCAACGCGTTCAAAAATCCTTTCATCATTTTGGTAAAACGCAGTACAGATGTAGTAACACTCTCCTTCTTCTTTTCTTCTTCGTGTTCTTCTTCTTTTTACATGCGTTTCCCGCCTTTGCCAATTTTCACCACCGGTTTCTGTTTCTTCGGTCTCGGACCTTTAATTCCGTCGCCTTTTTCCGTCCCTTCGGGTGCTTTAATCACGCGCAAAGTCCCACCTGAACTCGTCGCTCTTCTCGCAAACTCTAACTCGTTCTTCAAGTTCACCTCTCGAGTAATTTTTATGGACGCTTTCAAGTTATCCGTCAACTTGTTCGTCTTCTTAAGAAACTGGCCTTTTCGAGTTTCGATGCGTTTCCCGTGTCGGTTTTTCGCGATTTGTTTCTTTTTAAAATTCAAAGCCAGCGCGAGTTGTTGCGACGCAGAGTTAGACGACGAGCTTTGTTTTTTCTTCTTAAACGACGATGATTGCGGCATTTATATATGTACACTTAACGATGATGATTTTGGTGGTAACTTTGGTGACGACTTCTTCTTCTTTACTTCTTCTTCTTGTGTCTTCTTCTGAGAAAAGAAAAGTTGCAAAGGGAAAAAAATCGTCGTCGTCGATGAATGAACTTTTTTTAATCAGGCGAGAGACTTTTTGAGTTCTTCTCTTGTTTTGAAAGTTTTGACTCTGAGTTTTTTTCTTCTTTTTGTGACGGCTGCTGTTCTGTTGAAATCCCCTAATAAAAATTAGAGAGACGAACCAACTCTTTAGAACCACACAAACACACACACACACACACACTACTATTATACTACTACTACAAAGACGACGACGATGTTTGGACGCGCTACTTTTCAACGCTCTTTTACTCCTCCTCCTCCTTTCGTAGTATTCAAAAACAACGACGACTTTAACAGAAAACAAATGATGAGAACAAAAACGAAGACAATAATTATTGAATCTCGAATCCGTCCTGGTAGGCAAGTCGAGCAAAGAAAATTTCGCATGGAACGAGAGAAAGAGTCGATTGGGATTTACGAGTACTTGGAGACGATTGGGGTGGCAAAATCGGCAGCGTTGAGAGTCATGTCGCAAGCGACGATGCAATTTGAAGCCGAGAGAGCAAAGATGGGGATGACACTCGATGGGTCGGTGAAATTCGACGAGAACGAAGTCAGAAAAGTGGTGGAGTTTTTACAATCGAGAGATATACGAGAACAACAGTTGGGGGGATTAATCACGAATTTTCCGTCCGTGTTAGCGTACGACGTGGAAACGAGATTAGAACCACTTTTTGTGTACGTGGAGAAGGAGTTGGGGATCACCGGGACGGATTTCGCGAAGGAGGTGCAACGACGACCGAGTTTGTTGGGATTGAGAGCCGACGAAAACTTAGCGAAAATGGTCGGGTATTTAGAATCAACCGGGAGCACGCGGGAAGAGGTTGTAGAGTATTTGATGAAAACTTTATAATTAGTTAGATATGTATAGAGTGTGTGCGTGTGTATATATATGTATATGTTTTGTTCTTTCGTTGATACTCTGTATTAAAATCAATTACGCTTCTTCTTAAAATCAATCTTCGTTTTTGTCAACCGGCGCGTCGAGCTCCGCGGCGATTTCCTTCACGAGTTGGTCTCTATAGTCTTCAAAGTCGCCGTTGAATTTCGTCACCACGCCATCATCGACGACCCAGATTTCACTCGTCTCGTCGTCTAACACTTTGGAACAAATGTGCGCGTCGTGGGTGATGAGAACGACGCCACCTTCAAACGCAGTCAACGCGTCCGCCAACGCGTCGATGGATTGCATGTCCAAGTGGTTCGTCGGTTCGTCCATGAGCAAAATGTGCGGGTTCGATAACGAAATCGACGCGAAAACGACTCGAGCTTTTTGACCACCCGACAATTTCACGATCGGTTGCAAATGGTTGTGTCCAGGCAAACCAAATTTCCCCAAGATTGCGCGAATGTCGTGGTCTTTGTAACTGCCCCCGTCTGCCCTTTTGTACTTTCTTTGTAAATAACTCACCGGCGTTTCGTCCATGGCTAAAACGTCCACGAAATGTTGCGAGTACCGACCGATGCGCAAAGCGTGCGACCGTCTCGAATCCCCTTCGGTTGGGTTTAAGTCTCCGGCGAGCAAATTCATTAAGGTTGATTTCCCGGCGCCGTTTGGCCCAATAATCGCGACGCGCGTTCCCATATCGATGCCTAAATCGATATTATCCAAACTGAAACCTTCCAAACCGGGGTACCGAAACGAGCAATCTTGCAAAGAAATCAACGGCGGATTTAATTCCGTCGGCTCTGGGAAGTTGAACTCGACGTCGTAATCGTTCCATTTCGTCGGCGCTCTCGCGGTGTTCAAAGCGTCGTCCGCGTCGTCCATCATCCCTTTGTTCTTCTTCTTCTCGTTCTTTTTCATCGCATCCTTCTTCGCCTGGGCCGTGATATCTTCCTGCTTCTTCTTGTTCGATTGTTGCTTGGCTTGTTTGATTCTTTTTTCGTACTTTTCAAACTCTTTGTTCGCCTCTCTGCGTCTTTGCTCGTACATCTCTTCGAAGGATTCAAAGTTTCCTTTGTATTGATCGAGTTGGTGGTCGTGCAAATGAATGATATCCGTCGTGACGCCGTTTAAGAAATCGCGATCGTGCGAAACCACAATCAAAGTTTTCTTCCAACGCATCAAGTACTCTTCTAACCAAATGACCGCTCGTAAATCCAAGTGATTCGTCGGTTCGTCCAACAACAAACACGTCGGTTCGATGAATAAAGCTCGAGCTAAGGAAATCCGCATTCTCCAACCGCCGGAAAAGCTCTTGGTCGAATTGTGCATGGAAAATCGATCCGGGCCTTTCGTTTCGCCTTTCTTGACGACAGTAAAACCTAAACCGTGCAGAATCTTTGACGCTCTCGCCTCCGCGGTATCGTCGCCTTTCAGTTTCAGCTGGTCGTACGTCTTCGTCAACGCTTGCGACGCGTCCATCTCGGTCCCGGTCTCTTCGTCTTTGAACGTCAACTGGTTCATTTCCTTAATTAAAGCTTCATTTTTGCTCTCGTCCGCTTGCGCCATCTTCTCCATCAACTGCTCGTACTCCATTTTCTTCTGTCTCAACTCCATGAGTTCCACGTCGGCGGCAACCACGGATTCCAACGCCGTTCTCTCGTCGCCGACGACTTCTTGCTCCACCAACAAAATGTCAATAAATTCCGGCACCGGAATCTTACGCCTCGCTAATAACTTCATCAACGTCGTCTTCCCGGTCCCGTTCGGCCCAACGATCCCGTATCGTCTCCCGTGCGCGATCGTAATGTTCGTATCCGTCAACAACGGCTTCCCTCTCACGGAAACCGAGAAATTGTCAATCTTGATATCGCGCGAGTTTGCCATTTGCGCCATCGCTTGGTCATCCATAGCCGGTAATCGAACGTTAAACGCGTCGTCGTCGTCTCGCATCGCCTCTTCTTTCGCCATCGCCTCTTTCCTCGCCATCTCGATCTCTTTCTTCCTCGCTTTCGCGGCTTCCTTATCCGAAGGTCCGTCGAACGCGTTCTTGGTTAAATCTCTCTCCACCTTTTCTTCCACGTCTTCGTCGTCCGAGGAGGACGGTAAGTCCATCCCGGCTAAGTAATCGTTTTTGCTCCCACCCTTCTCCTGCATCATCATCCCAACTGGCGGGCCTCTCGACTTTTGCTTCTTCTCTTTCAAAGCAGCCTGTCCACTTTGAGATTGCTTCGACGCTTTCGCCGACTTTTCTTTGCGCTCGTCTTTTGATTTCCCATCGGCGGATGATGATTTCGCCGTGGCTTTTCTCGCCGCTCGCTCCTCGGGAGTCTCGTCCCTCTTCTTATCCTTTTTCTTCGACGCACCTTCTCTCTTCTCCTTCTCCTTGCGCTTCGAGCGCTCCTCCGCAGTTTCGTCCCTCTTTCCTCCCATCTTTATTAAATATATGTTTATACGTTTATATGTGTTTTTGTGTGGGAAAGAGATTTTTGAAAGAGGGCAAACCAAGACTTATTTTATATTTAAAATCAAGAAGAAGAAGAAGAAGCGCTTGTGTGCAAAAGCTCTTTATTAAGCGGCGGAAAAGAAGTTCACTCTTCTCACCCCGGCGTTCTCAAACAAGGTCGTCCACTCCACCGCTTTCTTCCCTTTGACTCCGGCTAAACACACGACGCACTTGTTATGTTGCAAACGCGTTTCGCCGACGATATTGGCTCTAGGAAACGCGCCGCCGGAATTCTCAAAGTCCTCTTCCCCGGTGGAAGAAGAAGAAAGCGCGGAACGAATCGTCAGGGAGTGATAATCGACGATACCGTCGGGGTCTTCGTTTACCGAGGTTATGATTTTGACGCCCCCTCGCTTCCATCGTTCGATTTCGTCCACCGTGATTGGTAAGCGACTGGTAGATTCCGCGAGAAAGAAAACAGTCACGGGAGCTATGGAAGCGTGCGCGAGTAATGCCGGCGACGAGAGTAAAGATTTCGCGCACGCGAAACCTTCGGATTCTTTCGCGACAATCACGATGGGAACTTTGATTGTATCGGACATCATCGCGTTATCCAACGTCTTTTCGTTTGAAAACAGCGGGTTGGAAAATCCAAAGCCTCGCGGATTGGAAATTTTCATCTTCGCCTGCGGCTCTAATTTCGCTAAGTGTGCCTCCTCCTCTTTTTTACCATCGACGATGAATTCTGCTTTCGTATACGTCGACGCGCCGGGCGATTGCTTTCTCGCCATGTGTAAATTCGTCGGCGATTGCGCGATGGGCAGTTTGTGCGTTAATCGGCCGAGACTCTCGTCCACGACGTCCTCTCTCAACCAATCTTCTTCTTTAAACAGCTTAAATTGTGCGCTTTGTCCTGGAAACTTATACCGCAACAACCACTCGCTCTCAAAATCTGCTTCATTTTTCACGTATCCACCGTCAATTGTGGAATCTCGCGTCGTGTGTGTGTGCGTCCTCCCCGTCGTCGTCTTCCCGTTTGCCTTTTCTTTGTTCATTTTTAACTGTTTCGACATTCTGCTCACGGTCGCCACGTCGTCGTCGATTTCCACCGTCAGTAGCCGAAAACTCTCGTCCGGAGATATCGGTTCGTTTGAGAGTATCGTGCAATTGAAGTATTCGTTTTGTGTTTTTGTCGTCGTCGTCGCCTCGTCGGAGTTGTTGTTGTCGTTATTGTTATTCGAAGCAAAAGTTTTCTTTCGTCGCAGATGAACTCGATGAGGTTGTTGTTGTTGTTGTTGTTGTAAAAGTTGACTCCTCCTTCGAAGAAAACCTTCTCCTCCTCCTCGCAGTCGTTCCGAAGTTCGAACGCGTAATAATAAAGACGACGACGACGTCAAAGAAGAACCACGAGTAGTCATCTCTCTCTTTTAACCTCTCGAGCAAGACGAGCGGCGGCAGCGGCGGCGGCGAGGGGAAGACGATGGTGAAGACGAAGAGAGATGCGATCGACGCGTTGATTGATATGGTGAAAGAAAATCCAAAGAGGAAAGAGGCGTGGAGAGAGTTGGGTTTGGCGATGCAGTTAGGGAGAGGTTCGGCGGACGCGGCGTTGACGAGAGCTTTGTCGGAAAGGAGGAGCGATGATGGTGAAGAAGAAAAAGACGAGGAGAAAGAGAAGAAGATGAAAGAGAAGAAGAAGAAAAAGAAGAAGAACGGCGAGAACGTGATGATGATGATGAATGGGAACGAATGGAAACGAATCGACGCGGAAAAGAAAGCGGTATATTTTTTACAGCGCGCGGCGGATTTAGGCGACGCGGAGGCGCACTTTGAGTTGGCGTTTTTGTACAGCACCGGATTAGGCGGCGTTGTGGAGAAGGACGAGCGGTTGGCGATGACGCACCATTATTTCGCGGCGAGAGGCGGTGACGTGCGATCGCATTTAGCTTTAGGGCATCGACACGCGAAGGGAAGGTTCGCACCAAAATCGTGTCAAGCGAGCGTTTTGTATTACCATCCGGCGAGTTTGAAGACGGTAGAACCGGTGATTGCGCCGGTGATGGGCGAGAACGGGCAGAAAGGATTCGATAATTTTCGGTTGAGTCGAGACATGAAGTCGCCAAAGAAGCTGAAAAGGCAGAAAGACGTGGTGACGTATTACCAGTACGCCGCGGATTTAGGGAACTCGGAAGCGCAGAACGCGGTGGGACACGCGTATATGGTAGGCACGAAAGGTTTGGACGTGAACTACGACGTCGCGGTGAAATATTTAGATTTAGCCGCCGCGCAAGGCAACGCAGAGGCGATGAGTTCGTTAGGTCACGCGTACGCGAACGGGTTAGGCGTGACGCAAAATAACGAAACCGCTTTGAAATGGTTCAAAGAGGCGAAAAAGTTGGGTTCTCCGCACGCGAGTTACGGATTAGCGTACATGTACTTGAGCGGTTTCGGAGTGGAAAAAAACGCGCAAGAGGCGGTGAAGGAGCTTTTGAAAGCGGCGGAGAGAGGGAGCATGGAGGCACAGTTTCATTTAGGCGCTTTGCACGTGAGAGGAGTAGCGCCGTTAGCGAGAGATTACACGAAAGCGAACACGTATTTCGGTTTAGCCGCGGCGCAAGGGCACTCGTTAGCTTCTTATAACTTGGCGATGATGCAATTGGGAGGTTTAGGCGCCCCGATTGCGTGCGCGCCGGCGTTGGATAAGTTGAAACTGTTAGCGGAACGCTCCTCGACGGTTATAAACGTGATGGAGAACGCGAGAGAACATTTCGTGAGAAGAAACTATAAAGAATCCTTGTACGCGTACGCGAAAGCGTCGGAAATGGGCGTCGAGTTAGCGCAAGCGAACGCGGCGTATATTTTAGAGAGGAACTTTGGCGGCGTGCAAAACCACTTATCGAAAGAAGAAAGGAAACGGTTTTCGCTGTATTTTCACGAACTCGCCGCGGATCAAGGGAACGTCTTATCGTTACTCACGATTGGCGACGCGCATTACGCCGGGTGGATTTCTTCTTCCATTTCATCAGAAAAAGACGACGATTCCGAGGAGACGTTGATGGTAACCGACGAAGACGGAAACGTGCTCGTTCCTTCCAATGCGAACTCAGATTCCAACTACGAAAAAGCCGCGCAAGTCTACCGACGAGCCGCTGGTTTACGAAGCGCAGCTGCTATGTTCAATCTCGGGAGAATGCACGAAGTTGGACGAGGCGTCGCGAAAGATTACCACTTGGCCAAACGCTTTTACGATTCCACTTTATCGGCGGAGCCAGATGCTAAGTTTATAGTCAAATTCGCGCTTTGGGGGTTACGAATTCGAGAGTGGGTGGACGAGAAAGATTGGAAGAATAAAGACTACAGAACGATAGTTTCTGATATCTTTCGCGAACTCTTGTTGCTCAGACCTGGAATTTTCAACTCCAATATTATGAGCGTCGGCGAGGACGAACCGAAACCGGCGAAGATTGTCATATCGACTGAGAAAACGAATCCCCCTCCGTCCTCTGCTGCGAGTGGTAGTGCAACCGAGCACATCGTCAAAGAAACGAATAAAGTAATCGAGTGGGGAAAGAAGAACTCGGACGTGATGTTGGTCATCGCGTTAGGTATTTTCTTGGTGATTACTTTAGGCGTGCGATCGATTTTAGCGGCGAGACATCACCATCACCGCGACTAGTTTTAGAAGTGGTGCATATATCTTACATACATGAATACTGTACAATACTATACATCATTACAACAAGTGTTTCCTTAGCGTATTTTTGACATCTCCATCCTTCACAATCGTCCCGTGACACGGTACGATGGTATCGAAATCGAGCCGCTCCACGTCCTCGACTCGCGCTCTCAACTTCTTCTTTTTCTCCTCTCCGAAACACAACACGTTCTTGTAAATGGGCAAATAAATAACATCCATGAGAAACTTCCACCCTTTCTCTTTGAACGTGTACAACTTTTCATCCATTCCTTCGCCGTCCGGATAATTCCAATACACATCCGTCACCATCAAACATTTACTTTCTTTGTGCGCAAACGACACCTCGTTGAAAAACGGCTTCGAGAAGAGACTCTCGCAATCCCAATGCACCATCTCAAACTCGTTCAACCATTCGTCCTTCCACTCTTCTTTTACATCTCCCAGATCCTTATCGTACGGAATCTCTCCTCGTTTCTTTTCTTTCAACCCGGGACATCCCCACAGCGTTGCGTTCGGATACGCTCGTTTCCACATTTTCGCGTATTTCAGGTGCTCGTAATTCGGAGAGACGATATGTTTCACCTCTCCGAGCTTCTCGATCTCCTTCTTCGTCTCCTCGTCTAAATCGATCGGCGAGTGCACCCACAACTCGCCGTTTTGCAGTTTCACCACTGCCATTCGTCCGCCGACGTCGATGGTGTTCCATAAAAATTGTCGTTCGCACACGTAGAGTTTGTTTTTGACGACCTCTTTGACGATGATGTTTTCCCCGTCTTCCGTCTGCGGGTGGTTGGACCAACAGGTTTTGAACGCGTTCTTGTTCTCGTCCTCGCGCTTCTCTTCCAAACTCGAAGACGACGATAGGAGCAAAAAACGCGTTTTCCTTTTTGGAGTTTTAGTTGTTCTGCGAGCAACCGCGGGGGTAACGACGACGGAGATGCGTTTTGGTGATGTGCTCGCGCGCATCGTTCGTCTCTCTTTTGTGACGAACACTTTTCCCCACAACGAAAGAACAAATCTCTGCGCGTGTACTAACACACCATACTTTAAAAGAATAAGAAGAACGACAAAAACATGTCCGCACTCTTCGACTTGAACTCGTTCATCACCACCCTCTTATTCTTCATCTGCGCGTGCACGTACGTGAAACTCAAAGCGCCGTATTTACTCGAACGAGAGACCACCGGCGGCAACAAAGGAAAAGGAGGCGGGTTGGTGAAATCTGTGTTCTGGAAAGCAGCGAGAGTGGGAGAGCGGTTATCGCCGTACGTGTCGATCGGGTGCCTGATCATGGCGTGGAGGACGTTTTTTTACGCGTAGTGTTGTGCGCGTGATGACGAAACAGCATCACCTGATGAAAGAGATTGCGCTGGCGATGAAAGCGAAGGACTTTGCGAGGGCGGTCCAACTGTACGAAGACGACGAGAAAGACGATACATACGAGGTTCACGTGTACGCCGGGAAGAGTTACTTCGAACTCAAACAACACGCGAAGAGTCGAGAGTGTTACGTCAAGGCTGCTCGAATCGACTCGGAGAGAGAGCAAGCGCACAAAGGGATCGTGGAGGTTGGATTTGATGGCGACGACGACGACGTGAAATTCGTTGAGGAAGAGGTCATTCCGTCGGTTACGTTTTTACTCCAAAAAGCGTCCGAAACAGAGGACGTGGAGAAGCAAAAGCAGTACTTGGGAAAGTTGGGCGACGGGTACGCGAGGTGCGGGGAACATTTGTATTTGGAAGCGGCCAAGGCGTATCGAGATTTAGATGATTTGATGTTGAAAGAGAACGACGCTTCTTCGGTAGGCGGCGCGGCAGCTGCGTGTAGCATTAAAGCGGCGAAATGCGCGGTGCTGTTTACGGAAGGAAAAGCGAAGTTGAGCGCGAGCAAAGCCGTCGCCGATGCGAAATCTAAAATGATCGTCTCGAGAAAAGACGAGATTCGGATTGCTAAGGAGGCGTCGATCGAGTGTTTTGCGAGTCTGGCGATAGAGACGATTCCGTTTTTGGACGGGTACTTTCGTACGAAAGCAAAGCCGAAGAAAGGAGACGACAAAGTAGAAACGAGCAGCGACGACGTGAAAGATATCGAAAAGTTTGCCATAAAGCTCGCGCGCGCTCGATTGGACTGTGGCGCCAAAAATATAGAAGAAAATGGTAAGAAGGATGCGTTGAAATTCGCAGACGCGATGTTGCATGATTTCATGAGCAGCAAAAGTTCTGAGAGTGTGGTCGTCGATGAAACAAACGTTTTGGCGCTCGCTTTAGACGTCGTCGCTTTTACGGGGGAATACCTTGGCGACGAAGAGGAAGGTTGGAACGATGATTCGTCATCAGAAGAATCTCCCCTCGAAACCGCGATAAAAGAATACGTAAAAGACGCAGACGTCGAAAATCCGCTTTGGGTGTTGTTCACGGCGTGGACTGCAAATCAAAATCACAGTCGAGGGTCGTTCCATCGTTCGTGTCTTGGGAACGATCTCGAGTGTCACCATGAAGGGACGAGAGTTGAATTAGGCTCGAGGGATGCAAAGATGGACAAAGAGGTATACAGATTGTTTGACGCTATGGAACGCTCCATCGATGCGGACGGCGAGAGCGATGAAGTTCTATCTTCGACTTCGTATTCCACTTTACAACTCGCCATGGTTTCGATGCTCTTGGCAGAGTCTCGTGCGTATCTCGGCGACGCTTTAGGCGCGCTCGACGTTGCTGGACGCGATGCGGTTTGCTCGGTTTTGGGATTAGCAAAAACGCAAAAAAGAGCACAATTACTACTCGCTGAATCACACGCCAAGCTTGGGCGACCGTTTGATTACGACGCGATCGTTAAAGCATCGCCGGCGAGAGGTTGTCGCATTCGCGCGTATTATATTGCCATTACGAGCGTTGCCCGGGATGCCAAGGCGCAAAAACTGAAATGGTTACGAAGCGCGTACGAAGCAGCGCCTCGGAGTCCAAGGTGTGCGTTTGAGTTTGCGTGGGCATCCGGAAACGTCGATGCGTGCGAACAGATTGTTTATTCATGGATAGATGCGCACGAAGGAGCGGAGCTACCCGCGGATGTCACCGCGCGTTGGGCATCGCGTAGAGCGTCTTTGGCCACCTCAGAGGAGCAACTCGACATTTTATGCTCGCGCGACGATCGATCGATTTTTACTTTAGCGGCTAAAGCGGCAAAAGCAAGTAGCGGTGCAAATCCATTCCGTGCACTCGCGTTTAGCGCTCTCTCTCTCTGTGTGGATGCATCCGGCGACACCGCTCGCGCCTCGAAATTGCGCGAAAAAGCTTTAGCGTTGGATCCGAGCGACGAGATTTCAGGACCAATTGAAACGAACTCCTCTTCTCCTGAAAGATGTCGAGAAGTTTGTGAAAACGCCATAAAGTGGAATCCAAACTGTATATGGGCATCTGAACGACTTGCGAGCGATAGGGATCCACACGTGGCGCTTTCGGCGTTGAAAATTCTGATTCGCACGAAACGCGAGAGTGTCGCGATGTGGACGAATATGGGCGATTGTTATCGAAAGTTGGATAGAAAGTCAGCGGCGGTCGATGCGTTGGAAAAAGCTGTTACGTTGTATAAGCAACGAGACCCGGTTGCCGATGCGAGTCTTAGAGACGCTTTATACGCCGCGACAGTTGCAGGTAACATTTCGTTACAGCTCGGAAATCTCGAGCGCGCGGAGTTGTCGTACAAAATCGCGCACGACATTTTCCTCAACGCTTCTTCCACGGGTAGCAGCGATAAAGGAGGTGTTCTCGTTCCAATCCTAATTGGACTTGCGAGATGTTTCGTGTTGGACGCGTCGGGATCAGCCATGCGCGGCGCGACGGCAAGATGTGAGCAAAGTGCGAAAGAGTGTGTCGCGTACGGCGAGAAAGCGCTCGTCGCGATCAACAATGACGCAGCGGTTTTAGCGACATCATCAAATACAAAGAAGTATGCCGTCGTCGAACGCGTCGTTCGAACGCTTTTAGGCGAAGCGCACTTATTGATGAACAATTTCGACTCAGCCGCGAGTGAATTCAAAAAGTGTGTGGAACTTTTCCCGGAGCTTGCGTCGACGCGAGAAAATCTCGCTCGGGCGTTGTTGTTGTTCGCTTCTTCTTTACCACGAGGTGACGATGATGCTACTTCGAAAGCAAAATCGGCGTGCATCGATTACGCGAGCGCGGAAGGCTCCGATTTCTCCGCCGCCTGGCGCGCACTCGCTAAGATTCCTCGAGGGAAAGATGAAGAAGACGACGCTTCGTATTTTGGTCGCGTCGAAACGTGTTTGTCCCGCGCGGTATCTTTAGGCGTCTCGCAGAACAAAGCGACTGTCTGGGCATCTCTCGCGCAGTTATACAAAACTGCCGCAGATGCTCGACGACAAAAAAGTAGTGGTGCGGAAGATATCATCGAAGAACTCGAACGCGCCGCCGCGACGTGTCTCGATAAAGCCCGCACTCTGAATCCGCACGAAGGTGTCGCGTGGATTCACACTGGCGAAGAGATTTTGAGCAAAAGCGTTTTTGGCGAAGACGAAGGAAATAGTAGAGTTTATTACGAGAAAGCCGCGAAAGCGTTCGATGTCGCCACAAAGTGCGCGTTTGAAGACGCAGAGCACGCGCGCATCGCCGACGCCAAGTTTTCGGCGACGGCGGCAGTTGCCGTCCTTTCGGAAGATATTCACAACACACACAGATACGAGAATATCGCAGCCGCAATTCGAGCGGCGAGAGCGCGAACGAACGATCCGGTCGCACACTGGTCGCTCGCGATGGTGTGCGAACGAAGAGGATTGATTGATATGGCAAAAGAGGCGTTTGAAAACGCATTGGACGGTGTTCTTAATGGTGATACTTCGAATCTAGATTTCACGTTCGGTTACGGCGAGAGCGACGAGTGTCGAAACGCAATAACTGATGCCTGCAAGGAAGGTTTAGAGCGTCTGGAAAAGAGGCGAGCAATGACGAGTGCCGCGCAAAATGATCTCAATGATGGAGCTTGCGCGACGTACGCGTCGCTCAAGCGACGTTTGCAAAACGCCATTCGCGAAGACCCTTCTAACGTCCACGCGAGAGTGCATCTCGCGCAGTTACTGTTAGCACGAGAAGAAGATGATGACGACGAAACT
>Ga0213862_10000705_pt1 | contig 14060 bp, 19 predicted proteins | sample PICome_7_FD_160092 | JGI IMG/M metagenome (GOLD analysis project Ga0213862, IMG submission 160092) | Coastal seawater microbial communities near Pivers Island, North Carolina, United States - PICO266 | ecosystem: Environmental > Aquatic > Marine > Coastal | place: USA: North Carolina... | reverse complement strand
TATTAATTTATAAAAAGCAGCATATCCCTTATAATTAGGAACCTGGTGTCTAAAGAATTCATTAGGGTTATAATATTTACTTATTTCGCTAATAAGATTATATTTTTCTCTTCTTAAAGCACTTCTATTTAATTTACGGGTAGCCTCTAAAATAGTATTTAATGTAATTTCTGCTTTACCTTCACTAAGATTTTTAGTTTTAAATAAAGTTTCATAAAGTTTATATTCTTTCCCTAATTCAGTATTAGCAAAAGATTTTTTTAAAATATTAAGAGAGTGAGATTCACCACCATTAAGAGTGTCAGCAGTTATTTGTCTCACAAGAAGCTCAAATAAAAGGCCCGTATTCTTATACTTAGAATGTTTAATTTTCATCGATAGGCTTTTTTATAAATATATAAAGATTTTTACTCCTTTAAATTATTTTCATTAAGTAGCGACTCATCTTGCTCAAATACCAATTGTTTCCGATTTATTGGAATTTTTTTAAGCATATCTTTATTTTGAAAATAAACAGTTTTAGCTTCTAAAGCTAATGGAGAACCTCCTTTATATGAGGGTTTAATAGAATTTGATTCATTTTCTTTACCCTTCATAGCATCTACCCCTAATCTATCTTTACCAAAATTACTATCTTGTGTGTTAATATTAGATACTTTTTCTTCAGGACGACCTAATTCTTTTTCATTATAGCCAGCAGGGACATTATCAGGGTCATCATAGTATCTACCTTTACCATATAATGAAGCTAAATCATGGGGAGTACCATATGATTGTCCTGTTTCTAATGGGTCATTCCCTTCAGCTTCTATCTGACTTAAGCGGAAAGCACGTTTGGCGTCTTCTCTGGCTAGGTCTCTAAATTCGTTATAGTCATCTTCGCTTAAATGGAATAAATGATCATAAATAAAATCAGATGGGAATAATTTAGAATCAACCATTTGTTGAGCTAAATCCATTTTTTCCTTCATTAATGCTACTCTTTCTTGATCGTATATTATTGAAGGGGTAGTTAAATCAATTTCAAAATTAACTAAATCATCACCATCATATCCTTGAGTATAAAGGTGAACAACAGCAATTTTATATAATTCTGAGAGGATAATTCTTTGGATGCGCTCTACAGTGCGAGCAAATCTAATGTCTTCTGCCGCTAATGTAGCCTTACCATCTGTGTTTTCATCATATCCTAAGAATGCTTTAGGAACTTTAAGAGCAGCAAATAATTTATCTCTTAAGTATTCAACATCCGTAATACCATCATAATTTAAACCAGGAGTGGTTTCAATCTTAGTTGAGGCATCATTGCCTCTAACAGGGATATAAAAATCTTCCAACATATTTTGCATGTTGTATTTTAAGTTATAATCCCCAGTATTTTGATCAATATAAGGAGTACGCTTCATTTTAGAAATTGTTTTCTGCATGAAGTTTTCTATCTCAGCGGGAGGAATAGCACCTACATTAATATAAAAAATACGTTTTTCAGGAGCGCGTACTATTCTATGAACTAACATAGCATCCTCTGCCAACACATATTGTTTAAATAGTTTACGAGCAGGTTCAACATAACTTCTACCATATGGGAGATAATTCACATCTGATAAGAGTCTAAAGTGAGCAATTTCATAATTGTCAAAATAAATTCCTCTATCGTTTGATGAATTTTTTCCTGAGCCTTGTAAGCCACCAAAATATCCACCATATTCTCCACCTCCACTTAAACCATCGGGGTCAAATTTGAACTTGACATCTACTTGGTGATTATTAGATTCACTAATTTTTTCTTCTCTAATAATATTATAAGCAGTATAAGGTATCACATTATACACACCAAAGTTTTCGGCTATTTCTAATTTTAAGAAAAAATCACCATATTTGCACATTTGGCGGATCCACATCCAAAGATTAAATTCAATATTTAAAACATCATAAAAGAGGTTATAAAGAATTTTTTGTAAATTTTCATCAGATGATTTAATTTGGAGTACTTCACCCATATCATTCTTAAGGGTAGATTCATCCGCTAGTATATCTAAAGCAGAAGCAATGATAGCATCAGTATCCATAGCTTCATAATCAGAGTATAATTGAGTCCTTAATGTTTGGTAATTAAGAGCAGGATTATAAATAGGAGCTTGGTTAGTAGTATACAATCTATTGTACCTATCAACCATTGAATTAGTTTCAACTTGTCCTGTTTGTTGATATTTACTAAAGTCTAATGTCTTTAGTTTACTTCCTCCTACATTACGAACTAGTACGTCTGTAGAGAATAATCTTCTTAATCTTGTAAATACGCTTGTATCAGCCATGGTATATTAATATATGAATAAATATTATAAAAGCCAACTAAAATCTTCTGTTCCACCTTTTCCATTATCCATATGATAAGGATTATCTTGACCTGTGGAGAAATATGCTCCATGGTAAGCTGTGGTAGTTTTGTGGAATGAACCTAAAGCTGCTTTTGTAACGTCTACTCCGTGTTGTCTAAATTTAAGTGCGGTATCTCTTACATATAAGCCAATACCAAAGCTCATAACTAAATCATCATTATAACCCCCTTGTGCTTCCGCTCTACCATATTTCCAAATAAACGTTTTCATTTCTTCTACTAAACGTTTAGATTGTATAGTAACTCCTTTATCACTAACATATTCTTGAAATTTACCAATTACCATAGGACGGGTTCTAGTTGACATTGTAAATCCAGCGGTCATGCTAGAGTGGTTTTCATAATTCTGTAGGTAAGATTCAGCACTAATATTATCTGATTTAGGTGAGTAATATAAATTTTGGTAGCCTCTTTCAATTATAGTTTGGATTGTGCTCCATCCGATGTTAGCATTTTCAACTATAAGCAAAGCATTATTATACTCGGTTGCTATTGCTGTGAGTATGTTACCAAAATCTTTAGTACCTACTTGTCCTTTATATTCACCTACTTGTATAGCATTTTCAACATCAAAAATATGGAATGCAGAATAATCTTTACCATCACCTCTAGCTACATCCGCAGAAATCATATATGTTCTAGTGTAATCAGCGGGTTCCCAAATCCATAGGTTTTGATCTACTCCTCGTCTTTCTAAAGGTTCTCTAACTGTGGTTTTTTCTATAAATTCCATGTATTCAGGATAGAATACAACATCACCAGAAGTACTAAAATCACAGTCACATTCTTGTGCTGCCATTCTAGGGTCTCCTAGTAATTCATCTTGTCTATCTCTCCATTCTTGATTTCGTTCAGGGTGAACAAACCATGGGAGTTTAATAGGAAGGAATTCATTTTCTTTAGCTTCAGCTCTAACCCATGTTTGATGGAACCAATTACCAGTACCATAAGGAGTTGATAATGCTATACACCCACCACCAGTAGCAAGTGTTTGTTGGGCTGAGGCCCATATCTCACCAATGTTTTCAATAAAGGCAGCCTCATCAATTATTAGGAGCGATACTGCTTCAGATCTACCTGCATCACTTGATGCTGAAGTGGCTTTAATTTGGGATCCGTTTTGTAATCGAAGGGCTAATTTATTATTTTCTTCATATTCTACTTTAAGCCATGAAGGTAAATTTTCATACATAAATTTAACCTTTGTAACCATATTTTTAGCAGTTTCTTGCTTTGTAGCTATACAAAGAATATTTTTATCTTTATGGAAGGTCATTAACCATAAAGAATACCCTGCAGATAAAGTAGAAATACCTAACTGTCGGGACTTTAGTATAATAGAATAAGGATTATCTTGAAATAGATTTAAAACTTTTTCTTGGAAAGGGTATAAATGAAAATTGATTCTACCTCTTTGGGGGTGTTGAATCATACAATATTTTTTCATAAAGTGTATAGGATCTTTAGCACACTTTATATACTCTTGCCTTATTATCTGTTTTAAGTCACTCATTCAGGTAATGTATAGTCTATAGCTCTAATAAGAACTAATGTTCCCAAAAATCCTCCAGTAATCCCTATTATAGGTTTATTATACCATTTATTAACTTGATTTAAGCGCTCATCATACAAAACCACCCGTTCACGCAATAATTCTATTTCTTTGTTTTTATACGCTATAATTAAACTATCTTGTTGAGCTAATTTAGAGTATAAAATAATTTCAGATTCAAGATCTGAGATTAGGATGGTTTTAATTGAGTCTTGGGTTTGTAGAGTGTCTAAAGCCAAGAAAAACTCTTCGAGTTCCTCAGTGGGAATCCGAAGAGTATCTTGTGAGTAACAAATACTAGATACCCCTAACAATAGAGTTAATAGTAATTGCTTCATGCTTTTTTACTAGGTCTACCTTTTTTTCTATACTTTTTTTCAAAGTTTTCAGTAGTTTTTTTAGCGCTTGTGGTGTTTTTAACTTGTTTTTTAGTAGTAGAAGTTTTCTTTTTAGCTTTAGTAATTTCTTTTTTAGTTTTTGCTTTAGCTGTTTCTACTTTTTTAGCAACTTCTTTAACTTTTTTAATTTGTTCCTCGTTTTCTTTAACTTGGTTATCAAATTTTTCGTCTTTTTTCTTAGAAGTTGCATTTAGAGCAAATATACCTCCAATAAAGGCTAGTGCTCCTAAAATATATTTCCATAATTTCATGTTAATAAATATTAAAAATTAATGACTTTCATCATTTGATTAATACGTTCTTCAGTTGTTCCCTTAAGTTCAAAATAAATAGGGCGATATTTAAATAAAAGTTTTTTAATCTCTTCATCAATTTCTTTTCTATAAATAGCATCCGTTTCACGGATCCCATTGTCTTCAATTTCCATTCCTTCTGGGGAAATGTAGAATATGTAATCATATTGTTTTATAAATCGTGAAGCATATTCTGCGAATGCATCTCCATCCATATAGCTTACTTTTTTAGCACAATTTGTAAATGCCATAACATCTAAAATAGTACGATCAGTAATTAAACGATTTTGCATAAGTTCAGTTACACGTTCAGCTAAAAATACTGTTTGACCTTCAATAGTAGTTTCGTGATTCAATGGAATACCCAATGAATTAAGATACTTACTACGTTCAGTAGTAAATGTATAACCTCTAAATTGCTCTACTTGTTCAGAAAGAGCTTTTACTAGTGTGGTTTTACCAACACTCATTGTTCCACAAAGTCCTATTTTCATTATCCTCCTTGTCTAGCTTGTTCACGCATTGCAGGATTCTTGTACCAAGGTAATCCTGTTCTGTCTCGTCGTTTTTCTTTCCATTCTTCTTCAGTATGAAATATACCATAAAGATAATACTCTCTTTGGCGTTTATCACCCTCAGGTATCAAAGCAGGTTCATCCCAGCTGTGAAGTTTACCATCCCAAGTTCTAAGGATAGTACCATCAGGTGTTTTAATAACCCTTGGTTTTGGCCATTTGTTGTCTTTTTCCATAACTTTTATTATTTAGGCATTGTTAAACCACCAATATAATTTGCATCTGCAAGGTGGAGGTATTTTGGATTCATATCATTTTTAGTTAAAACCGCTTCAGCAACATATGTTCCTTGAGCTCCTGATACTGTAATTCCTCTAGCGCTTAAAGCATCTCCTACAAAGTGGACATTTGGTACATTTTTAAGTGATAAATCACCATAGTGCACAAGTGGTTCAGGTGAAAGATACTTAACTTCAGGTACATAAATCCCCCAATCATCTCCAAGTGTTGGGAATACTTTTTTCATATCCTCAATAAAATCTTCAATGTAAGTAAAATATCCTTTAAATGCATTTCGTACTTCTTGAAGACCTTTTTCATTAATATAATGGGCTTTTACCCAATCGCCTTCTGAGGTAAGGGTTTTATCTTTACTTGATGGGCTATAATAAAGACCTGCTTTATATTTTACTCTGTGGCGACCTTGGGCTTTTTTATTGCCACTTCCTTCACCATCAACAATATCTATTTTATTAACTTTAGAAACCAATTCACGAGACCAATCAAATGGTTTATCAATTCCTCTAACTTCCATTAAAATACCAAAATTAGTCATATCATTGCGATATGCTTCGTCTTTTTTAGCATGACCATTGTAGCTATAATCACCATATGTTTCTTCAAGTGCTACATATGCTGCATTGTTGTTAGTGCAGAATGAACGAAGTGATACACCTTTATCTTCAAATTTACGGTACAATTTAAAGTCGTAACTTACATCAATAAGTTTTTGAAAGTGTTTTTGTGGGGCTTCAAAACGTACACCAATCTGTACGGGTTTGGATTCAGTGGGTTGTTTATTTTCTTCAATAAGATACTTACCAAAATCAATACCAGACTTACCAACAGCAAAAATTAAACGATCATAAGGAAATACAGCGTGTGCTGTTGAAGCAGTGTTGTTATCAAAATCAACTTCAGTTACTTTTGTATTCCATACAAATTTGATACCTTTATCAACTAAAAAGTCATACCAATTTTTACCAATTTCGTGTAAATAATCTGTACCTACGTGCCAAACTGGGAATAAACGGAGTCCAAAATATGGCTTTATAAAATCAGGTTCAGCAATGGGGTTTGAGCATTGTACTTCTTCAGGTTTAGGGTGGAAACGTTTGAAGTTAGTAATTACTTCATCCATCAACTCCATTGCCTGTTCATCGCCACAATACTTAGACATATGTCCTCCAATTGAGGTATGGTATGTAAGTTTACCATCACTCCATCCTCCAGCACCCATAAAACCTGTCATTACTTCTTCAGGTTTGCGGTTATAAGGATTATTACCCATATCAATAATGGTGATATGGTCTCCAGGGTAGCCATTATCTACCAATTTAGTTGCAGCATTAACTCCTGCTACACCTGCTCCTATGATTACTATTTTTTCCATTTGTAAGTTTAAACGTTTAAATATACGAACAAAAAGATGTGACCCCAAATTGAGGCCACATCTCTCACTTTATTTATGAAATCGACTAGGATGTGAATCTAGTCTATATTTTTACTTTTATTACAATTGAACGTATCTCATTGCAACTGTAAATTCACCATTGTTATCATCAAACCCTCCTGTACTGGCTGAAACTTGGGTATGGATTGTTCTTTGGGTTGCAGAATAAACTGTTCCAGGTTCTAGCGTAAGTGCGGCTTGCCCTTCTCAAGAAGCTTGGATTTTACCGTGGATAGAAGTTCCAATACCTGCTGTTATTGCCTCTGAGGATGCGGGTTCTAAGGCATTGAATAGATTTTCAATAGTATCATCACCCACACTTGTTCCAATTCTTACACCTAGTGCGGCAGCATCAAAACCCACACCAGAGGTGCAGATTACTATTACATCTTCAAGGAAGGTATTTGCAGGTTGTATGGTAGAAATATTTACTACTCCACTACCACTTGTAGTATTAGCATGGCCTACTTCTACTTGATAAAGGCTATCTACTAAATTATCATAAGTAGTTCTAATGCTAGCACCAGCATTTGAGGTTGCTTGAATTGTTCTATTAAGATCATCTTTCAAGGCATTTTTGGTTACGTGAGACATATTTTAAAAAATTTAAGGGGTTAAAAGGGTTTTATTTTTTATCCTCAGCTACGGATGCTTTTCTGTAATCGGTTATTAATTTTTTAATTCCACCTAATGATTTTCTAGCTCTTCCGTGGGCTGCTTTTGTAGAACCTGCGTGTTCTGCTTTAAATGATTCATATAAAGCATCGATTTGTTCAAATAACTCTTGAGTATTCATTTTTTATAAATTTTAATTTTTAAATTGTTTTTTCCTTTTATAACTCTATGTAAAAAACCTTTCGGTATATCTATTCTATCACCTGTAATCATTTCGAATGGTAAGTCTTCATCAAATTGAAATTTCCAACCATTACCTGTTAATATTTCTACTACTCTATCTTCTTGATCCTCGTGCCAAATTAACGACATTGGATCAGTGTCAGCAGCAAATTCTCTAACTACAGTATTATCTGTAATATTATCAGTGTATGGATCCATTACCAAAAAGTATTTCTTTTAGGACCAAGACCTAATGCTGGGGCATATCTTGGAAGGTTACAGCTCCAGTATGAGGCTTTAGTTCTATCTTTTTTATTTTTGCAATCGTGTCTAGCTGCAAATGCTTTTCTAGCCTTGGGATCTTTGATTTTAGCTCTTAAACCACCCGAGCCAAAACGTACTGTTTTAACTTTTTTGGTTTTAGGATCCCTAACAAAGACTTTATATGCTTTACCTCCAGAAGAAGAACGTTTAGGTTTTCCAATTGGGGGATCTTTTTTCTTTTTCTTTTTAGCTTCTTCTAAATCCCACTCGTTTAACATAGGTAAATCAAGTGGTACTTTTTCACCTTCGTAAATACCAAACTTACCAATGTCAGTATTTTCGATAAGGAACTTACTATTTTCATCTAGGCTGATGGTTTGCCATTCGTTTAGCATACGAGCTTCAGCAAACAATTGTAAGTATTTTTTAGATCCAATTCTAAACACATTCTCTTGCAATGATATACCATTCTCGATGTGGTAACGGAGGCCTTCGCTTATAGGCGTTTTACTCTCCAATAATGCGAGTTTAGGTTGTGAGTCACTACAACCCCCACACCCACATGAGCATGATTTTTTAGGTGCAGTAACCTGTTTTAGTGCCTCTTGAATATATTGTTTAAGCATATCCGAAATCAGCAATTTTACCTTTCCACAATTCAGCATCTTGTTCCCCATATGGGTCTAAATCATCAAATGTGCCTAGGTTTCGTGAATAAACAAATTCAAATGAATCTGGGTATACTTCGTCCATGTATTGTTGGGCGAGCATTTTAGCTTCTTTTTCAGTATCTACTGCTACATAAAGACCAACTTCTTGACTTTCCTCAAAATCTTCAAATTTAACTGAAAAAATAGTTTGGTTTGGGTCAATGTCTGCTAAAGGTTCTCCGTCAGGTGAAAGTTTACCCTCATTTTCGTTCAGGAATTGTCTAAATCTTTGTAATTCTTTCATGGTTATACATATTATACAATTGCGACTTGATTGCTTCCGGCCGTTCTGAATTTTCGGGATTCTTTTTTCCTGTCTGTAATCTCGTTACCTTGCAATACTGCTATATTAGTATACAAAGTAAATCCACCAGCATTTGGTGAATTAGTAAACTTGGGGTTATCAATAAATGAGGTTGTTGACCCCGCAGGGAATCTACCAATTTTAGCTGATTCTCCTGAGGTTGATCCAGTTACTTTAAAGAATGTTGGGTTAATTCCTGAGAGACCCATTCCAAAGCTGATAAGTGCTAATATATCTTTACGTGGGTCGTTAGTTTTACTGTTAGCAAATAAAAATTCTATTAATTTATAAGCACCATACTTAGTTCTTAATTGCCTAACATCTCTAGGTAATTCTTTCCAGTTTCCAACTAGATCAATACCTTTACCTTCTACTTTTTGTACAAAGGCTTCTTGTTGGGCCTTAACTTTTTGCGTGAGAGTTTCTTGATCCCATTCTAGTTCTTCTTTACTTAAGTTAAAAGGTTTTCCTTTTAATCCTTGTATTCTAACAAGATTATCTAAATAAGATTTTGCTCTCCCAGGTTGGGCTTTTTCTTCTTTTAAAGAAACAGAAACTAGTTTACTATCTGTGCTTCCCCATTTATTTACAAATAAAGCATTTAGCTTAGCCAAATCATTAGGAACCGAATCAGGGGTGTCTAATACTACATAAACATCACCAGGATTCCACTTGTCAGGGGGAACTTGACATAATTTAGAACCCATTGCTCTAAGTTGATCAAAAATACCTTTTCTGGTGAGTTTTTTATTTGGGTAAGATTTATAAATCTCATTAGCACAAGAAAAAGGATTATTTAATTTACCTAAATTAGCTTTTGATGCTGTGTTAAGATCTGATGATATGATTTTGCTGAAGTAAGATTTAACTTTACTTATTGCTTTATTATCTAGACCCTCATATAAAGAGGAATCATCTACAGCAGTATTTAATATTTCAATATTGGATTGAATTGTTTCTTTACTAAATGGTTTTAAGTCTACTCCATTATTTAGTAGGTTATACATGAAAACTACTAAACCTTCTTTTTGATCCGTATCAGTATCAAATGGGTTTTTCCCAAATGTCTTTATAAAGATACGATATGTGTTATCTCCTATTTTAACATCAAGGTATGGAGATTCTGAAGCTTCTGAAGTTCCTGTGGGTTGGTACTCTTCAACTGAGCCGAGAGCTTGGGCCAGTTGTTGTGCGAATTTTACTCTTTCTTTTCTGCTAGATTCTATACCTTTAAAATAAAATTTAAATTTTTTCTTTGTTTCTTCTCTTACAAAAGATAAACTGTCAAAGTTTGATAAAGATTGGATAGCTTTTTTAAGTTTAAGAATATCACTTGGGAGGTCAGGAGTATCTTCTTCTGTAACTTCATTTAATTCAATTCCCATTTCTTTTAACATTCCCTCTAACATAAGCATATCCTGTTCATCATTAATGTCAGGATATCCTTTGGGAAATTTGTAGGAAAATTTCTTGAAGAATTTATCTAATACATCCATTTTACAAGTCTTCTACTGAATCTGGTACTGCGGGTTCAGGTTCGGGGGTTGGTTCTGTTATGGGTTCATCTCCTAATCCAGTGTCTAATTCATTATCAGCATCTTCGCTATCAGTTTTACCTGTGTCAGCAAATTTATATCTTAATAATCTAGCAATTGCTTCTGATGCTTGTTGCTGTTCTGGGAGGGATTCTAAATAGTATTTTTTACCCGCTACTTGAGCAGTAAATACTCCTTTCCCTTCGTCTTCTCCTAAGTAAATAAGATAAAAATCAGCTCCGTTTACTAATTTAATTCTAAAAGTAGTGGGTTTTGGTGCTACCCATTCTACATCTTCAACAAAAGGTTCATATTGAAAATCAAATAAATCTTCCATTATTTCCTTTAATGGAGGAAATTTATTAACTACTGGAAATTTAGTGACAATGTCTTCAATTTCTTTAGCGTCTGCTAAAGGATTAGATTTCTCAGCGTATACAGTTTTTGCTAAGTCTTTAATTTTTGCTATGAATTCAGACTTTTGCATCTTTCTTTTTCATTAATTTTTTATGTCTACGATCTTTTTTAAATGAAGGATCAGTAGGAGGTAATGCTGCTAGTCTATCTAATTCTGCTGGGGAGAGAACTTTATGTTCATCTTTATCTTCCTCTAACGTAGCATCTATTTGGGGAACTGTTAATTCTCCATCTAAATAATGTTTAGCTGAAATGAGCATTTCTTTTGATTTTATAACTTTGGATTGCCACCAATGTGGAAAATCAACTTCCATTCCTTTATTGTCAAATTCATTTACCATTATATAAAGTTCAGAAGCATACTTAGCAATCCTATAAAGATCTTTTTTAAGCATATGAGGTTCATTATCCTGGTGGCCCAAATCTAGATCTTCATTAACACGTTCCATGCCTGTATCAAGGAAAATTAAACGTGCTGTAATTTCATCTTGGAGAGAATCTTTTTCAGCTTGTGTATCTGCTTGTTCATACTTAGCCTTTAAATCCTGAATTACTGGGTCATTCATGTTTATTTGCCCCATAACAACTAATCCAGCAATTACTGCTAAACCACCTGCTACTTTACTTAAAAATCCTTCTTTTAATTCTTCTTCTTTTTGCATTGCTTTTTCAATAGCAGCACCTCTTGTCTTTTCATAAGAAGAAAGTTTGTCATCTTTATTTAAATCTGCTTTTTTAGGATTTTTTAACTCTTGTTCAGTAAATTTACCAGTGCGAGGGTTGTAATTAGTAGGTAGACTATCATCAGTAGTTTTAGGTTTATCCTTATCTTTAGGACGCATTAAAGCTATAGCAGCCATAATATCTCTAATTTCTTCTAAATCAAAAGCCTTCTTAAATTTCTTTACTTCCTTTTCTCGAGTTTTCATTTCTCCTTTAGTTAATTTACGTTCGTTTTTAGGTGATTGGGGTTTACCATATTTAGCTAAATTAGTAGCCAAAGCATAAGCTAAAGATGTTCTTTCTTTTTTGGACATCTTATCTAATTTAGTTTTTTTCTTAGCCATTACCCTTCAGTACTTAATCCTGCTTCTTTTTCAGCAGACTTAATTTTAGTTTTATTTGCAAATTTAGCTGAGTTAAGGATTTGGTTAGCTAATTCAATAGCACCTGCATCCTTAGCTTTTTTAGCTAAATCTACTAACTCATCACTTAAATCCTCAATGGCTACTCCTTCTTCTTCCATTTCAAAAGAACCATCAAATCCTTCTTCATCTCCTCCTAAATCTACATTAGTGTCAACATCTTCTATTTCTTCCTCTTGTTCGTTTATTTCACGAAGGATTTCATTTTTAAGATATTCCTTAAATTCAGATTTTTTTACTTTACCTTCCATCATATCACCCATGAGTTTTTTAGTTTTTTCGAGTTCAGCGTTATATTCTTTTTGATTTTTAACGTCTTCAGCACTTGCTTCGTTCATTTTTAAAATCTCAGTCTTTAGATATTCTTTAAATTTAGACTTTTTCATTATTTTTTCTTTTTATAAGTTGCCTTTTTAGTATTTTTAACAAACTGTTTACCTTTTTTACTACCCCTAACTTTTTTAGCTACTGTAGCTTTTCTTTGTGCTTTAGTTAAAGATTGTGCTTTCTTTTTAGGCAAACATCTTGTTGTTGCTTTACCTTTTTTCATAGTACCACAAGGACCAGTAATATTACCTTGAGTATTAATTCGCACCCAGTTCTCTTTTTTGAACCAGTCACGTAAAGACTCTTGAATAACTTCCTGTATACGCTCTTGTGTCATTACTTTTTCTTCTTTTTTTTCTTTCTTTTCTTTCTACCACTTATTTGACCTTTGCATACCTTAACTGCTCTACCTGATAGATAAGCTGAGGATTTTTCACCTGCTGCCATACGTCTTTTTCTGTATGCTTTACCTTTGGCACATAATTCCTCAGTTAAAGTTTCGCCAAGTTTTTTAATTTCTTGGACTTCTTTTACTATTTCTTCTTTAGTAAGTTCAGGGTTATTTTCAGATATAAATTGGATTGTTTCTTTTAAACCTCCAGGAGTAGTAAGTTTTTTACCAGTTTTAACATCTTCGCTATACCCACAACTGCCTTCTTTCATTACATGTTTATCTAACAAATGCTTAAGATCAATTACAAATTTTGTTTCATCATCAATTTCGATTTTTGCTTCATTCATTTCAAAATCAAAAGTGATACCATCGATAGTAATTTCTTCTCCTTTATGGAGTTTATCCATCATATCTTTAGTAATTTGCAGTTTTTTAGCCATGTTAGTTATAAATATATGGATTTAATTGCCCTTTAATCCTTCTAAATATTCTATGCCTTCTTGTAGTTCTCTCTCAAAATCTTCTTTACTTTTACCTCCTTTCCAATCTTCAACATCCCCTGCTTCCGTAACGTAATTCTGATTAGACTCTTTCATAGCATCTTCCATAAAAATTTTAAAATTATTAATAGCATTATCTATATGTTGGTCTCTTAAACTTTGATGAAATTCTTTTAATTTTCCTTCTTTTTGAAGTTGGGCTTCATAATCTACCACACAATCAAAACATTTTTGGTATGCTGGGAATACTTTAGTGTCAAGGTGTTTTTTCATTATAGTACCACACTCAGGACAAAATAATGGGGTTTTACCCATTTTTTTAAATTTATCCATTTTGGTAATATTTTGCTTTATACCATTTTTAATGGTCCATTTACGGCCATCAGCCTCCCAGATATCACCCTCTTTATAATGTTCATATTTTTTACTATAACCTACTCCCTGAGATGTGCGAGAATTAGTATTACCCGTAATTAAGTTACGAGCACGATGTACATCTTTTTTAGAGAATTCTTTTTTTAAAACGTTATCTTTCATTTATTGTATCTTTTAAAACCTTTTATTTGTTTACGAGTACCTACATCAACCATAGTTTTAAGCATTGTTAATCTTTGATTGATTAACTCGTTCATTAATTCTAAAGTTTCAATATCATATTCGTTATTAATTGCGTCTGTAAATTCTTTAGTTGTCATGTTATTTATTTTTAATTGAATCTTCCCAGTTTCTAAATAATATA
>Ga0213862_10000702_pt1 | contig 14116 bp, 21 predicted proteins | sample PICome_7_FD_160092 | JGI IMG/M metagenome (GOLD analysis project Ga0213862, IMG submission 160092) | Coastal seawater microbial communities near Pivers Island, North Carolina, United States - PICO266 | ecosystem: Environmental > Aquatic > Marine > Coastal | place: USA: North Carolina... | reverse complement strand
TTTTAAAAATATATTATATTATATGAATAAAAATATTGAGGCAATTTGTGTTATTAATCAAAATAATATAACAGGTACTATCTTATTTACAGAAAATTTAAAAGAAAAAAAAACAGAAATTTCTATTAATTTAAAAGGTTTAACATTCGGGCTACATGGTTTTCATATTCACGAATATGGTGACTTGAGAGAAGGTTGTTCAAGTACTTGTGCTCATTATAATCCACATAATAAAAAACATGGTGGTCCTGATAGTAAAGAACGCCATGTTGGTGATTTAGGAAATATTAAAGCAAATAAAAATGGTATTGTTAAAATGAAAATGTCAGATAAATTAATTAAATTACGCGGTAAATATAATGTTATTGGACGCAGTATTGTTATTCACGAAGATGAAGATGATTTAGGTTTAGGAGGTCACAATGATAGTCTTACGACAGGACATGCTGGAAAAAGAATTGCTTGTGGTATTATAGGATATGCACGTCCTAAAAAATGTTAAATATATGCCTATTTTTATAATAATTTATTTTTTATAATGATCTATTATTTTTAATAAATGATAACCGGTTGCGGCCACACCAATCGCTAATATAAATTCATAATTATACCACGGTATTTCCATATTATTTATTCCTAAATATCCCGTATACATAAATAATGGTATATAAACTAATAAATGAATATATAACCATGCACTCATTTCATTTTTAAACCATTTAAATCCTAAATATCCTAACATAAATATTCCAAGTATAAATAATAAATAAAATACATATATATTTGTCGCATTAGTATAACCTATATAAATCATTAATGGTCCATTTATTAATAAATGTGATAACATTATCATTAACCATCTATCCATTATATATATATATATATATATAAAAATCTAAAATTTATTTATATATATTATTTAATTGATTATTTACTCTAATAAATGTCGTTCTTTTACTAATTTCTTTTAAATATTTAGCACCAACATAGGTCAAAGTAGAACGGATACCACCTAATAAATCCGTAATAGTATTTTCAACAGGACCTTTAAAAGGGATTTTAACTGTTTTACCTTCGGATGAACGATAATTTGCTACACCACCCGCATATTTTTTCATCGCGGTATCACTACTCATACCATAAAACATCTTATACTGCTTACCGTCTTCTTCTACTAAATCACCACCAGATTCAGTATGTCCACTAAAAAATCCACCACTCATTACAAAATCGGCACCTCCTCCAAATGCTTTAGAAAAATCACCTGGAACAGTACAACCACCATCAGATATAATTAATCCACCTAACCCATGTGCAGCATCAGAACATTCCATAACAGCAGATAATTGAGGATAACCAACACCAGTTTGTTTTCGTGTAGTACATACACTCCCAGGACCGATACCTACCTTAACTATATCAGCACCAGCTAGTATAAGTTGTTCAGTCATTTCACTAGTAACAACATTACCGGCAATAATAATTTTATCTGGAAAATGTTGTCTAAATTTCTTTATTGTTTCAACGAATTTTTCAGAATAACCATTAGCAACATCAATACAAATCATTTTAATTTGGGAAACTAATTCTAAAATATTTTGGGTTTTAATGAAATCTTTATCAGAAATACCAGTAGAAATAGTGAAACAATTATAATCTAATTTATTTTTATTTATAAAATCTAACCAATCTTCAACTTCATAATGTTTATGAAGACAGGTAATAATTTTATGTTTTTGACATTCTAATACCATTTCAAAAGTGCCAGTAGAATCCATATTTGCTACCATAATAGGAACACCGGTCCATTCAGATTTAGAATGAAGAGTTTTAAAAGTCCGTGATAATTCAACTTGTGAACGACTAGATAAAGTACTACGTTTTGGTTTAATTAAAACATCTGAAAAATCTAATTTTGTATCTTCTTCTATTTTGACCATTAATTATTAATATGAATACGTTTTTATATAAATTAAATATTATATATATATATATATATATATATTATATTATATGAATTTAACTGAAATTATATTTAATCAAAATATGTTAAAAATATTCTCTAATATGAAAGAAACTTATGAAGAAAAAGAAAAAAATGTTAAAAAATATATAGGAAATATGAATACAACTACATTTAGAGGTATATTAGCAATAATTTTAATTACACTTATAATATTTCCATTAGGTTTATTTTACGCATTTGGAAATAATGATGAAACCTCCGCAGCTCACCTAACCATAATATAAATATTATTCGTCAAAAAAATAAATAAATATATATTATATAATATATATTATATAATATATATAATGGATTTATTTAATACTATTATGGAAACATTTGAAGAAAAAAAAGAGGGAGACAAAAAAGAATTTAAAATATATGATTATGTTCCACATATATTTTTAATAATAATATTAATAATATGTATTGTTTTAGCAATTATTTATTCACAAGAAATAATGGAAACGTTGGGATTAAATAATAAGGAACTACCCGATACAGAATATACAGGATATAATAATAACCACGCCTAGAATGTGTTATTATATAAGATAATTTAATAACTTATCATGCTGGAAGAAAATAAAAAGTTATTTTTAAGAGAAATAATATAAATAAATAAATTTTTTTTTGTATTATTTAATTTGAAAACTAAATATATTTATAGATAAAATACAAAAAATATATAAATGTTAATTAATTTTATAACAGATAAAAATGATAAAAATTTATTAAAAGGGTGTGAAAAATTATATGATGGATTTGCTATTCGTTATAAAAGTGGAAATTATGAAAAAAATATAGTTCATTATTTAGAATATAAATGTTCACCCGCAAATATTAATATATTTTATGGATATATTAACAATTTATTAATAGATTATTCACAAAATAATATATTTGTTTTTGATAAAAATCATTATGTACAATCTTGGACACCACAACTTCATAATTATGATTTTATTTTAGTTCAAAATGAAGATGATTTAATTATTGATTCATTTGTAAAAAAAGAAACCATAAATATGAATATGGATGTTAAGGATGTTAATGTTTTTTATAAATCTATTATACAAGTATGTAAAAAAATGAAATCCATAAAATTACCACAAATAAATAATTTTATAGAACCAGAAGAATTACCTAATATATCATTATGTATGCCTACATATAATCGTAAAAAATTTATGAAATTAGTAGAAATGAATTATAATAATACTACATATCCAAAAGATAAGATAGAGTTTATTATTCTGGATGACGGTACTGATAAAGTAGAAGATGTTGTACCCAAGGGTGATAATATTAAATATTATCATTATAAGAAAAAAGAAACAATTGGGTGGAAAAGAAATGAATGTGTGCGATTAGCAAAAAATAATATAATTGCTTTTATGGATGATGATGATTATTATCACCCAGATTCATTAATAAATCGTGTAGGAAATTTAATGAAATCTGGTCGTGATTGTGTATTTTGTTCTACAATTGGTTGTTTTCATATTAAAAAATATAGTAGTATTATTAATGTTACACCAATTGAATATCCTTTAGAAAAAAAAATATCAGAGGCCACATTAACATTTAAAAAATCATTTTGGCATAATCATAAATTTAATAATGAAGATAAAATGAATGAAGGTGAAGCATTTGTAAAAAATGCTGTGAATAAATGTAAGGAAATAAATTGGGAGGGAGTAATAGTTCAATTATTACATACTTATAATACTTGTAATAAAAATTTAAAAATAGATGAAGAAAATGGTAGTCATTTTGGATTTACAAATGAAGAATTTGAAATAATTACTGATATTTAAATAATCTCATAGTCTTTTAATATAAAATTTATTTTCTCATTTTTTATTCTTATTCTTTGATTTTTCCAAAATTCATTTTCTTCTTTAATCTCTTTATTTAATCTTTTTTCTGTTTTATTTGTTAATTTATTACCATAACGAATCATATCTATTTTTTTTTGTAAATTATATTTTTTATAATTACGATATGTATGTTGAATTAATAAAGCACTTTGATTTTTAATATGATTTTCATTAAATCCAAAATAATTATATAAAAATTTATCCATATATTATATTATAGATAAAAATAATATATATAAATAATGAACATTGATGATTTAGAAACAGGTGATATTGTTTTATTTCATGGAAACTATTTTTTTTCTTATATTGTAGAATATTTTACCAATTCTGTATATAGTCATGTAGGTGTAGTTTTAAAAAATCCTAACCTAGGTGATGCTACATTTACTGGTATTTATTTATTAGAATCTGAACGTGAAGATACACCTGATCCCGAAAATAACCGTATAAAAAAAGGAGTACAAATAATAAATTTAGAAGAAAAAATGAAACATTATAAAGGACGTATATACGTTAGAAAATTACATTGTACTCGAGATAAAAATTTTTATGAAAAAATAATAAAAATTCATTCCACAGTTCATAATATTCCATATGATTTAAATCCACTTGATTGGATTAAGGCATATTACAAATTAGATATAGGAAATACACAAAAAGAAAATACATATTGGTGTTCTGCTTTGGTATCATATGTATATGTTGAATTAGGATTTTTAGATAAACATATACCTTGGACTTTAATAAGTCCTAAAGAATTAAGTTCGTCTTCCAATAAATTAAAATTTATTAATTGCGTATTAGATGATGATAAACAAATTATTTATTAAAGTATTTACACCTTTTAACATTTAAAACGCCGACTTATTTATAATTTTTTAAAGTTTTTTTTCTGCTCTTTTTTGGAATATATTTTTCTGATTTATTATAACTACCCTTGAATAAATTTTTATAAGTTTCTTCTGGAATAGAATTTATTATTTTTCTTATATTGTTCTTTAATTTTACCAAACCTACATCTTTTTCTTTTCTTAATTTACTTTTAAGAACACTAAAAAAAATTTTCTATTACATTAGTAAAATGTTGATAAGGAACTGAATATAATAATTTATTATCTTTATTAATTAAATCTTTTACATTTTTATTTCTATGACTACTCGCATTATCTAATATTATTAATTTATTTTTATATTTACCAGTTATAAATTTATTAATAAAATCTATTAGTCTATTACTATCAATTCCACCTTTATCATAGATTTCATATCCAATTACTCCTTTAGTTGTAATAGCAAAAATACCAGTATATTTTTTAAATACTTCTTGACTTGTTGTTTTTATAGTACATCTTTTTCCTATTGTTTCATAACAATGTTTTCTTATTTCTAATGTATTTAATGAAGTTTCATCAATACTTATTAAATCATCTAAATTATATCTACTTACTTCTTTATAAAAATCTTTGATTTGTTTCTCAATTTCAATTGGTTTTCCATATCTTAATACTGGGACATGTCTTACTTTTGTTTGTTTTAATGTTATATTTATATCTTTCACTATCCTATGAACTTGCATTAAACTTATATCTGCTTCATTATATTTTTCTTTTAATTTGATTAGTAAATCATTCATAGTAATTGTTTTATTTTTTGATATTTCTTTCTTGATAAATTCTACATATTCTTTTTTTACTTTATCAGAAGACACGTAGGGTCTTCGAACCCTACTGGTAAGCAATATATTTTCTTGTTTTTCTTTTAATTTCGTCAGTATTATTATATTTATCTACCCATCGCATTAAACTTCTAACACTACAACCAAATATTTCACAAGTTTGTGTTTGATTATTTGAATGTTCTAAATAATATTTTACAGCGCTTAATTTAAAATCTTCACTTTTATGATTTGGCATTCCTAATTATTAATGATAAATAAATTATTTAGATAGTAAATCTATTTTTTTTTTATGTTTTTTGGTTTCTAAATGTTTTTTATATAGTTTTTCTTCCATACAACCAGAATCACATAATTCACAATAATAAGGAAACTCATTTTTTCTTTCTTCTTTTGTTTTATGATTATTTAATATATGTAATTTCAAATTAGTTTGTTGATTAGTTGTATATAAATTACATATTTCACATTTAAATTCTTCTTTTTTATCACTTCGTGTTTTCTTTTTACCAGTTTTATGTAATTCAGTTTTACAATGTTTTTCTAATTGTGATTTAAATTTAAAACTAATATTACATTTTTCACATTTATGTGGTTTATTTTTATAATCTCTCCATTTATTTTGTAATAATTTTATTGAATCATTTATTTTATCCCATTGATTTTCCCACATTATAACTAAATTATAACCTAATTCTTTTATTTTTTTATCTCTTTTTAATGTAGTTTCATAAAGTTCATAATAAGTTTTCTTACTGAATGGATTTTTAGCATCATTGTCAAATATATTATATTTCATAGGATTACCATGCCATAAATCACCATGAAATTCATATACAGTATTTTTTTCTTTACAATAACCATCTACTTTACCAATATTTTCTATCTTATGTTCTTTATTATTTATAGCATGTTGAATAGTAATATTATATAATATTGATATAAAATCTAACCATTGTATTTGTTTTTTTGAATAACCTGCACACTTACATTTCGGACAATTTTGAGGATATTGTTTGTGTGTGTGATTTGAAAGTAACATATTAAAATATTTTTTACATTTTTTACAATATATTAATACAGGTATTGTAGAATCAATATAATCTACTTTGGAATAATCATATTTATCACCATGTATATTTATAGCAAGTCTTAATAAATTTTTAATTACATTTAATTTTTGTGTTTCCCCTCTTGTTATTTCAGCGCAAATGGGACACCCACATCCTCTTTTATGGACTTTTGGTAATTGTAAAAAATCACCATGTTTGTGGCACCCTATGATAATAGATTCTAAACTATTTACATAAACAACTTTAGAATAATTATATGTATTACCGTGTATTTTTTTAAATTCATTAATTATGTCATCTGTTGATTTATATAGTCCTTTACAATAAGGACACCAGTTATGAATAGAAATATTATATATAGCAGTTCCCCAAGATTTATTACAAATATCACATATAAAATAAGTTTTTATATGTGCATGTTTACATAAATTTATTGGTTTAATTTCTCCATTTTTTTTATAATCCCAACAATCAACTTTTAATTTACCATTAGGTGTTTTACCATCATAACTAGCAAAACTTTTATTAAAACAAAAATTACAATCATTTTTATCACATAATTTTTTTCCAGAGCAATAATTACACCAATCACTTCTTGAAGTTATATGATTTGGTGTGTTTTCAAAAGTATGATAACAAACATCACATTGAAACCAATACTTTTTATTTGTTTTCCTACATATATTAATAGGTTTAATTTCACCATTTTTTTCATAATCCCAACAATCAACTTTTAATTTACAATTAGGTGTTTTACCTTCATAACTAGCAAAACTTCTATCAAAACATATTTTACATTCTTTTAGACCACATAAGTGCTTTTGTTTTGAAGAACAAATCATAACTATATTTCATTATATTCATAATTTTAAATCTGTTTAATCAATTAAATGAATAAAAATATAATTCATTTAAAGATTTAATTATATAGACATATATGAATGAAAAAGAAAAAATTTAACCCATACCAAACAATAAAAACCTCTTTAAAATCTATTCTAAAAAACTATAATGAAATACAACCAGAAATTAATAAATTAGTGATTAAATGCAATGATATTGTGATTCAAACTTATCAATTTATCAGATTATATTTATTATATAAATATCATAACAATCAATCATTACCAATTATTAATGAAAAGTTTATATTATATTGTATAAAAACACAAGGTATTCGTGATAATCGTGGTAAAAAAGCAAAAGATACTGATTTATTAGACGAATTAGAAGATTTCTATAATAAAGAATTCCAACCACTTATTCAAAAAGAAAAATATAATTTAAAAAATTTATCATTTTTATTACCATATTTAGCTATTCAAATTAATACTTGTCTTGAAACTAATATAAAAGAACATTATTTACAACATTTACTTCGTTTTATCAATATTACTACAAATGAATTAACTGACGATAAATCTATAAAATTTAAACTTAAAAATGCTATTCTAAATAAAAAAGAAATACCAGAAGAATTTGTAGAATGGTATAATCAACATAAATCAAGTATAACACCAACAGAAATTAAAAAATCAATATATTATGATGTTAAAGCATATCCACATAAATTTATTCCATGTTTGTTTTATATGAATAGTATTTTAGAACAAAAAGAAGCAAAATTATTTCAACCAATACCATTAAGAAATAATATAGTTCCAAAATATATAACAATAGATACTGCTTGTTTAATAAATCTATTTGCTTCAAAAGGAAACAAAGGAAAATTATTAACAAAGTTAAAAGAAAGTAAAGATATTATATGGAGTCAAGTTTTTAGATTAAATAAAAAAATCTTTAAAAATAAAGAATATATATTTAATTATCAAATACAAACAGATGGAATAGGTGTTAGTTTATCTTTTATTAGAAATGATTTAGTAGATAAAAAATATGGTTCTAAAACTGAAAAAATAGTAGAAGATAATTATAGATATATAGAAGATTGTAATGATAATGAATTAAGAAATTTTGATAATAAAAATATAGTGGGTTGTGATCCAGGAAAGAAGTTTTTAACTTATATGGTAGATAAAAATAATAATACATTAAAATATTCTTCTGCACAACGAAGAGTAGAAAGTTTAGCAAAAAGAAATAGTAGAATATTATTGACTGAAAAGAAGAAAAATAATATTATTGAAAAAGAAACATTATTATCAGAATTAAATAGTAAAACAATAGATTATCAAAAATTTAAAGATTATATCAAAGAAAAAACAAAATTAAATAATGAATTACAAGAGTTTTATATAACAGATTTATGGAGAAAAATGAAATGGAGACAATTTGTTTATTCTCGTAAATCAGAAGATAAATTTTTGAATAATATTAAAAATGTATTTGGTGATAATATAGTGATTGCTTATGGTGATTGGAGTAGAAGTAGTCAAATGAAACATTTTATGCCAACTAAAAATAAAGGTATAAGAAAATTAATAGAAAAAAAATATGAAACAATATCAATACATGAATACAATACAAGTAAAAAGTGTAGTGATTGTTTAGAAGATTTAAATTATATGAAACATAATAATAAAAAAACCTTTAGACATCTATGTTGTCATAAATGCTTGAGTTCCGAAAACAAACAAACAGCATTTAAGACGCGTGATGCTAATTCAGCAATAAATATAATGAATATATTTAAATATTATTGCTTAAATAAAGAAAGACAAGAAGCATTTAAACCTATTCGTTCTTCATATGCGAAAGCATAGTAAAGTTGAACTATCAGTTGATTTTACCGAGTTAATGACTCAATCTTTTATATTTAATTCGCAAGTCGGCGTTTTAAATGTTAAAAGGTGTAAAATATATAATAAAATAATATATATATAAATGGAATATTTAAAATATATTAACTTTATTAAAAATAAAACCGTTCAAAAATATGTTATAGGAGGAACAGTGGTATTTTCAGTCTTAGGTGGTATAGGTTATTTAGTTAAAAATGATATTCTACATTCATTTACAAAAAAAAATGAAAAAATTGAAGCAGTTGAAGCAGTTGAAACAGTTGAAACAGTTGAAGCAGTTGAAGCAGTTGAAGCAGTTAAAGTAGTTGAAACAGTTGAAACAGTTGAAACAGTTGAAGCAGTTGAAGCAGTTGAAACATATAATGAAGAATTTTTTGAAATAGATGTTTAAGTATTTAAAAAAAAGATACTATATTTATATATTATGACTAGAATTACAGTATCACGAGTTAATTATAAATTTGATAAATATCAACACATATCTGAAAAATTAACACCTCATACAGAAGGTTATAAAAAAAAATTATACAAAGACCACAATCATGTAATACCTTCAAAAATAACTTTATTAGATAATGTATCTGATATTATTTATGGAAAATGTAAATAAATTAGCTATCAGATAGATAAATACAAAGTAAAATGTATTTGAAATTTTTATATTATTAATACTAATTAATAGATGTACTCATAATACTCAATGGAATATTATTATTAAAATTAAAATCAATATTATTATTATTATTATTATTATTATTATTATTAAAATTAATAAAATTATTAAAATTAATATTAAGAGAATTTATTAAATGTGTAAATATTAAACCTGGCTCAACATTATGTGGGGTTAAATTTAAGAGATGTTCTTTATTTTTTTTTGATAAAGATTGATAAAGAATATATTTATAAGTAGAATGATTTGATTTTCTCCATATATTATAATCACTACGATTACGTTGATATTCAAATTCTTTTACTAAATGTTTTATTTGATTTGCTACAGTAATTTTATTTTGTAAATTAGAAGACAAATATAATTTCTCATTTAATGTTAATTCTTCATTACATTTATAATGTTTAGGAAACAAAATATTATTAATAAGTTCAACTGGTAATGTCTCCATTATATTAATATAGTTAATATAAAAATCAATTTATAATATATTTTTATTCTTAAATTTTTTAAATTTTTTTATTTATTCAATAGCATTATTCAATAGCATTATTTAATAGGGTGAATTCTCAAAAACTATTCATTCAAAAATTTTGTATTTTTACATAAATCAGTTATATTTTTAAATTCATCATTATTTTTCAAGATGATAATTTAAAATAATAAATAATAAATAATAAGTTGTTTTATATAAATACGTGTAGAAAAAAATATTTATAGATTTATAAATTTATAGATTTATAAATTGATTAATCTATTCTTTATTTTATAAAAAAAAATGTATTCTGAAGTAGTAATTGTTCCATCACCTCCTCAAAAAAAAATAAATGATAAACTGAAATTTAAAAGAAAAAAAACGTTTATTTCAAATCAAAAAAAATATAATTTACTAGATTTAGAAATACATTTTTTGGTAAATATTGATAAAATTAATAAAAAATTTGGGGAAATAATACTTTCAAATTCATTTATTTTACGAAATATTGAAAATGTAAATTTACAACACATAGAATTTTTATTTTCTCAAATAAATTCATATATAAATTCATATGAAGAAACATTAAATTTAAATGAAATGAATGAATTAATTCAAATTATAAATAATTTATTTAATAAAAGTAAAAATATATAATATATATTATATATATTATAAATGGAAAATATATTTAGTGCTGAATTAAGAATAGAAACATTACACGCATCATGGACCAGAAACTGTATTATATTAGTATCATTAGCAATAGCATTACGTTCTTTTAATAAAAAAAATTTAAAAACACTAAGTGATTTATTATGTATATTAAGTATTTTTGTAATTTTATATAATTTCATAAATCTACAACAAATTAAATATGAAAAAAATAAAAATAAATTATATATTCTATATATTATTAATTGTTTTTTATTATTTATAGCATTAGGTATATATTTTAAATTATCATAAATTATCATAAATTAATACTACTTTTTGTATGTTTACATTAATTATCATAAATTAATACTACTTTTTGTATGTTTACATTAATTATCATAAATTAATACTACTTTTTGTATGTTTACATTATAAATTTTTAGTTATTTAATGCTAATGCTAATTCTAAATCATTTTTTTTTTGTTGCTGTTTCTGCTGCGGTGTTTTCTGCTGCGGTGTTTTGCTGTTTGCTGCTGCTGATTTTGCTGATGTTTCTACTGCTGCTGATTTTGCTGATGTTTCTACTGCTGCTGATTTTGCTGCTTCTGCTGTTTTTGCTTCTAATGATGATGATGGTGATATTCTCTTTATAAGAACATCACTATCATCGTCACCATCGTCACCATCGTCACCATCATCATCATTTTGTATGGTTATTTTCGGTGGTTTTTGTCGCATATAATATACTGATAATATTAATGCTATTACTGATAGTGTTCCTACTACACCATATATATTTCCTCCACTCATTTTATTTTTTTTAAAATTATAATATTTATTTTTATATTTTAGATATTTTTTTTTATAATTATCCATATCTATATCTATATATATATATATATATATAAAATAATAAAAATAGATTAAAATGAAAACATAATTATTATAAATTACTATTAAAACGAATAGTTTGTAAATTTATATCATCTAAAATAATATCATCTGTTTTTGTATTGCTAAAATTTGTTTTATCTAAAATAGCACCAGTTAAATTAGCACCTATTAAATTAGCATTTTTTAAATTAGCCCCACTTAAATCAGCTTCTTGTAAATCAGCATATTCTAAATTAACACCAATTAAATTACAATTTTTTAATAGAGTTCTATTCATATTAGCGTGTGAAAAACGAATTCCACGTAAATCCATATTTGATAATTCTACATTAAATAAATGACAACCTGATAAAATTAAATTCATATCAATACTAGTAAATAAATATTTTTTTGTTTTATTACTATTATATAAGTTTTTTAAAGCAAAAAAAGCATAAATTCTATTAGCAGGTTTTACTGAATAATTATGTATTTCTTTCTCTATATTTTTAATAATACATAAAAATATATCATCTGATAAATATGTAATAGATTTAGTAGAATTATTCATAACTTATTATTATATATAATATCTATTATTTAAATTATAAATTTATTATTATTATATATAATTATTATATTATATGAATGTAATTTTTGAAGAAGATAATATTTTTTTTGAAGACGAAAAAAAACATAACATAGTTCATATAAGAATTCAACAACGAAACGCTAAAAAAACAATTACAACTATAGAAGGTTTAGATTCAAGTATAGATATAAAAAGATTAATGAAATATATAAAAAAAAAATTTAATTGTAATGGTTCAATTATTACAAGAGAAGATAATAGTAATATAATTCAATTACAGGGAGATAAACGAGATAATATGAAAAATTTTTTGATAAAAGAAAATATAGTTTCAGAAGATTTTATAAAAATTCATGGATTTTAATAAATTTTTTAGTAATTTGTAGTATTAAATTTTTTAGTAATTTGTAGTATTAAATAATTATTTAAATTGATTTTTTTTATTTATTTAATAAACAAAATGGCCCATCGCAATTATCTTGAAAGTATCATTATTCCATCTAATGGACAAAATATTGTTTTTAAAATGAAAGAAGCAAAAGAAAAAAAAGATACCGATTTTTATCAAGCATTATGGTGGTATGATATTTTTCATTATGAAGATCAAAATACATTAAATAATTTTATTCATAAATTTTCTACAAATGTAGAAAATGATAGTTTAAAATATAATTCTATTTCAAATATTACTGAAAATGATTTAGAATATTTAGCAAAAATGATTTGTAAACGCACGATTGAAGAATACGATTATTTCTTTGGTGTTTAAAAATATAAAAATATAAAAATATAAAAATATAAATAAAATCATTCTATGAATTATTCTATGAATTATTAAGAATTATTAATTCACTTTCATTATATAATCTTTTCATATATTCCTTATCATCTTCATTATATAAATTATTACAACGTTCTATATTTATTTTTTCTGAATTATTACATTTTTTTTCTATTTTTTCTTCTATAGTTTCATCTAATAAATGAACTTGTTGTCGGTCAATCAAATCTGTTATTGTTTCATCCTTATCTTGCAATTCCCATTTATCATTTTTTAGAACTTTTATATATGGTTCTTTTTTATTTGTTATTTTTATATTTTGATTTTCGGGGTGTTTATCATTAAAATGTGTATATTTTATTAATTCAGGTATAGCTTTTGCCGGTTTATTTTTTAATAATTTTAAGATATAATCACTTGTAATATATTTTGTATCTTCATCTCCATAATTATTTATTATAATTGTATTATTTGTATTAAAACTATCCTTGTTATTTGTTAAATTATTTGTATTATTTGTATTATTTGTTATATTATTATTTCCTTTTTCTATTAATAATTTCTCCACCATTTTTTTCATTTGTTTTTTTATTTCTTCTTGATTTTTTATTAGTTCTTCATTTTTTTTATCTTTTTTATTTTTATTTTTTTTTTTATTTTTTT
>Ga0213862_10000699_pt1 | contig 14162 bp, 6 predicted proteins | sample PICome_7_FD_160092 | JGI IMG/M metagenome (GOLD analysis project Ga0213862, IMG submission 160092) | Coastal seawater microbial communities near Pivers Island, North Carolina, United States - PICO266 | ecosystem: Environmental > Aquatic > Marine > Coastal | place: USA: North Carolina | collected... | reverse complement strand
AAGAAAATGGAGCATTAAATCCAAATTTTACAGACATATCAGCTCAGTTTGGTTTGTTAAAGTCAGGTTCATTTGCTTTTGGTAATGCTGATGGTGATTCAGATATTGACTTTGCTATTACTGGTTTAACTAATCAAGGAATAACTAGTAACCTATATGAAAATGAAACGCTATCTACAGAAATCATAGATCCTGTTTTTACTGAAACTAGTACAGAGTTTCCGAGTGCAGAAGACAGTACTCTCGATTTCTTTGATTATGATGGTGATGGTGATTTAGATATTGCAATAACAGGACAAGGTATAACGGGTCCAATGTTTAAGATATTATCTAATAATGGTTTAACTGGTTCAGATCTTGAATTTGAAGAAGTTCCTAATACTGGTTTAATTCCTATAAGAGAAGCTAATTTAGATTTTGGAGATTATAATAGTGATGGGTATACAGATATATTATATTCCGGAAAAGTTTCTGGTCAAGGACAAGTAACAAAACTTGTAGAATTTGATCCTAATACTCAAACTTATGTTGATAGTGATTTTGATTTATCTGACATTATTAATGCGTCCATTGCATTTGGAGATATTGATGGTGATAATGATTTAGACTTTGCAATTGCAGGAGAGAGTGTTTCTAATCCAGGAGAGAGTATTATTAAAACGTATTTGAATCTAAGAGACGAATCTGCTGCTGTACTTGAAGATGAGAGTGGTAGAGTTACTACTCAGGACCAATTTGTTGTAAATCAAAGACCTTCAAAACCAACTGAATTAACCTCTGAAATTTTGGGTTATAATGGAGATTCTAATACCTATAAAGTTAAATTTAGTTGGAATTCAGGTACAGACGAATCCACTCCTAAGGCTGGTTTAACAAATGCATTAAAGATTGTTACCTCAGATACTGGTAAAGATATCATGACCATAAATTCATTAGAAAATGGTTACAGACTTTCTGCAGGAAAAGGAAATGTTGAACACGAAACAGAATGGATTATTAATTTGCCTGATCTTCCTGATAATGAATCATATAGTTGGACAGTACAAACTATAGATGCAGCTTTTAGTGGTTCTGAATTTGCAGAGTCTAAAGAATTAGATGTGGATCTAGTTAAACTGGGAGATAGTAATGGAGACTTTGATGTTACTGTTTTAGATTTAGTTACAGATGTTGATTATATCTTAGGAAACGATCCTAATCCATTTGTTTTTGAGGCTGCAGACGTAAATAATGATGAATCTATAAATGTATTAGATATTACAGCTACGGTAGATATTATTCTAAATCCAGATACAACTAACTCAAGAGCTACAGCTGGTTCTGTAAACTATTATCCAAGCTCTGCAGTTGGAAGTGCATTTTTTACTTGGGAAGGGAATGAGTTGTATGTTGAGTCAGAACATAATATAGGTGGAATTCAATTATCTTTTGATACTGATTTTGAATACCAATTATCTAGTGACTTAATATCTGTTGAATCTTTAGATTTTGCAGATGGCAATTCTAGATCATTAATGTTGTACAGTTTCAATAATACAATTATTGCAAACTCTAAAACTAAATTATTAACAAAAACTGGTAATTCTGCAAGTATCTATGAAGATAAAATTATAGTTGGAACTATAAATGGAGAAAAATTAAATGGGTTCTTAAAATCAACTGATATAGAGAATCAAGAATTTGAATTATTTAATCTTTACCCTAATCCATCTGATGGTCTAGTTAATTTAGAATACTTTTTACCAACTCAAATGGATGTTGTTAATTTGAATATTTATGACATGCAAGGAAGATTAGTTTGGTCACAAGAATTAGGTAAAAGCTCTGGGATTATTTCAAACCAATTAAATTTAAATAAGTTAAGTCTTGGAAATTATATTCTTTCTATGCAAGCTTATAAAAAAGGTAAATTGAAGCATGTTGCTAACAAGAGATTAATTTTAAAATAATAGTTTGAAAAAGTTTCTTTTAATTTTTATAATAAGCAGTCAAATATTATTGAGTCAAAATTCAATAAATATCTCGTCAGATCCAGTATCTGTTGATGAAGATTTTTCTATTGGAATAGCATTTTCAAACACTGATGTTATTTCAGCGTTCCAGTTTGATCTTCAATTCAATAATAATGCGATGCAATTAAGACCTGGCCATTCATTAACTGATCGTGTGGGGAATCACACGATCAGCACTAGTGAAATTGGAGATAATATAATTAGAGTTGTTGTTATTTCATCTACTAATGAATCTATAAATCCAGGAACTGGAAATGTGGTTAGTTTAAATTTCACCAGTAATAATGAACCAGGAAGCTTTGATATGATTTTTTCAGATGTAGTTTTCTCAGATTCCAATGGCTCAGAAATTTCAATATCACCTAACAATAATCAAGTAACTATTTTAGGACCAAAGTTTAAATTATTAACAACAAATATAGATTTTGGTAGGGTTTCAAGATCTAGTAATCAAAGTAGAACTATACAAATATTAAATGATGGAAATCAAACTTTAGAGATTTTGTCACAAAATCTATCATCCCCCTTATCAATCTCAGAAACTTTTCCTTTGAGCATATCTGCAGGTAGTATTTTTTCGGTTACTTTAAATCTAGATACTTCTGAAAGTCAACTTGTGTCTGATCAAACACTTTTTGAGACTAATGACACTGATGAGTCTAGGGGACTTCAGGAACTTTTAGTAGAAGCTGATATATACTCAGTTAACGAAATTTATGTAGGTTCTAACTCTGGCAACCTAGGATCAAGTATTTCAATTCCAGTTTCCATAAATAATATGGATTTGTTTACTAGTTTTCAGTTAGATATTACAATCCCTACAGGAGTAGAATATGTTGAGAATTCAATATCTCTGTCTGGAAGAGAAGATGATCATTCAATATCTGCTTCAGTTATTAATTCTAACATTCTAAGAATTATTTCTTTTTCTTCAAATAATTTAAACTTTAATTCAACTGTAGGAGAGGTATTTAGTTTTTCTTTGTTACCGGTTTCTAATTCAGGGTATCATCCTTTGTATATTTCAAATGCAATAATTTCCAATACAGAGTCAGATAATTTAATTTCGGATTCATATTCAGGATCTATCTCAATAAATGCTCCTTTTTTAGACATAAATTCTACTTTAGACTTTGGCAGAATACCCTTATCAATTTCAAGTGATAAAAATATTTCTTTAGCTAATTCAGGAAGTTCTGACTTAATTATAAATGAAATAGTTTTTGATTCACCTTTACTTTCAAGTACATTAGAGACACCCCTTACACTTGCAAACGGTCAGAGTTCTGAAATGGCTGTAACCCTTACACCTGAGTCTTTAGGTCAGTTTTCTAGCTCAATATTAATTAACCACAATGGTGCTGAAAGTCAAAACACTATTCAGGTTACTGCAGAAGTTTTTTCTCCAAACTACTTATATATTGAAGATCAATCTGTTAACAGAGATAGTGATCATATAATTAAACTTGGAATCTCTAATAATGATGATATTAGAGCTATACAATTTGATATTAATATTCCAAATGAATTTGTTTTTGATTACCAAAATTTTCAAGAATTAGATGCTTTGAGTGATTTTACCATTTCTAATTCAGATTTAGGAAATGGAAATTATCGCTTTGTGATTTATAATTTAGGAGATACTATGATTCAATCAGGATCAGATTTATTATTAGACTTACCTATATATGTTAGCGATAATGCATCTTTAGGAGATTATAATTTTGAAATTTCAAACATAACCCTATCGAATAGTTCTAATTCAGATGTTGCTAGTGAAGCACTAGAAATAGGTGTTGTTCGCGTAACAGATGATGTATTAGATGTTTTGACTCAGCAGCTAAGCAAAATTAATGGATATCCTAACCCTTTTCATTCATACTATATAATAAACAACCCTATCCCAATAGAGGTTGAAATATATGACGTAAATGGAAGAGTATTTATTAATAAGTACCTAGAAATTGGTGAGAATATAATCAATACTTCTCATCTTTCGTCAGGTTTTTACTTAATCAAACTTACTCATAACAATAGAAAAAAAGTAGACATACTCATAAAAAAATAATTTTTTATGAGTATGGTAAAAAAACTTTTATTTTTTTTACTGTTTTTAACAGTAAACTTAGTTAATGCTCAAGACCCAAGTGGTCTTACCCTCAGTGAAGCTCGTCCTTTTTGTTCTGACAGTGGTGCTCAGTTTCCTAACACTCATGATGGTTCAAACTCTTTGGCCGGACCAGTTTTAGTAGAGGAAACCTTACCCGATTTTGGATGTTTATTTCCTCAATTAAGAGTAAACCCTACCTGGTATTTTTTAAAAATAGAAACCTCAGGAGACTTAAATTTAAAATTAATATCGTACACATCAAATGATGTCCGAATGGATACAGATTTTATTGCATGGGGTCCATTTTCCGAGGACACATTTGATGAAATTATTAACAACGGAGACGGACAGGAGTTAACCGGTGATACAATAGTTGGTTGTGAAAAGAGTACTAGTCAACCATTTGAGGAAGATATTATTATTAATGATGCTATAGTTGATGAATATTATATAGTAATGATTACTAATTATTCAGGTAATGAGGGATATTCTATTTTAGAAGAACAAAATCCAGATGATCCAAATACTGGTACTACTGATTGTTTCGTTAATGACGCCCCAACAATTACTTCCACAGCCGTTACCACAGCCACTGAGGATATAGCATATAGGTATACCATTACTACAGAAGATGTTGATGGAGATGTAGTAACATTTAGTGCATCTGGATTACCTAGTTGGTTAACATTATCTGGAAATACATTATCAGGCACCCCCACAGAAGGAGAGACAGGTTCAGAGATTACAATTACTGCAACTGATGATGGAGATGGATCTTTAACTGCGACACAAACCTTTACGATAGTAGTTACTCCAGTGAATGACGCTCCAACAATTACTTCCACAGCCGTTACCACAGCCACTGAGGATATAACATATACGTATACCATTACTACAGAAGATGTTGATGGAGATGTAGTAACGGTCAGCGCATCTGGATTACCTAGTTGGTTAACATTATCTGGAAATACATTATCAGGCACCCCCACAGAAGGAGAGACAGGTTCAGAGATTACGATTACCGCAACCGATGATGGAGATGGAACTTTAACTGCGACACAAACCTTTACAATAGTAGTCACCCCAGTTAATGATGCCCCAACGATTACTTCCACAGCCGTTACCACAGCGACTGAGGATATAGCATATACATATACCATTACCACAGAAGATGTTGATGGAGATGTAGTAACGGTCAGCGCATCTGGATTACCTAGTTGGTTAACATTATCTGGAAATACATTATCAGGTACCCCCACAGAAGGAGAGACAGGTTCAGAGATTACAATTACTGCAACTGATGATGGAGATGGAACTTTAACTGCGACACAAACCTTTACGATAGTAGTTACTCCAGTGAATGACGCTCCAGTAGCCGTTGCAGATACTGCAACAGTTTTAGAGGATGCAGAGGCAACAAGTATCAATGTTCTTGCAAATGATACAGATGATGAGGGAGATCCGCTAACATTGGTTTCAGTCACTACCTCAGGAACTGGAACAGTCATTGTTGATGGATTGTTACTAGAGTACACCCCAGCAGCAGACTTTAATGGAACAGAAGAAGTTAGTTACACGGTATCTGATGGTTTATTGACTTCAGCAGGGGTATTAACTATTACAGTCACCCCAGTTAATGATGCACCTATAGCTATTGAGGATATTGCTTCTGTTCTAGAAAATGCTTTTATGACTAGTATTGATGTTATTTCAAATGATATAGATGTAGATGGTGATATCTTATCGCTAACTGCTGTCAGTTACTCAGGATTGGGAACGGTTGTTGTTAATGTAGATGAGTTCTCAGTTGATTATACTCCAGCTCCAAATTTCATTGGTACAGAAGTAATAAATTATTCAATTACAGATGGAATCTTATCTTCAGAGGGAGTATTAAAGATAAATGTAATTACTCCTGAAGAAATCCAAATAACAAAACCTGAATTAAATCTTCCAAAATTTTTTACTCCAAATGGCGATGGAATTAATGATACATGGAATATTAAATGGAATAACGTAAGTAATTATAGAATAATTGAAGTTAATATTTATAATCGCTATGGTAAAATTTTAAAAAAGTTAACTTCTTTTGATAACGGTTGGGATGGAACTTACAACGGAAAATTAATGCCACCAAATGACTATTGGGTAGCAATAAAATTAGTACCTATGAATGAAACAAAAAGAATAATAATTGAAACAAGTAATTTTTCTTTGATTAGATAAACAAGCCAAAATTGTAATAAAAAACTTTATGTTTATTTTTTTAATTCTTTATTAATTATTTCTAAAAGTTCATCAATTTTTTCAATATAAAAATTTTCTGATATATATTGTAGAGATGTAATTTGTTGATCAAGGATTTTCTTAAAAGTTAGATCATTTAATTTTGATTTTACAAATTTTGAATCAACAAAATTACTGGTGTCACTGGGAAACTGATTAAAAAAATAATCATTTACTCTTTTGTCAATGAAAAATTTATGTTCCTCTTCTAATTCTTTATAAATAGAATAGTACACTTCATAGAAATTAACAAGTTTAGATCTCAATTTACTATTTGAAATTAAATTTAATTTTCCACTTGATTTGAGACTAATATATTCTGAATTCATTTTGTAATGTACATAGGGTCCAAAATGAAACTTTAAAGAGTCTAGATTATCTGTTTTATTATTATATAAAATATCAATTAAATATTTTCTAGTATAACTATATCTTTTTTTAAAAGACTCTAAAACATATTTTTCAGTTTGTAAGTCTCTCTTTACTATTTTTAGAGCTTTTACACCGTTATCTTGTTTCAGTTGATTTAAATCCCAATTGTTTATATAAACAGCTATTAAAATACCAATGACAACTAGAATAATCTCACCAATAGAATACGCTAAGTAATTCTTTATTTTTCTGTAATAGAGAAATTTTTTTCTATTTTTTCTAAAAACTTTCATTGAAGTGTATTTTAATATTTTGAAATGATTTTTATAATTTATTGCTTTACTACTATATCACTTCTTGTATATGTATTATAAGTATAATTAAAAAGATAGATACCATTAGATAAGAAAGAAGTATCTATTCTATTTTCTCCCTCTTTAAGTGAATGTGTGTTTAAAATTCTTCCATTTATATCATAAATTTTAAGTTCTAAAGGGATAAAACTTTCAACGATATAATAATTATCAATAGGGTTTGGGTAGGTTTTAATACTATTTAAACTAAAATTAACTGTATTTAATGTTACATCCACAGTTATGGTAGCTATATTACTTACTAAATCTCCATCAGTAGCTGTAAAAGTAAAGCTATCTGAACCTGTGTAAGATTCATTGGCTACAAATGTAGCAACATTCCCGTCTATTGTAACTGAACCATTAACCGGTTGTTCTTCAATATTAAAACTAAGTTCACTATTATCAATATCTGTTGCATTTAATATAACGTTTTCAGTATTTCCTTGAACTAAAGTTATTGTACCATCTTCAGCAACAGGAGCGTCATTTTGAGCTGTTACCGATATAGTTAAAGTTGCAGTAGCGGTTAAATCTCCATCAGATAGCGTGTAGGTAATGGTTTCAGTTCCATTAAAATTAGCTTCAGGTGTATAGTCAATAGAAATAGCATCGGCATTAATAGCAACTGTTCCATTTCCATCAGAGCTCACATCTGTAATCATCAGATCATCCCCATCAATATCAGAATCATTGAGAATTACATTAGTTGTTGTTAAAGAGGCATCCTCTAAAATTGTTAATTCATCATTCAAGCCAATTGGTGCATCATTAATATCTAACACGTTGATGGTAAATTCCTTTGAAAATGACAATTCTCCTTCATCTTCAGCTATTATTTTAATGCTTAGGGTTTCATATTCATGATAAGATACACTCTCAATCAATTTTAGTTGATTATTTGTAATTTCAAACTTTTCAAAATCTCCAAACTCTGTGTCAATTTGTAAAACGTGAGAATCATTTAAATCTGGGTCAGTTACGCTAATTTCTGAAATTTCTTGACCAATACTGTTATCTTCATTAAATTCAATTTCTGAGAGTCCAATATCTGTTGGTGTTTCATTTACATTAATTATTTTAAAAATCACATCTTCAGCTTCAGAAGTGTTTACACCATCAGACATGGTCATTGGAATGGTAATTTCTATAGGTGAATTAGTCATATTACCTTCATTTCTCCCTTGACTATTACTGATGGTTTCATAATCAATTGCCTCTGAATCTTGAATTATTACATATCCTAAATCACTAAAGGTGAATGCCCCATTTATAATGGAAACATCTGTGGTCCAATCTAAATATTCTGAAGACACTTCTCCAAGACCACCTAAACCACCTAGTCGGTTATATCCCCAACCATAAATAGTTCCGTTGTTAGCTACAGCTGTTTGAAATAGCCACCCTCCGCCAGTAGTTTCCCACTGTATTTCGCCAGATACAAGAACAGGTTGGTTAGCATTTCCAAAAGTTCCGTTACCAAGCTGTCCTGTCCATCCACTACCCCAAGCCCAGAGCGAATTATCTGTTTTTATTGCAAGAGCTGTTGGACCATTTAAATTAATATGTCTCCAATCTGAATCACTCCCAATTTGAGTAATCTCATCTATCCAGTTTTCATCACTTCCAACTCCAGCTATACCTGCAATATTAGCTCCAAAACTCCACATGGTTCCATTATCTTTAATTCCAATTACAGTGCCTTGTGAACTCGAAAATGTATTCCAATCATTACCGGAAGGAAATATTTCAATCAATCCATTGTTATTGTAGCCATTGATGCCGACAATGTTATATATTTCAGTTTCATTATTCATTGAATTACCTCCAGCAAACCAAATACTTCCATCGTTTTTTTCAACAATTAAAATATCTGTTCCTTTAGTGTCATAAATTTTATACCAATCAGTATCATCGTTTAATTTTTGATAACTGGGAATACTACTGGTTCCTTCATTATCTCCATAAACATCCACTTGGAATGATAGATCTGGAGCTACATTATTATTAATTAATGATACATCGTCTATGTTAACCAAACCAACCTCAGCGCCTAAATCAAATAAAACTCTTGCATCTGAATCTCCAAAAGTTGCTTCCATTGTTACTGAATATGTTGTTCTTTCGGTTGTAATATCTATTGTTTCTGTTATGGCATCGAATGGAGCACTACTAAGGCCTATACCTGCAATAATAGCTCTGTTTCTATCTGACCATGCATCAAATGTTAGCGTATATGAATTTCCATTTATAATTTCTGTTTTTTGACTCACATTAACACTGTATGCTTCACCAGCTTCCAAAACATTTTCAGAATAGTAGGTGTTATTGTCAGTTGTTATTGTTGGGGCAGAAGTATTATCGTCAACTCCAATAATCCATGAATTGCTTCCAGCTTCAAAATCTCCATTAATGATAAGACTTCTATTTCTATTGTCACCAAGTTCTGTATTTGAAATTGTTATAATATCATCTTCAGTAAATGAACTACCACCATCAACAATAGATATTGATGCTTCACCATTTTCGTTTATTTTTATGGAGAAAACAGCATCGATTCCAAGACCGTTAGTTGTAAACTGTCCTGTTTCATAATCACCCTGAATTCTTAATGTATTTTCTTCACTGATATTATCTACATTGTTTATTCCACCTAGACCGTCTTCATTAACGTCGATGGTATTCATTGTATTTTGGATTTGTTCATTTGGTCCAATAGCTAGTTGCCCTTTCCAGTTTCCCCCAAAACCCCATAATTCTCCATTATTTTTAATAGATATAAAACCTGCCCAGGAGCTTTGCCATGAATTAATTTCTGTCATGTCTACTCCAGGTACCTCAATCATTGATAGTTGAGTTTCTGTATTTAATAGGCCTAAACCAATATTATAGTTATCATTTTGACCTGCTGCATATAGTTTGTTGTTTTTAACTCCATATAAATTTGAACCTGAATGAGAAAAATCTGTCCACACATCTGAAGTTTCTCCCACTCTATTAGGATAGTAGTTTTCTTCAATCCTATCTGCATGTCCTAAACCAAGTCTTCCAAATTCATTATCACCCCATACCCATAAATGCCCTTCATCAGTCAAAACCCCTTGTGCAATTGCTGAAGAGTTATATTTAATAATTGTTGCATTTTCAAGTTCTTCTCCTAGATTTACCTCAACTGGAGTATTTGGGTTTGTTACAGCATCTTCACCATATCCTAATTGACCAGTATCATTAGAACCAAACATTCTCATGGAGCCACCTTCTGAAATAAAACCCGATGTTCTTCCTGCTGCACTTACTTGCCTCACCAATATATCCCCAGTGTCAATTAATTGAAACTCTTCAAAGGTTTCAATTTCACCATTTCCAAGTTGCCCACTTAAATTTTCTCCCCAGCCATAAAAATTACCGTCTATGTCTGAAGCCAATCCGTGTCTTCTTCCAACATCTGCATAAATAAAATTAATATTTTCTGTTCCTGGGATTTGTGTTGGATTAGAAATATAAGGAGTATCGCTAGAATTAAAACCTAATTTACCATTATCATTATGGCCCCAAACATAAAGTTCTCCATTATCTTTTATAGCAATAGCTCCTCTTCCATAAGAATTTACTATACTCCAGTCTGAATCGGTACCTATTTGAACAATCCCTTCTTCGGTTGGATTTTCTCCTAACCCAGACGATCCAAGACTATTAAGTCCCATAACCCAGAGTGTTCCATTTTCTTTTATTAGATACGTATTTTGGTACCCACAGGATACAACGTCCCAATCAGAATCTGTACCAACTTGAGTTGGTGTATATTTTATAGTATTGAAGCCATTTTGATCATAAGAATTATCAGCGTAACCCCAGCCCCATAATTTCCCTTCTGTATCAATAGCATTTCCATGAAAACTACCCGCGGAAACTGTTTTCCAAGTAGTTGAATTGTTTAATAATTGAGGTGTTCTATAGTCTACAAAATCTGGATAAACCGCATTAGGATTTTCTCCTATTCCTAATTGACCATCTTGATCTCTTCCCCATCCCCACAAAGATTTATCTTCAGATTTTATACCAAAAGCTAAGTAAATTGAAGAAGCAATATCATCTAATATAAAATCTTGAGTATTGTCTGTAGGATCTTTAACCAAATATGGATCAAAAATTATATATTGAGTTGGATCTGCTCCTGCTGTAATTGGTGGCCAATTTCCACCTTCACCATTAATACCCCAGGTATACAATTGACCATTTTCTTTTAATGCAAGTGTACTGAAATACTCTGCTTCTATTTTTTTCCATTCACCCGAGGAGCAATATTGAATAGTAGCTATAGTGTCACCAACCTGAGAATTTTCTGGAACTTCTATTACTTGACCTGGTTCTATACTAAAACAATCAGTATTACTTTGGGCATATGATTTAACACTGATTAAAAAAAATAAATAAAAAACTTTTTTCATGATTTTGTTTATTTAGTCTTATCAGTAGAATGGTAGAATATCAAATTTAATAAAAAAAAGATTCTTTTTCTTGATTATAATATCATTGAATAGATATTTTTTTTAAAAATTGAAGTTATAAATTTTAACGGCTGTTTTTTTTAATAAAATAACAGATTTTTAATCTTCTATGTAGTTAATTTAAAGAGTATAAAAAACAAAAAATCCGAACAATATGTTCGGATTTTTTTGTGGTACCTCCAGGAAGAAATTACTTTATTTCATTTAATCTCAAAAACACCTAAATCATTAAAAATTAATGATATAATATCATTTTTATTATAAAGACATAAAATGAAATAAAGACAAATAAACTACAAATAACTAAACTGCGCACACCTTTGAGCACACCCTTTATGCGCTGTATATTAGCTGTATGAAGAAAATAATTAAACCACAATTAGGAACTGTAAGGTACAATTTGAAGGAGTCCAAAGAGACATTAAAACAAAGTAGAAAAGAAAGTCCAATTTCATTGTGGTTTTCCTATGGGAAACGACAAAGATTAAGATATTCAATTGGAATATCAGTAGGTTATGCAGATTGGGATTTTGAAAGACAAAGGGTTAGAAGAAATCGAAGTCTTATAATTAATTCAGCAACAGTTAATAGGTACCTTGACAAGTTACAGAATGAACTCATTCGTGATCATTCGGAATTAGTATTGGAGGGAAAAGAAGTCAATAATGAAGTTTTAAGATCTATTCTCGATAGGTTGACAAATCGAAATATTGAATCAGAAGTAAAAGTAATTCAAGATGATTTTTTTGTTTTTGCAGATGAGTTCATCGAGGAGAAGAGGGGTAGTATTGAAAATGTTACTTTACTACTATATAAACAGTCCTTAAAGAAACTTAAATTGTTTTCAGATTCCACAACATCAATTGATTTCACATCTTTCACAAGACCTATTTTAAACGACTTTAAGAGGTTTTTGGAGGTTGAACAAGGGTTTAAATTAAACACCATTTCAAAACATTTCAAATCAATAAAAACAATTGTGTTGGAGGGGAAGAGGAGAGGTTTAATTGGAGATGTAGATTTCAGGTTGTTTTCAATTCCAACGGAGGAGCCAACAAAGATTTATTTAAGTGAGAATGAAATATGTAAGATGAAGGATTTAGATCTTTCAAATGACAAGACTATGGAGTTGGCAAGAGATATTTTCTTAGTGGGTTGTTATACTGGACAACGAATTAGTGACTACAATAGATTATCTGGTATTGATATTGTAGAAAAGGATGGGGTCCATTTTTTTGAAATTCTTCAAAAGAAAAGTGGTGTTAAGGTTAACTGTCCAATCACACAGGAACTAAAAGAAATTATGCACAGATATAATAACCAACCCCCTCCAAAACTATCAGACCAAAAGATAAACAAGTATCTCAAGTTGATTGGTAGAAGATTAGATATGAATGAAGATGTTTTATGTCATGATACAAAGGGAGGAGTAAAAAGAACCTATATTCGTCCAAAGTGGGAAATGTTGGAGTCACATACTGCACGTAGAAGTTTCTGTACCAATATGTACTTAAAAGGAATGTCAATTCAAGATATCATGCATTTTTCGGGTCATAAAACTGAAAAGGAATTTCTTAAGTATATTAGAATCACATCAGATGAGCGCACCCGACATATACTGAGACAGGGATTTTTTAATGTGTAAATTATAAAGTTATAAGGTGCTTTAGTTACCAGTAACGTTAGTCAACTTCTCTAAAACCTTTAAAAAATCCAATTGTAAAATCTACAATCCATTTAATGGATAAAAAACTAAACCACAAAATAGAGATGAAAATGTGCCAAAATACTTTAATGAAATTAACAAAGAGAATGATCAACATGTAGATCATTTGAAAAGTAGCAGCGTTTTTCCCTCTTACTTGAACACCTCCTAATTTGAAACTGGAGTAATTCGGTTTTAGGATGTTATAAGAACCTCTTTTATTTTTGAGGGAGGTACTAATCCCATTTTTTGAAACATTAAAGTTAAAAGGACCACTATTGTATCTTCCAATGAACTGAAAGTTTCCGTTTTGGAAACCCATTCTTGCTCCCTTAAATAATCGTTTGTGAAGACGAAGTCCGTGTTTAGTGTTTATAGTAGCGCCAACTCCATCTCCTTTAAATGTTTTCGTTGCAGAAACACCACCAGTTCTTGAAACTCGGACATTTTTTCCTCTGTATTCTATTCTTTTTGAAGGGTTGTCTTTATCTTTTGAATTAGTGCTTGACATGAGTCAAAATTAAGAAATTAAAATAAGGAGATTGAGATGTTTGAATTTTGATTTCCCCTCCCCCTATTAATCAAAGTTGCAGCAAAAGTAAATCTATTTGTGACTTAAGTTTTACTTACCATTCTGAATAGGGTCAGTATTTGGCATTAGTTTATTAAGGATGAAATAAACCGGGCAGAATTTTGTCATTGGACTTATAAGTTGAAGTCCGCCAACTGCTACCGCGATCCACACAAAGTTCAAGTTGGATGTGTATAGCGTTAAGCCTGCACTTATTAAATACAAGACTCCTACAATAGCATCAT
>Ga0213862_10000696_pt1 | contig 14200 bp, 16 predicted proteins | sample PICome_7_FD_160092 | JGI IMG/M metagenome (GOLD analysis project Ga0213862, IMG submission 160092) | Coastal seawater microbial communities near Pivers Island, North Carolina, United States - PICO266 | ecosystem: Environmental > Aquatic > Marine > Coastal | place: USA: North Carolina... | reverse complement strand
AGCTACAAGTTATGCAGAAGCCTCTTCTACTTATACTTTAGGTAATTCTACAAGTCTTTCTATTGCTTCACCTACAGACCGATCTGGTGGTGGACGTGAAGTAGTAGTAGCCGCAATATCAGATGGTTCAATAACTGGTAATGGTACAGCAACTCACTACGCAATTATTGATACAGGCAATTCAAGATTACTAGCTACAGGTTCTCTTACTGCAAGCCAAGTTGTTTCGTCTGGTAATACTTTTTCACTAGGGTCATTTACTATCGGTATACCTGATCCTGCATAATAGAGGTCATTAAGCATGACAAGCAGGATTCTACAGGAAAATAGCAGTTTAATACTCACTCAAGCTAGTGAGCCTATTATTAATGAGAACTACATAGGTGCAAATGGCTTTGTTGTTGTTGCTCCTGTAGTTCAAAACACTGCAATAACTCAAGTACATGTCAATAACGTAATAGACATTACAACAGGACAACCTGTAGTATCTACTTCTTCTTTAGTTCAACTACAGAACTTAAGTGCAAACGATACTACTACAGGTCAACCTTCAGTTTCTACTTCTAGTGTAAGTCAGTTACATGAGTTAACTACAGGTAATACTACAACAAGTCAACCTATAGTCTCTGTTTCCACTGTAGTACAGTTACACATACTAACTACAAGTAATACTGATACAGGTTCTCCTATAGTATCTAATGCTACAGCAATAGAGGATGAGGTAAGTACAGCATCTCCTATTGTTACTGGAAACCCAGTATTAAACTCGACATCTATAACTCAGTCTAACTCATTTTCCGCTGGTGGTATCTTAACAGGTAGACCAGATGTAGAAGATGCCGCAGACCCTAACGAACAATATGAACAGGTGGTACAGCAGATGTTTGGTGGTTGGCCTAAAAGAATATACGATCATACTGATTTGGCTATCTCAAGAGGCCATACATTAGGGTATAGAACTCTATACAAGTTTGGATACAATCCAGATGTAAATGGAGATGAAGAGACCGTATGGACTCAAGGTGGTAACTATCCTTGGTTAGATAGTGCAGTTACTATGTTTGTAAGCAGTACAAGCGTAAATGACACAAGTGGTGGCTCAGGTGCTAACACAATACTTATACAAGGTCTAGATGAAGACTACAATGAGATAGAAGAAACTATAACTCTAAATGGACAGACACAAGTAGCTACTCAGTTGTCGTATTTGAGGGTATATAGGTCTTTTGTTACTTTAGCAGGTTCTAATGAAGGCACTAGCGGTGTTATATACATAGGGTCTTCTGGTGCTACAGGTGGAGTGCCTAATACTACAGTTTATGCTAGTGTAAGTATAGGTAATCAGACACAGATAGCCGCGTATACAGTACCTGCTGGATACACACTCTACGTAGACGAGATTAACTTTACTGCGGCTGTATCTCAAGCTCAAAAACTGGTTCACTGTAAGTTTAACAGTAGAGATTACGAATCTAATGTGTTTAGAACGAGGTTTGTACAAGTAATACAAAGCAATCAGCTAATACAGTCATTTAAGTACCCACAAAGGTTTGCAGAGAAGACAGATTTAGAATGTAGGGTGTCTACAGACACAAGCAACACTGCAATAGGCGCATCTTTCCAAGGTGTATTAATTAAGAACGAAACATAAGGTTATTTATCATGAAAGTCGGATCTAAAGTATCTTGGAACTCATCTGGTGGAACTGCTAGTGGCATTGTACGTCAAGTAGTAAGAGATGGTACAGTACCTAACATTCCAGTTAAAATAACAGGTACAAAAGAAGAACCTGCGGCACGTATTGAAATAACTGACGATAAAGGTAAGCCTACAGGTCAAATGGTTGGTCATAAAGTGTCTACACTACGTAAAGCACAATACGCTAACGATATCTTTACAACAGAGCCTGAAGCTATCTCTAGATCTATGGATTTAGGACTTGGTGGAGCTGTTCACGTATCTGATTATGATGGACAGGCTGTGTACATGCCAGCAGAGAGCCATGAGGCGTATCTAGCCTACTACAGTGGGGATGAGCCTACAGAAGAAGCTGAAGCCCCCTCAGTGGATCGTATAGAGGCTCTCAGGGTCATTGTACAAGAGATCATGAAGACAGAGTTTGCTAAAGCTGATTATCAAGGTGAGAAAGTCACTTTAAATAAGCCTAGACGTATACAAGGTGGCAACAAGAAGTTTGAAGTCTTTGTACAGTCTGGTGGCAAGGTTAAGAGAGTTACATTCGGAGATCCTAACATGGAAATTCGTCGGGATGATCCTAAAGCTAGAGCTAACTTTCGAGCTAGACATAACTGTGACAGTAAGAAAGATAAAACAACGGCTGGCTATTGGTCATGTCGTATGTGGCAATCAAATACATCGGTGAGTGATATGACTAAAGCGAATATTGAAGGTAAGATCCTTAAGACTGACGACGAACAACGATTAGTCTACGGTTGGGCTTCAGTAGTAACCGAAAAGGGTGACGCTGTAGTAGATCGACAAGGTGATGTAATAGAGGCTGACACTCTTGTGAAAGCTGTTAATGAATTTATGGAGCATGTGCGAGTCGGCAAGGCTATGCATACTGGGGATCAAGTAGGTGTCGTTGTACACTCACTCCCAATCACTAAAGAAATAGGTGATTCTCTAGGTATCCAGTCTGACCGTGAAGGATGGGTTGTCGCTTACAAAGTATTCGACGATGATGTCTGGGCAATGGTGAAGTCTGGTGAACTCGCCGCGTTCTCTATAGGTGGACGTGCTATTAAGGAGGAAATCTAACTTGCCTAATCTCCTAAAAAACTTGCACCTTGAAGAACTTTCCCTAGTGGATCGTCCAGCCAATGCACAGGCAATGGTTAGCCTCTTCAAGCGTGACAATTCCTTTGAAGGTATTAATAAAATGAATGAAGAAATGGAAACCAAAGTAGCCGCTTACATGAAAGACAAAGGTTGTGGTCGTGCAGACGCCATGAAAGCCCTTGGATATGACATGGAAAAAGCTGAAGAAGTTGCAGAAGAAGTAGAAGTTGCTGAGAAGGCAGAAGAGGTTAATCCTCTAGAAGCTGAAGTAGAAGCACTGAAAGCTGAGAATGAAACACTTCGTAAAGGTCTTATAGACAATGGCTACGTTATAACTGCTGAAGCAATCGAAAAGAAAGCTGAAGTAGAAATGATGGACATAGAAGGTGAGATGGTAGCTAAGTCTGACATCCCTGCTCCAGTCCTTAAAGCACTTGAAGCGGCGGCTCTAGAAAAAGCTGACGTTGCTTTAACTAAGAGTGCTGAAGAAGCTCTACCACACTTTGATTTAGCTGTAGCTAAGTCTCTAGTAGAGAAGTTCGCAGAAGAAGAAAAAATCATGGAAGCACTAAAGGCGTGTGACGCATCTATTGGCGCATCTATGGAAGAATTTGGTAAGTCAGATGTAGATGGTGAGTTCGCCTCATCTTCAGACAAACTAGATAGTCTTGTAAAGTCCTACATGGACGACAACCAACTAAAGAAAAGTGAATACGCAAAGGCTTACGCTGTTGTAGCGAAGACTGACGAAGGTAAGTCACTTATTAACAAAACCTACAAAGGGGAATAATCATGGCGGTAATGCAGTCTCGTGACAACCGTACTTTCATCGCTGGGGAAGATTTATCTTCAGCACAATTCAAATTCGTAACTCTTGAGTCAGATGGTCAAGTAGACCTAGCTGATTCTGCTGGCGAAAACGCTATCGGTGTTTGCATCGTAGGCGCAGGTGCTGGTAAAGCTGTAACTGTAACCGTTTCTGGTTCAGTCATGGTAACTGCTGGTGGTACTATTGCCGCTGGAGCCGCTGTACAGACAGACGCTTCAGGTGATGCTTTAACAGCCGCAACTGGTGACGTTATCTTAGGCTATGCCCGTGAAGCTGGTGTAGATGGACAAATCATCGAAATAGAAATGATCCAAGGTGGCAACTTAGCGGCCTAAATCAGCATTTTAAAGGAATAACATAATGCCATTATTAACTCCCTCTTCAGTACATATAGATCAGCCGTTATCTAATTTAACGCTTGCTTATGTACAAGAACAAACAAACTTTATCGCTGACAAAGTATTCCCAACAGTGGGCGTACAATCTCAGTCAGATAAATATTATATCTATGACCGTGCAAACATGAACCGTACAGGTGATGTTAAGAAATTAGCACCACGTACAGAAGTTAACCGTATTGGGATGGCTCTTTCAAGTGCCGCTTACTACGCTGACGTATATGGTTTAGGCATGGACTTCGACGAGCAAACACTTGCTAACGAAGACTCAATGTTAGAAATACGTTCTGCTGGTGCAGAGACATTGACAAACCGTCTGTTAATTGATCGTGAGGAGCGTTTCGCTTCTACATTCTTTAACGCTGGTGTCTGGACAACAGACGTTACTCCATCTAACTTGTGGTCAGACTACACGAACTCTACACCTATCTCAGATGTAACTACTGGTCGTCGCACAATGCAACTTAAGTCTGGTGGATTTAAGCCAAACACAATGGTTGTAGGTAAAGAAGTACGTGACGTATTAATTAACCACCCAGACATCTTAGCTCGCTTAAACGGTGGAGCAACTGTAACAAACACTGCTTTGATCACAGATGCTAAATTAGCTGAGATCTTTGAAGTAGAAAACTTCTACGTAATGGAAGCTGTGAAGAACAGTTCTGTAGAAGGTGTTGCAGAAAGCAATGCATTTATCGGTGGTAAGAACGCTCTACTAGTACATACACCTCGCTCATCAGGTCTTATGACACCTGCGGCTGGTTTAACATTCGCTTGGAACAATATCCCAAGTGTAAACAACTTAGGTGTTACTGTAGAATCTTTCTCAGACGATGCTCTTAAGCGTCAGCAAGTTGCAGAACATATCCAAGTGAAAATGGCATACGACATGAAAGTCGTCGGTGCTGACTTAGGATACTTCTTCGAAGCAGTAATCGCTTAATATACATATAACATACTGGTGAACCCTGAGCTTAGTTGCTTGGGGTTGCACCCAAATAATAAAAGAACATAATAATATCCTAATAACGGAGTAGTCCTATGCACCCATCATACTTGGGATGGCAGGTTGATTGGCCTGTCTTTATTAAAATGCCTGTTACGGCAGACAATCGAGATTGGAAACGTGGAGATCACTTTAACTGGTTAGAGCGAGGTTTGCATCAAGATAAAGTTGCAATACTATACGCTTCTGGTTACTTGTACCACAATGAAGAATTAGTAGTTCAGACAAAGGTTGGAGATAGACTATCAGAGTTCTCTGGTAAGCAACTCGAATTACTTGTGAACTTACTTAACAGCGAAGTTAAAGATAGAACCTCTAGCACAGCAGAGTTTAATACTAAGAAGTGTAAGAAGTCAAAGATAGATGATAAGCAACGAGGTCTTATTCGTCGGTTCTTAAATAACAATCGCTGGATCACAGAAGATTATTATAAAATAAGAGATAACATTCTCGGAGAATAAACAAAGGGGACGACTAAATGGCTTGGTCTTACGATCCAACGGATCTAAACACAACTACGGCTTCTGGTCGTCTCAATACAGTACGACTTTTAGTTGGTGATACTGACACAACTGACCAGCAAGTACAAAACGAAGAAGTTACTTTCTCTTTGACTGAGAATGGTAATAACGTGTACTACTCTGGAGCTTGGGTTGCTAGAGCTATAGCATCTAAGTATTCTAGGAAAGTAAACACAGAACTTAGTGGAGCTTTAAAAGCTGACTACTCTGACTTAGTTACACACTACAATTCACTAGCAGACAACTTAGAGTATCAAGGTAAAACTTCAGGTGCTTCGGTAGGGGTACTAGCTGGTGGTATTACTAAGAGTACAGTAGAAGCTGTAAGACAGAACACTAACCGCATTGAAGGCTCTTTCAGAAGAGATAGATTTAAGAACCCACCAAGCTACCAAACACCTGAATACGAATAGAAGGGGAGTAACATATGTCTTTTAGAGCATTTGACTTACTCAAGTTGGTTGAAGATTTTGGTGAAACATTAACACTACGTAAAATTACTACGGACGGTACTTATAACCCAGCTACAGGATCTGTAGTAGGTTCATCTACGACTGACTATAGCTTCACTGGTTACTTCTATGATTACTCTAGTGCTAACCCTGAAGAAGTTATTAGAGGTGTACGTAAGTGTGTAGTACCTTACCTTGGAGTAGGTATAGATCCATTCCCTGACGACTTAATCATAGGTAATGGTGACACAGTTAAAGTAACAAGAGCAGTATCTATATTCTCTAACGGTGTCGCTATGTGTTACATATGTGATGTACAGGAGTAAGATATGAAACAGGTACTAAACCTAGAAAAAACTATATCTAAGTTAAAAAGTAAAGTTGATATGGCAGTAGAATTAGCTGTAAAAGATAGATTAGAAAAAATAGCTGATTATACTATAAATATATCTACTCCTACGGTAGATACTGGTGCTTATATAACATCCTTTTCTTACGGTGTTGGTGCAGGTAGACCTAGAGGTAAGTCTTCTGAAGGTAGACCTAAAGAAGCCGATCCACAAGCTATGGCATCAGAAGGTCTTAACAGTCTATTAAACGATATAAATAGTATACAAGACTTTAACTACAGAGATACTATTGTTCTTAGGAATGGATCACCTCACGCTATAAGTGTAGAGGAAGGTGGAGCTAACTGGAGACTTACACAACCTTATAAAATATTTGAGAGAGTAAGGAATAAATATGGCTAGTATACATAATGATATAAGAGCCGCACTTGAGACACACATCTCTACAACGGCTAACTTACCCGACATAGCTTACGAGAACGTAGCATTTGAGCCGACAACAGGTACTAGCTTTATTAGAGTAATGTACTTGCCTACAGTGACTAGACCTGCTGTAAGGGGCTTAAATCCTCAACTCAGGTATCAAGGTGTTTTTGCTGTTACAGTATTTACACCAGAAGGTAACGGACCTTCAACCGCAGACGGTTATGTTAACAAAGTTATAGACGCATTTCAAGCTACAACTGACATATCGTTTACTAACGCAGAATCAGAAACAATTAAATTATCAATCGACTATGCTGAGAGGCAACAAGGTTTGATTGACAGCCCTTGGTACTACGTTCCGATTAATATCGGATGGTACATTTATAAATAACTAGGAGAATACATCATGGCCTTTGCACAGGGTTCACGCTCCAGCCTGTCTTTTATTACTGAAAGCACTTTCGGTACGACACCTGCTGGCAACTTTACTAACCTTCCTTTCAGCACACACTCTTTAAACTTAACTAAAGATCGTGTAGCTGGTAACGACATCCAAGCTGACCGTATGCCTCGTGTAGATCGCCACGGCAATAGACAAGTAGCTGGAGACATTGTTGTAGATCTCAGAGATGCTGACTACGACGATATACTAGAATCAGCTATGTTAAGTACTTGGTCAACTGACGTACTTAAAGTAGGCACAACACCTAAGTTCTTCTCTATAGAAGATTATGCCGCTGACATAGATCAAGCTCGTTTGTTTACAGGTTGTTCAGTTTCCACTATGGCTATTTCCCTCGCACCTAATCAGATGGTAGCAACTACCTTCGGTATGGTAGGTAAGAATATGACTATAAGTGCTACTGAGAAGACACAAGATGCCGCTTCAGGAGCCGCACCATTTGATGCTTACTCAGGTGACATCGGTATAGGTAACGTAGGTGGAGCATCTAACGTGGCTATCGTAACTGCATTAGACTTCACATTGACTAATTCCTTCGCACCTACATTCGTAATCGGAGATGATAGCGCACCATCATTAGAGTATGGTAGAGCAGAAGTTGAAGGTACACTAACAGCTTACTTTGAAGATGCGGCATTAATTAACCGTTTCCTTAACGAGACAGAAACAGAGATTGAAGTATCAGTTAACGATCCTACAGGAACTAACGCTTATACATTCCAATTCCCTAAAGTCAAAATTAACAGTGCTGATGTCGGTGTAGATGGACCTACAAGCCGAATGATTAGCATGTCCTTCGTTGCTCTATATGATGCAACTGAAGCAACTAACTTGAAGATCACACGACCTTCATAAAGTAACACCTTAGCTAAGGTTAGTGGGGACTTCTGAGTCGGGTCGGAAGTCCTCACACTTAACATAATTCACCCGATACCCACAAAGGAACTCGACATGGATTTAATGGATCTAAAACCTACAAGTAATACTGTAGAAGTAAAGCTAAAGCACCCTAACACTGGTGTTGTACTAAAGAATGATGATAAGACAGATATGACTATTGTTGTATATGCTAGTCACTCTAAAGAGTACAAAGAGTTAATGCACGAACAAACTAATAAACGTCTCAAAGACATGCAGTCTAATAAGAACACAAACGTAACTGCTCAAGAGATGGAGAAGGCTACACTTGATATGCTTTCTAAGATAACTTCTGAGTGGAACATAACCTACAACAAAGAGCAACCTAAACTTTCCATTGCTAAAGCTAAAGATCTTTACGATGAAGTGTTTTGGATTAAAGATCAGATTGAGGAGGCACTTGCAGACTCTCTGGATTTTACGAAAGCCTAACTAATCAGTTATGTGAGTGGGCTGAACATCAGTTTAAGCTCAACAAGCCTGATAAGGATGGCACTACAGAACGAGAACATTTAGAACAAGTAGAAAGGCAGATTGGACGTAGACCTGAAGCACTGGAACCCCCGACACATTTTCCATCGCTACTGTCTCATGTCTGGTCTGCCTTTGTTGCATTAAGCAATAGTAGAACTATGGGATTCTCTGGACCTAACCCGATAACTTATATTGAAATTAAAGCATGGAAGGAACTGACTGAGACACATATTTCCTCTAGGGATATAGAGACTATAAAACGTGTTGATACAGTTTATATGGGGACAGTGAATGGATGACATAGGGGCAATACAATTAACAATTAAAGCTAACTATAAAGAACTTACAGGCTTACTTAAGACTACTGATCAGACTAAAAGAGCTGTAAGGTTACTAGCTAAAGACTTTGCTAGAACTGGCGACAAAAGTCAATACATGAGTTCTATAAACAAGATCGTCATGGCACAGAACAACTTATCTAAAACTTCTAGGATGAGTCAATCTGCTATAATGAAGCTCGGGGCAAAGGTACAACAAGAAGTTAAGTTTACAGACTCTTTAACTGCCGCTACACAAAGATTAAACGCCGCACAAATGGCTTCTGGCAAAGTCATGGGTAACACCAGAAACAAAATGAATGGCAACAATATGGCTATTCAACAGTTAGGTTATCAGTTTGGTGACTTTGCAGTTCAGGTTCAGGGTGGTACAAGTGCTTTTGTTGCATTTAGTCAACAGGGTTCTCAGTTAGCAGGTATACTACCTATGATTGCTGGTCCTCTTGGGTTAAGTATGGGAGCCGCTGTAGGTCTTTCAGCCGCGCTTGGTATCCTAATACCTATTGTTTCTGCCGCAGGTAGAATGTTTATGGAAATGAACACCTCAGCTAAAGAGGCCGCTAATAAAATAAAGAACTTTGAAGAAAATCTAAAGTCAGCTAAAGCAGAGACTTTTGAGATGGTAGAGGCTTTAAGGCTTCTTAAGAGTGGTTTTGAGACTAAGGCTGAACTTGCTCTTAGTGATAATCTAATTAAAGCTCAAGATCACCTAAAGGCAATGTTAGTTGCTCAAGAAAATATTAATAAGGCTCAGTTTGAATCGGATACGGACAGACAGACCGCTTTGGATGTGGCGCAAAAAGCTATAGATAAAGCTCGAGAAAAGGTAGACTTAGCTAGAGAAGACGTTCGTTTACACAAACAAGCATCTGTCGCATTAGACAAGGAAAAAGATAAACAAAAGCGTAATAACTCCATAGTTAACCAGCTTGTAGTGGCTAGGAGAATAATTCTAGAACAAGAACAAAAAGCTATAGAAGAAAAAGCTAAAGAGTCTTCTGAATTAGCTGATGCAGAACGTCTTCTTGGTGAACAAGCTATTGTTGCAACTATTAAAAATATAGAAACGGAAATAAAAAAGAAGAAAGAAGCCGCTGAAGCAGAAAAAGCCTTTAACCAAGGTGTAGTAAAAAATAGAATAGATGGTGTAAATGCCCACTATGCTTATGAAGAAAAAATGGCTAAAGAGAAAGCGGCTCGGGATAAACGTGTAGCAGAAATAAAAGAAAAAGAAAGACTAAGATTAGTTGACTTAGCTGTATCAGCTAGTGGAACTCAAGGTCGTGGAGGTGCTATTGCTCCAACTAAAGGCCAAGTTGCAGAAATGGGTATGGGACCACAAGATACAGGTCTTCAGGGTAGACTGGGACTACAACAAAAGATTTTTAGCTCTTTAGCAAAACAATCTAAAACTCTAGAGTATACTCTTGGTTTATCAGGAAGAGAATTAATTGTCGGCCAACAAAAGTTAGAGACTTTTAACCTTATAAACCAATTACAAGAGTCTGGGCTAAAGTATGGTTCTGAAGCATACAACGATGCTGTAATGGCATTAGATGCAAACCATAAAAGAATTCTTGCCGCATATGATTTAGCTGAAGCTGAGAAATTAGCTGATGAAGAAGCTACTAGAAGAAACAATATATTATTAGAGCAGTACTCTAAGATTGAAGAGGAACTACAAAATCAAGCTCAGAAACAAAAAGAACTAGCTGATACTATAGCAAACACATTTGGGGATGCCTTTATGTCAATAGTAGATGGTACTAAGTCAGCTAAAGACGCATTTAAAGATATGGCTAGAGATATAATAAAGCAGTTGTATCGTATACTTGTTGTAGAACAAATGGTTCAGTCTATATCTGGAGCTATTCGAAGTTCCTTTGGTGGTGGCGCACCTCAAGGTCCTATGCCTAGCGGTAATGTTGTACCAGACACAAGGATGCTTAAATACGCTAATGGTGGAGTAGTTGGAAGCCCTACTACATTCCCTATGTCTGGTGGTAAAACTGGACTAATGGGAGAAGCTGGTCCTGAAGCTATCATGCCTCTTAAACGTGGATCTAATGGTAAGCTAGGAGTACAGATGGAAGGTGGCGGTGCTACTACTGTAGTACAAAACTTTAACTTCTCTGCTAATGGAGATGATAGCGTTAAGAGAATAATAGCTCAAGCGGCTCCTAAGATTGCTCAAATGACTAAATCTGAAATAATAAATGATCGTCGTAGAGGCGGTACAATGAAAGCTACATTCGGTTAGACTTATAAGGAATACAACACATGGCACTAAGCTATCCACTAGCTACACCAACTACGATAGGTATTGAGAGCATTGAGCTTAGGGCTGTTAATGCTGTAGCTGTATCACAGTCACCTTTTACATACAAACAACAGATTGTTTCTCACGGTGGTCAAAAGTGGGAAGCATCAATCAATATTCCCTCGGTACACAGAGACAAAGCGGCTGAGTGGAAAGCTATGTTAGTAGGTCTTAAAGGTCAACAAGGTACATTCTTACTAGGAGATCCTGACTATGCTACACCACAAGGTACAGTAAGCTCTTGTGTACTAACTGGTACAGCAGGTGAAGATAATGCTGATGTCGTTATGACTGGTACTCTTAAGGCTGGAGACTACATACAGTTAGGTGGTGGCTCAAGTGCTAAGTTACATCAGGTACTACTAGACCAAGATGGTGATGGAACAATACAAATATGGCCTTCACTGAGGTCTACCTACTCTAGTGCTACTGTAGTATTTAATTCCCCTAAAGGGGTCTTCAGACTAGCAACAAACATGACTTCATGGTCAATTAATAATGCGTCAATCTACGGTATCTCTTTTGAAGCTGTAGAAGCTGTGATATAAAGGAATAAGAACTTGGCTGATAAGAAAATAACACAACTAACTAATATTACTGGTGCTGACTTAGCTAATGCAGATGAGTTTGTTGTAGTTGATATTACTGCTGATGAAACAAAAGCAATTACGTTTGATGAGCTAAAGACTGCCTTTGATACAGGGACAGGGTTTGTTCGTGTTACTGGTGATACTATGACTGGTGCTTTAGATGTTGAGTCTACTATCACTTCTGATGGGATGATTGTAGATGGCAATGTAACATTAGGTGACAACGACAAAGCCCTATTCGGTGCTGGGTCTGATTTACAGATTTACCATACTGGTAGTACATCTTATATTTCAGATATAGGTAGTGGTGACTTACTTATACAAGGGAGTAGTTTAATTAGGTTAACCAATACTAGCGGTGCTAACTATTTTCAAGGCACTGATGGCGGACAAGTTCAACTTTATTATGGTGGAGCAACCAAACTAACCACTACCTCTACAGGCATAGCAGTTACTGGCACAGTGACTTCTGATGATTATCATGTTAAGACAGGTGGTCATATTGAGTTTGACTTTAATGGCTCTTCTACTCATTTTACTGGAACAAACTCACCTCATATTTTTGCTGGTTCTGGAGGTTCTGGTGCGTATCTTGCTGGAACCCTAAACCTGCAATCTCGCCCTACTTTAGACCGTGATATTAATCTAATTACTGGGGCTACACCATCTAAAACTCTTACAGCACATGGCAACGGCGACATCAGCTTCTACGAGGACACAGGCACAACTGCTAAGTTCTTCTGGGATGCGAGTGCTGAATCGCTTGGGTTGGGAACGAGTTCGCCTAGTCGTGTATTACATACTTCTGGCGATGTTGTAAGATTTGATAATGCAGGACCATCCGCAATTCTTCTGCTTGATACCACAAATAACGAAGGCTTTAGACTTGTAACAAATAGAACCAGTGGTGCGTTTTCCATTGAGGATATGGGAACTGCTACGAGCGGTGCTGGTACAGAACGGATGGTCATCAGCTCGACAGGCCAAGTTGGTATTGGTACGAGTTCGCCTAGCCAAAAAGCTGAAGTATCAAATAATGCAAACAGTTCTACTTGGTTAAAGGTAAGTAATTCAGACACAGGTGCTGGTGCGGCTTCGGGTGTCCTGTTTGAAAATGATAGTGGTGAGGGTGGTGCGATTTCATTGAGAAGTTCTGCTGTTGGCGGCGACCTGTTATTGAGGACATTGTCTACTAATCCGTTAACATTTGCTACTAACAACACAGAACGTATGCGCATCGACTCGTCAGGCAACTTGTTGGTGGGTACTACTGACAACTTTCCAGGCTTTAACGATACCAATACTGGAACATCAATAACTTCTACTGGTCGTATTTTTGCAAGTGCTAGTGGTGAGTTTTCTCAATTTAATCGTAACTCATCTGATGGAGATATTGTTGCTTTCAGGAAAGACGGCACAGCTGTAGGTAGTGTTGGTACTTATAGTGGTGATTTTTGGATTGGTCAAGGTAATACAGGGCTACTTTTTGATGATGGTGGCGATATACTACGCCCAGCTAACGCCTCTGGCGGAAATCGTGACGGCAACTACGACTTAGGAACCTCAAGTTCACGCTTCAAAAACCTCTACCTATCAGGCGGTGTATACCTCGGTGGCACTGGGTCGGCTAATAAGTTGGACGATTATGAAGAGGGGACTTGGACTCCAGCTTTTCTTAATTTTAATGGTACAAGCGGATGGGGTTTTTCTAATGCAAAATATACAAAAATTGGTAACTTAGTGTATTTGTCTTGTGATATTTCTGGTGGAAGCGGAACTTTAATTTCTGCTCAAAACGCAAGTAGATTAACTGGAATGCCGTTTGTTGTTAGCGGTACTTATAGCCCGTGTTCTTTTGCTACTAATTATATTACTGACGAAGGCACTGGAGTTCTTTACGGAAATGTTGTGTATTCCCCAGCTTTTTCAATTACAAATGAAAAGGTAATTTATTTTTCAGGCGTTTACCAAACAGCAACTTAATAACTAATATACCTAGTGGATGCTAGGTACGGACAGGTGGCAATAACGCCACGATAAAACAAAGGAGGCCAATATGGCACTAACAGAAACACAAGTAGAAGATAAGATTGAAGTCGTAGGAGATCACAAGCATGTGCAAGTTCGTACAGCTACTGTGATAGCTAGAGATGGCACAGAGATCAGCAGATCATTCCATCGTCACGTCTTAGCTTGCTCAACTAAATCAGATGACACATGGGGTGACACTGACATCTCAGGTGAAAGCACAGAAGTACAAGCAATATGCAATGCTGTTTGGACAGACGCAGTGAAGACTGCATACCAGACTGT
>Ga0213862_10000689_pt1 | contig 14307 bp, 11 predicted proteins | sample PICome_7_FD_160092 | JGI IMG/M metagenome (GOLD analysis project Ga0213862, IMG submission 160092) | Coastal seawater microbial communities near Pivers Island, North Carolina, United States - PICO266 | ecosystem: Environmental > Aquatic > Marine > Coastal | place: USA: North Carolina... | reverse complement strand
CAGCATTCAGAAACTAAATACATGGGGCTTTTAACAAAACAATTGCGCTGGGGGCTTCTGCTGGGGTTGGGCGTTCCTATATTTATGCTTGGTATTGCAGTTATAAACCTAGATTTTAAGCTTAAGGAGGTGGATACTTTAGCGGGGATAGCAACACTTTGTGCGCTTCCCAATTTGTTGTTGTTTTTTGGCTCTCTTCGAAAAAACAACGAACCATTTGCCTATGGAGTCCTTGCAAGCTCTATCTTGTGGGCTTTGCTTACCTTTGGATTAAAGCTTTTTGGATGAAGTACTACATCATTGCCGGGGAAGCATCTGGAGATTTACACGCTGCCAACCTTATAAAATCGCTCAAAAAAGAAGATGCAAATACTAGCATTCGTGCTTGGGGTGGTGATCGCATGAAAGCGCAAGGCGCAACCCTTGTAAAACACTATCGTGACTTGGCTTTTATGGGGTTTTGGGAAGTCGCAAAAAACCTCCTTACGATCTTCATAAACATACGCTTTTGCAAAGAGGATATTTTGGCATTTCAGCCGGATGCAATTATCCTTATTGACTATCCTGGGTTTAACCTCCGCATTGCCAAATGGGCAAAATCTCAAAAAATCCCTGTTCATTATTATATCAGCCCACAAGTTTGGGCATGGAAAGAAAACAGAGTAGCGCTTATGGAAAAGGTCATTGACTATTTATATGTCATCCTCCCATTTGAAAAGACCTTTTTTGAAAACAAACATCAACTGGGTGTTGATTTTGTAGGACATCCGCTACTGGACGAAATTGCACAATTTGACGCTGGTGATGCTGAAATTTTCAAAACAACACACAAACTCCCAAAAGACAAGCCCATAGTGGCCTTACTACCTGGAAGCAGGGCGCAAGAAGTTAGTAAAATGGTGCGCATTATGTCGGATACGGCCAAAGAATTCCCCGAGTATTGCTTTGTGATTGGAGTAGCACCACACCTAAATGAAACACTTTTCGAAAACCTAGGTTTGCATATTGTCAAAAATGATACCTATACATTATTGTCGCACGCCCATGCCGCTTTGGTTACCAGCGGAACAGCAACCCTTGAAACAGCACTATTCGAAGTACCACAAATTGTATGTTACAAAACCAGTGCTTTGAGTTACGCCATTGGAAAACAAGTTGTAAAACTGCCTTACATCTCACTTGTCAATTTAATTTTAGACCAAATGGTAGTGCCCGAGCGCATACAGCGCAACTGCAATCCAAATCAGCTGTCTTCTGATCTATCTGAAATTTTACATGGGTCTGAACGGACAGCTCAGCTTGAGGCCTACAAAGTACTAAAAACAAAACTAGGCGGAAGTGGCGCTAGTGACCAAACGGCCAAACTAATTTCACAACGAACACATGCGTAAGGTATTTCTCTTACTGTTAACCTTTAGTGTGGCTTCATGTGGCAGCTTTCGAAAAGGCAGTAAAATGAAACCCAGCGATGGGGTTGTGTACTACGCTAAGGGATATTTGGGCACTCCTTATGCTTTGGGTGGAAACACCAAACGAGGTATTGATTGCTCCGGCCTTATTTACAATGCCTACCGCCAACAAGGAGTTAAAATACCTAGAACTGTGGATGCTTTGCGAAAAAAAGGCAAGCGTATTTCTATTGACAGAGCTAAAAAAGGAGATCTTGTTTTTTTTAGGACTTCCAGAAAGCGCAAGCTTACCCACGCGGGCATAGTGGTGGGGACGAAGCGGGGAGTTCCCCAATTTATTCACGCCTCCTCTTCACAAGGTGTAATCATCTCAACACTAGATAATACTTACTGGAAAAAAAAATACGCGCAAACTCGAAAGTTGCTTAAAAAATAGAATGTTACGTAATTTGTAGTATGTCCCATTCAAATACCCCTATTGCCGTCCTAAGATTCATTTGTATGATGCGATTCAGCACATAAGGCCCACCATAATCATTGCTGATGAGAGTAATTATCCCTCGTTTACAGCGCGATGGGAAGAACTTGTGAAGCCAAAAAATCGCCTTTCACAATACTGCGCATCAGAGGGCAGCTATCCCTTAAATTGATTTTTAAAGGCTTTGATATAAGCCGTGAAGTCGTCGGAGTTCTTAAAATCTACATAATCCTGTTGATGTATAAGTTTAAGGTATATTTCTATTTGTTTTGGGTTTATATAACCAACCACAGGAGTGACATAGTTGCCGTATTTATCAAAAAAAACAAGCGTAGGGTAACCAGACACGCCCAAGTATCTAGTAAGGCTATGTGAGCTGTTGCGGCTCTTGGCCCGCTGGGGATCATAATCTGGGTTGTCATAGGCTTTACCTTGGAAGCGTACAACTTCATTGCCTTCAGCATTAAATTTTACGGCATAAAAGTTGGCGTTTAGGTATTCGCTAACGTCTTTATTAGCGAAGGTGTTTTTGTCCAACAACTTACAAGGGCCACACCAAACGGTATAGGCATCAACCATAATAGGTTTTGGATCTGCTTTCTGAGCTTCAAAAGCCTCTTCAAAGCTATACCAATTGACTTGGGCGGTTACACCAAAGGAAAGTATCAAAAGAACTAGGGCAATACTATTTTTAATCAATTCCATGCATTTTTTTAATTAGAATAGGTTTTAAAACGATCATCAAAATTCCTGCCAAAACAGGGATCACAAAGAAAATTAGGAAAAAATTCGACAAGCCATAAGCTTCGGAAATTTTATCGATATAGCTTCCCGTTTTTCCACCCAAATAATTTGCAACGGCACTACATACAAACCAGAATCCAAACATAAGGCCCACTAGTTTTATTGGTGCCAACTTACTCACGTAAGACAAGCCTACGGGTGAAATACACAGTTCTCCCATGGTATGGAACAAATATGCCAAGATGAGCCAAATAATGCTAACACTGGCTTGCTCTGCACCCAACGGAATACCCCAAGCACCAAAAGCCAAGAAGGCAAACCCCGTTCCTAAAAGAATAAGGCCAATAGCAAATTTGATAGGTCCGCTAGGGTTGTATTTAGAAGACCATATTTTGGAAAATAACGGAGCCAATAAAATAATATAAAGTGAATTTAAAACGGAAAACCAAGAGGCGGGTATTTCAGTAGCTGTTTCTGAAAACTCACGTACAATCATCCAAATAACAATACCCCAAATAATCGTAAAGCTTGCGCCCAAGAATAAATTAGACAGCATAAAACTGCTGAGCATTTTACTGAATAAGCTATAGAGCACTAGGGTCAAAACAACCATAGGCACTAGGGTAATTATGGTATTGGCTACCTTGAAAATATTGGAAGCATCACCAACTAGGGTTCGTTGGGTAAAATCTTTTGCAAATATGGTCATGGATCCGCCAGCTTGTTCAAATGCCCACCAGAAAAAGATCGTGAATATTGAAAAGATAACAATCACTATCAAGCGGTCTATCTCTACCTTGGTAAAGCTGCTCTTTGCGTTTTGATATTTATTGGCTGGCTGTACTTCCGCCAGCTTTTTAGGGGTTAATCCAATATTGCCAAATATTTTTTGGGCAAACCAAAACTGCAACATGCCAAAAAACATAAAAATACCTGCCAAACCAAAACCTAGATGCCAGCCGACTTTTTCACCTATATAGCCGCAGAGTAATATGCCTAAGAAGGCACCGGCATTAATTCCCATATAAAAAATGGTGTAGCCACCGTCTTTGCGTTTGTCGCCATCTTTATATAATTGCCCAACAATGGAAGAAATATTGGGTTTGAAAAAACCATTTCCGATGATCAGCAAGACTAATCCAAGGTAGAAAAAGGTATTCGTAAAGGTTTCCAATGCCATGGAGGCATGCCCTAAGGTCATAATCAAAGCCCCCAAAACCGTTGCATTTCGATAGCCCAGAAATTTATCGGCGAGGAATCCGCCTAAGATAGGAGTAAGATATACCAATCCTGTATATAGCCCATACAGCTTTAAGGCTTCTTCGTTAGACCACGCCCAACCATCATTCATGATGGAGGATGTGAGAAACAACACCAAGATGGCACGCATACCGTAGTAACTAAAACGCTCCCACATCTCAGTGAAAAATAAAACAAATAACCCTACAGGGTGATTTAAAATGGTCTTTTGGTTAAGGGCGGAACCGCCAAATTGTGCTTCCATAAACTAAGTTGCTAATAAGCTAATATAGGATTTTTATATAAAGTTACACTTTCCCCAACAGTCGTATCTTTGCAATATGACAAATGGCAAAGGACAAGTTACATTCGTTTCGGGATTTTCCAAAAAAACCAAGGTTGAAAAACTAGATTGGATTAGTCAACAGTTTCACAATCCCAGTCAGGCATTGGAAGTACTACACAACTACAACCACAGCGACCAGGCATTACAAACGCTTCACGATGAGTTTATTGAAAACGCTCTAACCAATTTTTATATGCCATTGGGAGTAGCGCCAAACTTTATCATAAACGGAAAGAGAATTACCATACCCATGGCTATTGAAGAAAGTTCAGTAGTCGCAGCAGCGTCCAACGCAGCCAAGTTTTGGAGTACCAAAGGGGGGTTTAACGCATCAATAATAGGTACCGAAAAAGTTGGACACGTGCATTTTATGTATCATGGGGATATCCAAAAACTTAACAGATTTTTTGAGCAGTATCGAGCTGTCCTTTTGGCTTCAACAGATGAGATAACACACAACATGCGTAGTCGAGGTGGGGGAATTACAGCACTTAGCTTAGTTGATAAAAGTGATGCTATATCAGATTATTACCAGCTAGATGTGCGTTTTGAAACCCAAGATGCGATGGGAGCAAACTTCATAAATTCTTGTTTAGAGCAATTAGGTACCACACTGAAGGCATTGGCGGCAAAACACCCTGACTTTTCTGAGAAAGAAAAAGCCATTGAGGTAGTCATGAGCATATTGTCAAACTATGTGCCCAACTGTATGGTTGAGGCAGCTGTTAGCTGTCCTGTGAATGAACTATTAGCAAGTCCCGAAGACAGTAGGCTTTTTGCCGATAAGTTTGTTCAAGCCATAAGAATAGCAGTAGTTGAACCCTTCCGAGCAGTGACCCACAACAAAGGAATCATGAATGGTATAGACGCCGTTGTTATGGCCAGTGGAAATGACTTGAGGGCAGTGTCAGCAGGCATGCATGCCCATGCGGCAGCTAGTGGTCAGTACCAAAGTCTTTCTAAGGCAGAAATCAAAGACGGGATTTTTAGGTTTTCACTTAGGGTTCCGTTGGCCCTAGGTACTGTGGGTGGGCTGACCAAACTTCACCCCTTGGTGCGTTGGTGCCATGAACTCATGGGAACACCCAATGCACAAGAACTCATGCAAATCGTAGCTGTTGCAGGTTTGGCACAGAATTTTGCAGCTGTAAAAAGCTTGGTTACTACGGGCATCCAACAAGGGCATATGAAAATGCATCTCTTAAATATCCTAAATCAGCATCAAGCAACAGAAGTAGAAAAAAAAGCGGCAATAGCTCACTTTAAAGACCATACCGTTTCGCACCATACAGTTGCTAACTTGCTTGAAAAACTCCGCAACGTATGAAGTTTTATGCCAAAGGAAAAATATTACTAACTGCAGAATATGCTGTGTTGGGTGGAGCAAAAGCCCTTGCCCTTCCTACTAAGCTTGGACAGTCTTTAGAGGTCATCAAAACCTCAACAGGTAAATTAGAGTGGAAGAGCATTGATGTTAATGGAAAAGTGTGGTATGAAAATAGCTTTGATAAAACCACCTTTAGCACACATCAACAAAAAGATGATATTGGACAACGATTACAACAACTCTTTCAAACAATAAATGCAGAAAACACAAGGCTGTTTACAGAAATTAATGGACTGATGTTTGTGAGTACGCTCGAATTTGAGCGCAACTGGGGACTGGGGAGTTCTTCAACCCTAGTTTCACTATTGGCTCAGTGGTCAAAAGTAAATCCTTATGTACTACTTCAAAACGTATTTGGCGGTAGTGGTTATGATGTTGCTTGTGCAACGGCAGAAGGTGCTATTTTGTATGAACGCACAAATGGGATTTATCCGAATATTACTCCGGTTGATTTCAATCCCTCGTTCAAAGACCAATTGTTTTTTATACATCTAAATAAAAAAAAAGACAGTCAGCAGGCAGTTGCTGAGTTTGATAGCAATGTACTTAAACCTAATAAAATAGAAACCGTTAATAAACTCACTAGAGCCTTTTTATCGAATTTAACACTTGATCACTTTAAAGAACAAGTGGTTAGGCACGAGAGGTTTATTGGCGCTTTGATTAACACTATACCCATTCAAAAAAGATTATTTGATGATTACCCTGGTGCGATCAAGAGTTTAGGTGCTTGGGGGGGTGATTTCATTTTGGCTTGCGGGGCTGCGGACACAGCAGATTACTTTGCAATCAAAGGTTATAAAACTTGTTTAACTTACCAATCGTTGGTAGATAGTTAATTACTTGTTTTGAATTCAATAAGAACCTTTAGAGTAACTTTTTTTTTCACATGCAGCTCCATCATAATCAAACAAGTCCTCCATACTGAATGCTAGTTCTTATTTATAATAGTAATTAAAAATATCAATCCTTTCCAGCATAAATTGTTTGTAAGAAGATTTGTATTTGATCTACTACAGAAATCTCATCTACACTGGTAATATATACATGGCCTCGCAAAAAAGTTTAGAAAAGCGGATATGTATGAATTAAACTCTTTTTACCCACTAATACCAAAGCACTTTGCATGCCATTCAAAGCATTAAAAATAAAGCTGTAAAAAAAGGAGGAATGCTAGTTTGGCACGGTTAATGATAAAATAAATATGTAATGTCTTACATTTTTTATTGGTTATTGTTTTGACTCCCGCACTTTTCGAAGTGCGGGTTTTTTTATTAGGATGCTTAAAACATAACATTTGTTCACGAATTTATCTATAATTTAGCATAATGCATCCATTCTACGATTTTCTACTAAATAACCATTGGTCCGAACAATGGGCCTGGTGGGCTAATTTTACTGCTAATTCTATTTTACTCCTTTTTATCTCATGGGTATTACGCATTATTGCGCGTTTTATTTTTGTTAATGTGTCTCACAGGATTTCGGGTGCCACAAAAACAACTATCGACGATGCGCTTATCGATAATAAATTACCCAAAAACGTTTCGCGCTTTGTACCATACTTCTTTCTCCACGCTGCAATTCCGTTTTGGAGCAATGGAAACGAAACCGCCCATGCATGGGTTACAGCTATTGTTGACGTCTATGCAGTACTCATCGCAATTCTTATCATAAAAAGTCTTTTAAGAGCCTTTAGACAACAGTTACAAAAACAGAAACAATTTAGAGACAAACCCATTGACAGCTATATTCAAGTCGTGATGATTTTCTTGTGGGGCATCGGCATCTTGTTGGCGCTTTCTATACTTTCGGGCAAAGAGCTCGTGTATTTCTTTACAGGCTTAGGAGCTATTTCAGCAGTGATTCTATTGGTATTCAAAGACACTATTTTGGGCTTTGTTGCCAGTATTCAGATCAGTGCAAATGACTTGGTCCGCATCGGAGACTGGATTACTATGGAGTCTTATGGGGCAGATGGTGACGTTATCGAAATCAATCTTTCTACCGTTAAAGTGCGGAATTTTGACAACACCATTACTACAGTTCCTACCTATAAACTGTTGTCAAGTTCCGTAAAAAACTGGCGTGGGATGAGTGAGTCCGACGGCCGTCGCGTCAAACGACCTATTTTTATAAGAGCCTCCTCTGTTCGATTCTTAGATGCAAAAGAGCTAGAGCGTGTTTCCCAATTGGACCGATTTAAAAACTTTGTTGAAAGCAAAAAAGATGAAATTGAAGCCCACAATAAAGCTACTAAAGTAAATACATCTATTCCCCTAAACGGCAGAAACTTGACGAATTTAGGGTTGTTCAGGTCTTATATTCAAACGTATTTATCTCAACATCCCAATATCAATCAAAAACTCACGGTGATGTGCCGACAGTTGGCACCTACCCCACATGGGATACCATTGGAGGTCTACGCCTTTACATCAGATAAAGTGTGGAAAAATCACGAAGGAATATCGGCAGATATTTTTGACCATATTTTGGCATCAGCCTCTTTTTTTCAACTCAAGATATTTGAGTTTGAACAACAAGCAGCTGCTTTATAATTTTCACAAGCTTACCTAAAAAACAAAAAAGCCCTCCAATACAGGAAAGCTTCTCATGGGTTCTCCTACGAACCTCTTGCAAACAACTGTTTGCAAGCAACACAACGCGTTTAATTTTTAAAGCTTTGAAGCTTTGCGGTCTGGACGGGACTCGAACCCGCGACCCCATGCGTGACAGGCATGTATTCTAACCAGCTGAACTACCAGACCTTTTGATTTAGGTGCGTGCAAATATACACGCATTTTCGGATACACAAAAGCAAAAAGTATATTGACTATAAATGTTGGTCAATCGCAGTAGCATAAACAGCCTTTGGCGAAACTCCTACCTTACGGTCAACAAGCTCACCATTCTTAAATAAAAGTACGGTTGGAATGTTTCGTACCCCGAACTTGGCAGCAAACTCTTGGTTGTTGTCAACGTCTACTTTTCCAACAACGGCTTTGCCCTCGTATTCATTACTGAGCTCATCAATAATGGGACCTACCATGCGGCAAGGACCACACCACTCCGCCCAGAAATCAACCAATACAGGTTGACTGGATTTTAAAACAACTTCATCAAAAGTTTCATCTGTAATTTCTAGTGCCATATCTTTCTTTTTTTTATATGTTAATTTATTTTTTAACTAAAAGTTATATTTCTCTATGCAGTTATGTTTTCTGACTTCAGTTTCCTTACCACTATCATCAATAAATGAAGTAGTAATATTGTCACACTCTTTATGATCATTATTTTTCAATATAAATGTAAATGAAAAAACAAGAAATATAACTGTGGTAATAAGAACAATGTTAAACTGTTTTTTTTTCATTTTATTTAATGGATAAATCAAAAATTGAAATCACAATTATACTTAATAAGTTCAAATTTAAATAAATAAGTGTGTCTATCTCTTTTAACTCTCTAATGATGTTAAAAATTAATTTAATATTCAAACTAAAACTACATATGTAAGAACCGTTATGATATAACTTATTTATTTTTTGATATTCAAATGTATATTGTTTTTTACATATAAGCACCATACTGCATCAGTAGTCGCTATTGAGATATTTGCATTATCAATAGTTAATTAAGCTTATAAGCCACGGGGTATGCGTCCAAAGCTTCTAAAAGCTCCCCGCCAACATGTACTTTGACTTTACGGCTCATGGTATGTAATTTAATCTCATCTTTCGTTTCATAGAATGTCATATCTACTTTGTGATCTCCCCTGTGCTTTTTAAACAGCTCATCTAAAAAGGAAGCCAGCTTTTCGTCTGCATGAGCTACATCGAGTTTGAGCGTTATTTTGTTCGTACTAGAAGTTAAGGTGTCTTGAAGCAATTGAAAAGCATTGAACTGCATTCTGGGGGTACCTCTTTTACCTGTCTCACGATTCAGCCATCCTTCTCGTACAGAAGCCTTGACGTGGATAAAATTATCCTCAACCAAAAAGTGTCGATATTTGAGGTACTCCTCCCCAAAAATTTTAAATTGATAAGACTCTTCAAAATCTTCTAACATAAACATGGCCCAACCTTTTCCGTTTTTAGAAACGCGATGATCAACTTCTCCAACCATACCACCAAAACTCAGTTCTTTATTAACCAAAACATCCATATCATTGAAAACCCCGAGTTTGGCATTACAAAAATTTTTCATCGCGGGCGCAAAATCATCAAGTGGGTGGGCTGAAATATAAATACCCACCACTTCTTTTTCTTGCTTTAGTTCTTTTAAAGCAGTCCAAGGCTCGCAAGCTGGAAGTTCGGGTGTTGCGATGGTCACTGCAGCATCGGCACCAAACAAGCTCACTTGTGAAGATTGTTCATTTTCTTGGTGTTGTGCGCCGTACTTAAGGGCCTTTTCCACAAAAGTTACACCATCTCCATTGTGATGAAAATATTGGGAACGATGTGCGTCAGATAATGAGTCTAGTCCACCCGCAAGTATTAAACTTTCAAACGATTTCTTATTCGCTGCTCGAAGGTCTATACGTTGTGTCAAATCAAAAATAGATGTATAAGGTTGCTCTTGACGGTGTGCTACTATAGTCTCAACTGCAGCGCGTCCAACACCCTTAACAGCACCCATACCAAAACGAATAGCGCCTTTGTCGTTTACGGTAAACTTGTAGAATGATTCATTCACATCGGGCCCTAGAACCAATATGCCCATCCTGCGACACTCTTCCATAAAAAAGCTAACTTGCTTGATATCATTCATGTTGTTGGACAATACCGCTGCCATATATTCTGCGGGGTAGTTTGCTTTTAGATAAGCCGTTTGATAGGCAATCCAAGCATAGCAAGTGGAGTGTGATTTATTAAAGGCATACGAAGCGAAGGCTTCCCAGTCTTTCCATATCTTTTCAAGTATTTCTCTTGGATGACCACGCTCTTCTCCACCATTTAGAAACTTGGGCTTTAATTGCTCCAGTAAAGCAAAAATCTTTTTACCCATTGCCTTGCGCAGCACGTCGGCTTCACCCTTGGTGAACCCTGCAAGTGCTTGAGACAACTGCATCACTTGCTCTTGATAAACTGTAATGCCATAGGTTTGTTTTAGAAACTGCTCCATGGCTGGCAAATCGTAAGAGATTTCCTCCTGACCATTTTTCCGTCGAACAAAACTCGGGATATATTCCAATGGACCAGGACGGTATAGGGCATTCATAGCAATCAGATCTTCAAATACATTAGGTTTTAAATCCCGAAGGTATTTTTGCATGCCCGCACTTTCATACTGAAAAACTCCAATGGTCTCACCGCGTTGAAACAAGGCGTAAGTAGGTGCATCATCTAGGGGGAATTCATCTGGATTCAGCTCAATATTGCGCTGGTATTTGACAATTTTTACAGTGTCTTTTATAAGGGTCAGTGTCTTCAAGCCCAAGAAGTCCATTTTTAATAGCCCTGCATCCTCCACAACAGAATTATCAAACTGAGTAACAAACAAATCGGAGTCCTTAGCCGTAGCAATTGGAACAAATTCAGTAATATCATCGGGTGTAATGATTACACCACATGCATGTGTTCCTGTATTGCGTAAAGAGCCTTCAAGTATTTGGGCTTGTTTGATTGTTTCAGCTTCAAGGTCATTTCCCTCAGCAATAGATTTCAATTGCGCAACACGAGCAAAGTCGTCAGCACGTAAGGATTCTTTCAGGGCCTTGTCTTCAAGATTGAAAATTTTCTTCAACTTCATGTTTGGCACCAACTTGGCCACTCTATCTGCATCACTTAATGACAAATCCAAAACACGTGCAGTATCCCGAATAGAAGATTTGGCTGCCATGGTGCCATAAGTAATGATTTGCGCTACTTGGTTTGATCCGTACTTATCAATCACATAATCAATGACTTTTGATCTTCCTTCGTCGTCAAAATCAATATCAATATCAGGTAAACTTACACGATCGGGATTTAAGAATCGCTCAAAAAGCAAGTCGTACGCAATAGGATCTATATTGGTTATCTTTAAACAATATGCCACCACAGAGCCCGCTGCAGATCCACGTCCCGGGCCAACTGACACATCCATTTCTCTTGCAGCAGCAATAAAATCTTGTACAATTAAAAAATAGCCCGGATATCCTGTATTTTCAATAACGCTCAGCTCAAAATCAATGCGTTCTGTAAGTTCATCGTTTAAGCCTCCATAGCGAGCCTTAGCGCCTTTATAAGTGATGTGGCGCAAGTAAGCATTTTCGCCCCTTTTTTCGCCATCAGCGCCATCTTCGGTAAACTGAAACGCATCAGGAATATCAAATTTTGGGAGCAATACTTCTCTTGCCAAATCAAAGGCCGTAATTTTATCGAGTATCTCCGGAATGCTCTCCAATGCTTGTGGCACATCAGCAAACAACTCATGCATCTGTGCTGGCGTCTTAAAATAATATTCTTGGTTTGGGAGGCCATATCTATAACCACGGCCACGACCAATAGGCGTCGCTTGTTTTTCGCCGTCCTTAACACAAAGCAATATATCATGTGCATTGGCTTCCTCTTGTTTTAAATAAAAAACAGAGTTCGTAGCGACAAGCTTTACATCGTATTTTTTTGAAAATTGAATAAGCACAGGGTTGATGCGGTTTTCATCCTTCTGTTGGTGTCGCATGATTTCAATATAGAGATCCTCTTGAAATTGTTCTTTCCACCACAACAGTGCATCCGCTGCCTGCTTCTCTCCAACGTTGAGTAATTTAGAAGGTACTTCACCATAGACATTGCCTGTAAGGACAATAAGATTGTCTTTGTACTTTTGTATTAATTTTCTATCGACTCGAGGCACATAATAGAAGCCTTTGGTGTAGGCTAAGGAAGATAGTTTCGATAGATTTTGATAACCGGCTTTGTTTTTGGCCAGGAAGACAATCTGGTAACCATTATCCCTACGACTGCGATCTAAGTGGTCTTCACAAACATTAAGTGTAATGCCTACTATGGGCTTGAGCGGCGGTTTGTCGTCATCTTCAGCGCGCTTGGCATTAACTTGTTTGACATATTTCACAAAATGGAATGCACCCATCAAATTGCCCAAATCCGTCAATGCTACGGCTGGCATCCCCATTTGATCGGCTGTTTCCACAAGCTCTTTTACCCGTATGGTAGACTGTAAAACTGTAAACTGAGAAAGGGTGTGTAGGTGTGCAAAAGGGGTTTGCTGAGGAGATTCGGTCGGAACAACTGAGACTAAAACAGGCTCAGGCTTATCTTGGGTAAGTGTTGCTGATGCTGCTTTAAGATTGGTGTGTGACAACCCTATTAATGGCACGGTTTCCTTAAAGGTTTCATTTAATCGTGAAATAAGGCTTTCACCAGCTGTTATTTGTTCTACGGGAAATTTGTTTAGTCGCAGCAGTTCGAAAAAAATACGCGCTGTAGCCTCTACATCTGCCGTGGCATTGTGGACTTGATCAAAATCATCATCAAATAAATTTTTGTAGAGTTCTGAAAGCGTTGGGAGTTTGAATTTACCGCCCCTACCCCCAGGAATTTGACATAGTGTAGCGGTATGCTCTGTACAAGTATCAAGAATGTGTGTGGTAGTTATGGAAGTATCCAAGCCAAGACGGTCTAGCTCTGCTCCAATAATATTGACATCAAATTTGACGTTATGACCAATGATGTATTTCGATTTGGCCAATGCAGCCGTAAAATCAGCTAAGATTGAATTTATAACACTTCCTTCTTTGGTCGCTAGTGCTGTGCTAATCCCGTGTATTTGTTCTGATTCATATGGGATATCAAAGCCTTCAGGGGAAACAATATAATCTTTGTGTTCGATACAGGCTCCAAAGTCATCGTGAAGTTGCCATGCAATCTGAACACATCGTGGCCAATTTTCATGATCTGAAATAGGCGCATTCCAGCGTTTGGGCAAGCCTGTGGTTTCGGTATCAAAGACTAAAAACATGCTAACAGATTAGTCAACTAATTTAGTGAAGTTCACATGTAAAATATACCCCAATGAATATGAAGTTATTAACGTTTGGTAAAATCAAAAAATAGTGTAGATTTGCCACGCATTAATAACCAGGGTTTTGCACCCAAAAATTTAATTTGATATGTCAGTAAAAATTCGCCTTCAAAGACACGGTAAAAAAGGAAAACCCTTCTATTGGGTAGTTGCAGCAGATGCACGTTCAAAGCGAGATGGTCGCTACCTTGAAAAATTAGGTACTTACAACCCCAACACCAACCCAGCAACATTAAAAATCGACGTTGACAGCGCTGTTCATTGGCTTCAAAATGGAGCACAACCAACAGACACGGCTCGTAACTTACTATCTGAAGTAGGTGCTATGTTGAAAAATCACCTTGTTAATGGTGTTCACAAGGGTGCTCTTAAAGAAGAAGACGTTGAAACAAAATTTGAAGCATGGTTAGCTGACAAAGTATCACGTAACAATATTAATATTGAAAAACTTTCTAAAGCTAAAGCCGACAAAAAAGCAAAAATGATCGCTGCTGAAAAAGAAGTTAGCGAAAAGCGAAAGGCTCATGCAGAAGCTGCAATAGCAGCACAAGAATCCGCTCTTGCGGCAGAAGAAGCTGCTGCTGCGGTAGAAGCTGCAACTGAAACTGTCGCTGAAGAAGCTGCACCAGAGGCTGCTGCGGTAGAAGCTGCAACTGAAGCTGTCGCTGAAGAAGCTGCT
>Ga0213862_10000686_pt1 | contig 14312 bp, 27 predicted proteins | sample PICome_7_FD_160092 | JGI IMG/M metagenome (GOLD analysis project Ga0213862, IMG submission 160092) | Coastal seawater microbial communities near Pivers Island, North Carolina, United States - PICO266 | ecosystem: Environmental > Aquatic > Marine > Coastal | place: USA: North Carolina... | reverse complement strand
GTGTTGTTTGAGTAAGTGTTAGTTTAGAGTCATTGCGGACTATTAGATAGTGTGATATTGAAGGTGACTACTGGGCTTCAGGTTTGTCAGTAATATACCGAAGCAGTTCACGGGCAAACTCAATCTCACCGTAGCCACTCCCATCCTCAAAGGCATCGTCATGACTTTTAAATTCTGAAGGGTTGTAGTCATCACCACACTCATCAACACAGTGCTTGTAGTTTGCACTTTGTTGGATCTTAGAAAGAAGGAGTTCAAGTTTTTGTTTGTCAGTCATCAGTTTTCCTCCTGCGTGGTGGGGCGCATTGCTTCTCGAAGGTTTCCAACAATGTAATCAACGCCTGTTGGCATGAGGTGCAAGTTATCTTTCAACCACTCAACCACCTGCTCCAATTGCCAGTCAGCACCAGCTCGCATACACATGTATTCGTCACAATCCATGGCCCAATCAAGATCTAAATCTTCCTCAATTGCACGGCCAACATCATCAGTCAGTGGGTGTTGGTTGGACATGTTTGTTTGAGTTGTATTCATACTATAGGGGTCAATTGGAGGTGAGTAACTTTAATGTCAATCATATAAGGTCGGTTATATAAGGCTTACTTATAGGCCCTTATCTGTTACTTCTTTACATATTTACCAAGTGGTCTTATTAACTTACTACCTCTATCTCCCTTCTTCCATCTAGTCATAAGTGCTCCATAGGTTATGTTATATCTCTCTGATATTTGCATAAGTGTTAATACCTCTCCATTGATATTACATTTCCTAGTGTTACGCCTATTTCGTATATTAGTGGCCCTATCTATCCACCTGCAGTTCTCCTTGTTATAACCTTTCTCTGTGTCTATTCTGTCCAGCTCATAACCCTCTGGTCGCACTCCCATATCATTTAAGAATGTAGTAAAGTTATGCCACTCATCGCAAACTATAATACCCCTACCTCCATATGCATAATACATCTTATGCTTCTTATATCTACATCTCTCTCTCATGGCTCTCCAACTATTGTAAGTTGGAGTATTAACCATGCCATGGTGATAGTCGCTCATTAGTATAACTTACCTGTCTATACATTATAATACATAAGGGCCCTATATGTCAAGGTAAGCATTGCTCCAGCTGTGAGCTCCGAAGTGGCTTACTCTAAGGCCCCTATGGTATTAGAACTCCAATTCCATAAGTGTTAGTTTAGAGTCATTGCGGACTGTGAATCAAAGCACAGATTTACGTTGACGCTTAATCTGTGAGGGGAGCACGGTGACTGTTACTTTAGTGTGACCATTTGCTTTGAGAGTGTCAATGGTCTGTAGCAGTTGCTGTGTAGAACTCATAAGTCGATTGTGTGGTTACACTATAGGGGTCAATTGGAGGTGAGTAACTTTAATAGACTGTACTTTGAGGGTTTCAGAGTATTTTGGGGGAGGGGGTTGACATTATGAGAAAGGCCTGATATGATACGATCTTACGTAACAACAACTGAAGGGCTTTATAAGACTTAAAGAGATATAAGATCGGCCATTTATAAGGTCAATAACACTAGGGCTGAAGGGCTTTATAACACTTAAGAGACTGATTGGGCGGGTATTTATAAGACATTTAGAACCCTTGCTTAAACTCTTGCTTACATTTATAATTGCCTTTTAATTCAATTTTAATCGTTATTTCGTTTAATTTCAATCATTTATGGCCATTTCTATGTGTTATCAATCAGGATTCGTATCGCTCTTCGTTTACAATCAGATGTCTTATTTGGGTATCATTTTACTTCTTACCTGGTTTGAGCCTTTCCTTCTTGAATACATCTTCCAGTGGTAATCCTCTACTAATTCTCTTCACTGTTCTTCCATAATCGACATCTAATTCTTCACACCATTGTATAAGAGTTTTTGTCATATTCTTGTATGTTACATAGCGATTGTTTGATGTATTATTCATCTGAACTTTAGCTGTTGTCCATCTACAATTCTCTTTATAATATCCCTTGTTATTGTCTATCCTATCCAGTGTCAAGTTATCAGGAACATCGCCCATATCCTCATAAAAGTTTTCAAATACTTTCCACCTTTCACATACAGTAATTGCCCTCTTTTTGTAATGAGGTTTGTTACACCTACTAATCATAGTGTTCCATCTTTTGTATATTTTTGACTTATACATTCCGTGTGTTTTGTGTAGTTCACCATGGTGTTGATTACAACCACAACTCTTCACTCTACCTAGCTTATTTCCTCTTACAATAGTATTATTACCGCACACACATTGGCATTCCCAGTATACACTTTTAGATGGATATAAGACCCTCTGAATGACAGTCAGAGAACCATGTATTTCACCTGTTCTATCTCTAAATCGCATGATAGTTGATACCTATGTCCTTTGCTAATTCTACCATACTACAGTGTGACTTGTCAACTCTTTCCTGCTCTAATTCATGTCTGGATGGTGGACAATCATGAGGACGATATGCATAGATGATACCACTTAACTGATAGGTGAGTTTATCATCCATCCGTGTATTGCGTAGGTGATAGATGTCATAATTCATGAGAAGATATAACCATTAGTGAACTCTTTGGTGACATTGTTATCTTTTACATACCAGGTGCAATTCTTTTGAAAGACACCATCAGTTGTGGGTTCGCAGAACTCATTGATAATTGCATTCAATCTTGACTTAGTAGTGTTTGATTGATAACCACCGTCAAAGATTTCAACATAATCATCACCTACAGTAGCGATCTTGTTACCATGAAGACGTACAATAGAAACATTATCTTCTTCATTGAATGATACTGATGTGTTTGCATTTGACCAGTTCTCAGAGTTGTGAACTGCGGAACACATTTGGGTTTCAATCTTTCTCATGATGGGTGATTGTGTGGGATGCCGTATGGCGGTTACACTATAGGGGTCAATTGGAGGTGAGTAACTTTAATACCGGATAATTGTCCACATAACTTAATTAAAAATCCCCCTGGGTTACTCTTCTTCCAGATCTTTAATCTCTCTTCCTGTGCTGGTAACCAGATCGCTGATGGACATAAGTGTATCGATATTCCATTCCGTTCCGCTGAGAAGATCAGCTATAAGGTTCAGGGCTTCAGAGTCAGTCATGGCTACAACGTGGTTACACTATAGGGGTCAATTGGAGGTGAGTAACTTTAATTCTTAAGAAATCAACTGATTCATTAACTCCTTTGTCAGTTTATTTCGTGGTTCTGAATGTAACTCACCAAACTCTTCATTCAAATACTCATCAACACAAGTTTGATAAAAACTTCTCATCTCTTGACCATGTTTGTTCAAAATGTAATCAACAAGGTCAGGGTAGATTGTGTTAGATAGTTGCTTATAGTCCATTACATATAAAGATGATAGTTTTTTACATAAACTGCTTTTTCCATAATTCTATTTCCCATCAGGTGTGATAGTAGGTTATCCTGACCCGATATGGAAAAAGCAGTTTATAATATCCCGAGATCCCTTGGTATGACTGGGCCGGAGACGCACAAAAAAACCCCGGCAAGAGGGGCAGAGGAGAGAATTAAAAAAACCAGGACAAAAACCCTCCTTTGTTATCATTATCACTGTTGTGTTCTCTTACAATTGTTGGCCAAGTTGCAGTGGAGTTTGGTATCATACCCTCAACAAGTCTCATTGCTTCATCATTATACATCGCCTCGACATTCATGTGGCGAGTTCCAGCTTCTGTCGGTACAGTGTAAGGAACTCGAAAGGTGTAGGTGATTTGTGCCATGATTAAAAAAGAAAAGTGTGTGTGGTAAGGTGTAAATTATCCGCCGTAAACTTCTTCTGCCATTGGTGTGTCTTGTGTTACTTCTTGACGGAGTAGTGCATAACAACGGTCAGCTTCGTCTAACACATCCTCATCCAACTCATCCCACTCAACATACTCATAAGCGCCACGATTTGTTTCGTAGTTACCATCAGCAAAGAGTGGATGATACATTAGAATGATTTGATGATTACCATCAAGAGTGTAAGTACACCCGTTTTTTGTTGATTTGATAAAAGTCATGTCTGATTGCGTGGTTACACTATGGTGGTCAATTGGAGGTGAGTAACTTTATTACCCGACAGAAACCAGTTCTTCAAACCTATCAAGAGTTGCATATCTTACAACTCCATTCTCATCCGTAAGTTGAACCATTGGCCACATAGGTGAATCGGCGAGAAACTTACCACCGGTAATGGTATGAATCATTCCAGTTTTTTCATCTTCTACTTTACAACCGATTGCTTCTTGGACCCAGTTGAGAAATGTCATAATGCTTGTCGTGGTTACACTATGGTGGTCAATTGGAGGTGAGTAACTTTAATATCCGACAAAGGGCCTTACATTGTAATACTGTAACCACCACAGAAATTGTATTACAAATGCCCATAGATTAGCGGGTTGAGGCTGATACTTGAACTGCGGTCATTGTCTTCATTGTTGTTGAATCAATCCACACAATTCTGCGGGTCTTGATGTCTGATGCGATGTTGTAGATCATTTGTCTGATTTACCGTTAGTGAAAGATCCTAGAATTGGCTCTGGGCCACAAAGATTACGTTTAACCTCTGCATATCCAAATTCTTCAGATAGATCACAACAGATACGCCATGCTTGATCTAAATCATTTGTGGTTACATCTTCATATCGAGCGGATGGAACAATGATTCTAAACTCCATTTGAATTGATTGCGTGGTTACACTATAGTGGTCAATTGGAGGTGAGTAACTTTATTTCAGTTCAATACGGTCAATTAAACACATACCGAGTTCATAGAACAAATCCTCATCAACATCACCAAGTTTGGCACGTAATGCATCAGAAACTAAGTCATTCATAAGTTCCATATAACGCTCATCTTCATAGATGTGGTTAATAACATCAGATTTGAGTGCGTCAACAAGTTTAGAGACACAAGTTGCAGAGAGTGACATGATAGTTAAGAGAAATGTTTGATAATGGTTACAAAGAATGCCCCGACGGCAATGTAATAAAAGAATCTAAACAAAAACATCAACGAAGGTATAAAAAACTGCCGTAAGGGTCACAAATGTGAGGATTATCTGCCAGTTGAGTGATAAGATACCTCACACCTTTTGCGGGAGCACGATGTGAACTTGGTTTGTAGCACTCACCAGTATTCTTATCAACAAACATGAAGCAAGAACGACCACGAAGTCTCTCACCATTAGAAATCAAATAAGACCAGACTTTGATATACTTACGACCAACATCATATTCAAATTTAGTGTAAGTAGTCCTTGAAGATTCTATGGCGTTGACTTTCTCACGGTCATTCAGAATTTCTAACAGACATTCAGTCAGATATTCTGCTTTGTATTGTGGTGCGGTGAAAGTCATGAGTTGAATTAGCGTGGTTACACTATAGGGGTCAATTGGAGGTGAGTAACTTTAATCGTTTGGATTTGCGTAGTATTCGTTATCAGTTTTGACATCAGTGAAACATTCTTCTTCATCATCAAAGATGAGATACAAAGTTTCATCATTGTCTTTAACATTCCATTCTGAATGAAGAGACAATAGGTTACGTCCATAATATGTTTTCTTATGTTCTTTCTTTGCCTTCTTATATGCTTTGGCCATAGTCTTCATTTGGTCTTCATACTGGCCAAGAATATCTTCTGCGAGATATTCTGACCTAGCATGATTGTACTCAAATGTTGAACCTTCAGTCTCAAATGTTTCTGTTTGTTTAGGATCAAATTTCATAGTAATGATTACTTACGCAGAGGTGAATTGTTGTATCGAGTAAAGACGGTTACAAGAATGATGGCAGTTGAGATAACACCAACCAAACCTAAAATGGTAACACTGTTACCATATTCAAAAGAGAGAGTTTCAATCATCGGTAAATTGCTTTGAAGAAGAGAATAATGCCACCGACAAACATGATGCCAGTGAGTAACAATGATGTGTTAGTAATGTCCATCAAGCTGCGGCTTCTGTTTTAGCCTTACCTACATTACTAGGTCCAGTCCAAACCATACCATTTTCTTGCCAATATGCAATGAATGCACGACGAAGTTCAAGAAGTTCATCATATCGTGTCTGCTGACTAGAGGTAAACTTAAAGTTCTGAACTTTATAAGTTTTTTGAAGTGATTGAAGTTCTTTAAGTACAGTAGATGAATTGTTCATGATTGTCAAGTGTAGGGGTTACAGTATAGTGGTCAATTGGAGGTGAGTAACTCTATCAAAAACAGAATTGACGGAGTTTTGTGTTAATTGAAGAGGCTGGAATGTCTCTGGCAACTACATATGCCTCCATCTCTTGTTGTATTACCAAATCACTTAATCCTTGCTCATTTAACATTTCATACAACCCCTTCAAACCTTCTAAACTGACTGATGAATTCTTCAGGAATTCAACTAACTTATCCTCAGGAAATAATGTTGTTAGTAAACCATCACCTAATGATTCTGCTGCACAATCTTGTACAACATGATGTGCCTCATGCCTTAACGTATCTAAGTCATTTGCAGTCCAATTCTCTTGCTTACCATGACTCACCATGTTATCTTGACAAATCACAAGTAGACCAATGCCAGGATAATATACGCCATCTCTATCCTCATTACAATGTAACTTTGAATTGACTGCTACAGTCACTCCAACCTCTTGTAACGTTTGATATAATGTCTCATGATCCTCAAATGTATTTTGAGCATGAGCACTACTTGCAGTCAAACCTACTGCAGCCAATGTTGATAGTAATGTAGTAGAGAGAACGTTTTTCATAATAAAAAGTGATGAGTTAGTTGGATGAGTTACAGTGGCGTTCTATGATTCCCGCCAAGTCTTTACTTGCACCTTGTATCGCAGAACGACTATAACCGGTAAAGAATGCATAACCTTTGGCAGGGTCATCCATTGATTCAGGGTATTCTTCCAATGCTTGATTGAGTCGTGAAAGAATACACTCTAGTTCGTATTGAATAGTCATTCTGTAGTTTGAGTTTGAGTGACCTTAGAGACTGCTTACGCCCCCTTAGAATACCCTTACAGGTACCCTTGGTTTTCTTATCTTTTTTGGAGTGATGCTTCCAATTAGGTGTGTTCATCACATGCCGTTCATGAATTCACGAAGTTCAGCATAATACTGTTCTTCAGTATCAAATTGACGACCATGAATAATACATGGAAATGATTTCTTTTGAAACATTGTAGACGTAACTTCTACGTCTTGTTTGTCGTAACCCATTTCGAGCAGGTTTTGGATGTAAGGATTTGAATTGTATGTCATACTATAGTGGTCAATTGGAGGTGAGTAACTTTATTTCCTTCGTTTTCTTAACTTATCTATCAAATTGAGTGCTGATTGACGGTTGCGACATACTTTGACCGGTTGTCCATTATGTATCACCATCAGTTTAGTTGTTGAACCCGCCACAGGTATTGCAACGAGTTCACCATCACCAATTACAATAGGAAATGGCGGTACCTTAGTATCAAGAATGTTTGAATTTGTGTGGTGGAAAGACATAAAAACTCTTTTTTCAATAATTCTATGTGACTGAAGGTGTGTTAGGTCATAAAGGGGTTCGATATGGAAAAATCAATTTATGATACCCCCAAACCCCTTGGTATGACTGGACCGATTACCGGCGAATGCCTTTTTGTATCCTTTGTGAGATTTGCTATGACCATTATACACGTTTATCATACAATTATGATTTAGATTGTGTTCTTCACAATATTCTCTCAAATTGATAACAATAATTGTTTCACCATTGGGTGTGATAAACTGTCTGGTTTTTAGGTTCTTGTTTCGTGTGCCTTCGGATATTCTTTTGAGTGTCTCGGGTGAGTGTTTATTACCATAGTTAGGATTACCTTTACCCTTGAACATTTGTGAGTATTTCTCTTTTTGTTCTTCACTTGGTTTATACCCTCTTGCCAACCTTGTCTCACTTATCCTTTTTCTGGTTTCAGCAGATAATATTTTACCCTTATGTAATCTACTGATTCGTTCTCTTTGTTCTTGTGAAATATCTGAAACACCATCACCACCCATCGTTTTGTTGTGTAATATACCTGTGCCCATATCTTTGCGCCCAAACAACTCAATCATATAAATTTCGTGCTTGTATGCATCAAACTCTAAATCAAAGTGTTTGAGAATGAGTATTCTATCTTGTGACGGTATGCCTATATTATTGTGTTTTGCTAGGGTCCGTGAGTATGCATTACCCACCTTACGTTTCTTACCCTTACCGATATAGTAGGGTGTTCTATCCTCACGCAAATATGCGTAGGTGTAATATTCGTGCATGTGTCTTGGCGAGACTATTATTATTTAGATATTATATCATAAAGTGGGACTTACGTCAAGTAATCCGCCAAGACACTCTTGACTGCCCATATATTATCTACGCACTACGCTTTCGCACATTTCTCCTTTCTCAAATACTATATCAATTGCGCGTTGAAGTGCTCTTTCAGTAGAAACTCCGATGTTATTATAACAGGGAACACAGAGCATACCGCATGTCTTCGATTTACTGCCCACACGAATTACGCGGCCGACAGTCTGTAACATCTCTATCACGTCCATATTACGAAGGAAGATAACTCCTTCCAGTTCGCTGATAGAAATACCTTCTGAAAGTATGGACCTATGCAAAACAACAAACTTTTTGTTTTGGTCTTTACCCCAAGCATTCAAAGTTTCAAAGAACTTCTCCCTAGATACTTTCTTACCGTCAATCACAGAACCCGTTTTACTCGTAATATAGAGGTAAGAATAACCACGCTCAGTCAATTGCTCAGCGAAGTCTGTCATAAAGATATTCTGTAACTGTCGCGTGGTCTTGACACAAACTAAAATCTTTTTGATGTCTAGTTCATCAATAGACGCGAGAACATTGTTACTCTCAAGATAAGGTGTGAGTGACTTTTTGTCAACCTTATCCATCTCAATCACCTTGACTTTAGGTGGTAAGATGTAACCTCCATCAACCAGAGTTGGTGCAGACACACGTGCAATTACTTGACCATAAGTATCAACATCGTTCATTCCATGTTTCTTTGGTGTGACTGAAGTCTTACGGGTAGCAGTAAAGAAATAAGTGCGATCAGCCTTCTTACTGAAATACTCAGTGGGCCCAAAGAAGTTATTCTGACAGGAGTTATGTGCCTCATCAAAGTATATGGTATCTACTGCAATACCACTCTCTTGTACTCTATGAAGAGAATGATATGTGGTAAAGATAATAACATGTTCACGGACTGTTTGACACATATCAACAAACAGTTTGATATGTTCAGACTTTGTAGTGCTGAAGTGTTTTGTGTCACCAGAATGCACATGCAAAACATTAGCATTGGTGATGTGTTCCATATACTCACTGCACAACTGATTGGCCAAGAGTAGTCTAGGAGCCACAACTACAATAGTGCGAGGAACATTTACCTCGAACCGTTTCATTGCATCAGTGATTGCAATCAGCGTCTTCCCGCCTCCTGTCGGGACCAGTATCTGGCCTTTGCTGTTGACATACATTGCGTCACGGGCTTCGTTTTGATGTGGGCGAAGAGTGATCATAAAATTGTGGTGTTATACTATAGGGGTCAATTGGAGGTGAGTAATTCTGTCATTCGAGAATAACGATGGTCTGTTCTCCTTCCTGTCGTACTTCCACCACTCTTTTACCCTCTGCAAGTTGATTGCAGTCGTGGTTGATGAGTGTTTTGTGACGGTGACAGGTCTCACATAGTAACTGACATTTCTGAGCTTCCTCAACAAGGAGCTCAAGTTTTCCTGCCAGTAATGATGTAACATTACATGATTTGGTTTTTCTATCAATATGGTCGAATTGTAGGTTGGTTGTTGTACCACATCCTACACAACAACCACCCAACATGTCAATAACATATTTCTTATGTGTGGCTTTACGTTCGCGTCTCTTTCTGTTTAGTTCGTCTCTATTCTTTATCTCCCACTCACGACGATTGGCCCTCCTGTTCTTTCTTTGTTCAGGAGTTTCGTTATGGTATCTGGCGAGTGTTCTGGCGTAAATCTCCTCTTTTTGTTCAGGAGTTCTGTTACGCCACCATTCGGCCTTTTGTTCAGGAGTATGAGGCATCTTCAATTTGCAGGGGTATTATTATTTATTATTATATCATAGTCTGGGACTTACGTCAATACACCCCTGCAAAGACTGCCCAGTTCTAATTATGAGCCAAACCCATTATGGAAGTTAGCATATGCAAACTCTGCACGTTTGACCAACTTCACTGTACCAAATCTTTCAGAGTGAAATACATAACCTTCACCATCAGTTTCTTTGCCATTAGGAAGATATGACTTTGGTGCGTCATTGATAATCAAACTATCCATCAAATCGTACTTGATGTCAATCACCAACTGATACAGATTGGCAAGGAAAGGACAACCTAGAATGTCAGTCAGTGATGCATCATCAACAAACTGACCAGACTTGATAAGAGCATTGATACCCATCTTGGCTTGATATGCCTCTTTGTCAGTCAGAAATTTGATGTTGTCAGTGTTGATGTTTGGTGCATCATAACCACCGTAGATACGATCAACAGCAGGTTGTACCCACTTGATTACATCACTATTCTCAAATGTTTCTGTGACTGGTTTACAAACTGCATTACACATAATATTATCTTGAGTCAGAAAGACTTGTGTATGTGGTGCAATCACTAGTCTCTGTTCAATAGCCTCAGGAAATACATACGTGAGGGTATTTTGTGTCAGTGTGTCAGTGTGACCGAAACCAAGCCAATCACCCCAGTAAATGTTTTCTGTACGTGGAAGATACTTGAGACAATTAGAGAGAATATCTACAACTTCAATTTGATGACCAAAGTGCTCGAAGATGTCATCAGTGGTATAACATTTACGGTCTTTCTTCTTATTGAATGCCGCTTTTGTCGAGCAAAAGAACTTACCATTGAGTGGGTTTGTGCCCCAAACCAAACTCATACCGTCCATCTTCATAGAGATATGACCCACGTCATAAAGTAAATCAAATACCGATAAATCACCAGTCAAGACAGTATCTTCGGGATGAGAGAGGTGTGTTAATGTCATAATAAAATGGTGGTCTTATACTATAGGAGTCAATTGGAGGTGAGTAACTCTGTAGTCACCTCATGTATGCTCTTGATGTTAGTGGATGCGTTCTTCTTAATATACTTCCTTTTATTGTATCTTGTCTGGTGAAGTATAGCTTTACATATACCATAACTTATATTATTTTCCCTGGCCCATTTAGATAGTTGGTAACACTCAACCTCACTACCATCAATGAACACAATTCGGTAGTGTTTTGCATTAGGATTGTTATTCAAACCCTGTTGTCTAAACTGTTCTTTATTTTCATGAACATTCAGGCGTCCATTTACCCATCCATCAGGTATTGCATCTTCAAATACCATCTTATGGTCAAGTCCGTTATTTACCCATATTTTACCACGAATTGTACTTGGTTTTCCATATCTTGGATTATTTTTACCTTTCATAGAAGGTCTTGGCCCTGAGTTACCTTCACCACCAGGACTTCTGTTTATTAACATACCTGTACCCAAATCTTTACGGCCAAGTACATCTATCAGGTACATTTCGTGCCTATATGCATCAATCTCAGACAGTCCCTGTTTAAGATAGACCCGTCTATCTTTTGGTGGTACAGGTACATTTACATGTTGATTGTTTATTCTATTTTTTCTCCCTTTGCCTATGTAGTAAGGTGTTCCATCTTCGCGAAGATAGGCGTAGGTATAGTAATTCATTCTTCAATTTGCAGGGGTATTATTATTTATTATATCGTAGATTGGGTCTTATGTCAAATACACCCCTGCACATGACTGCCCAATAGTTATGATAGGGCTTTGGCAGCAGCATGAGCCTTGGCGGTCAGTTGCATTGCCTCTTTTTTGTTTGGTTTTCTACCATGTTTCTTCTCAAACTCAGACCTCATTTGAGCCTTGGCATCTTTTCTACTCTGACCTGTTGCTTTATTTCTAGTTGCGTCTCTTTCTTTCCTAGTCATACCACCACCATCAGCATGAGCATACTTTTTACGTGGTTTTGCAGGTTCAGTCTTCTTTGGTTCTGCCTTCTTGGTCTTTAACAACTGGTCTGCTTTCTTTTCAGCATCTTTAGAAGATGTGGTCGTTGTTTTTACTTCACCACCACTCTTTCTGGCCGCAGCTCTTGCCTTGGCTGCAGCTCTTCTATCTGCTTTAATCTTTTCTGCATATGATTGTTTGACTTCTGCAGAACCACGTTCCTGTTGTGGTTGTTGTGTTCTTTGTGAGGTTGTTCTACTTCTATTAGGTTTCTCACCTTGTGGTTTATAATCTACTGGTGCAGTCTTACCACCACCAACTGCCTTAACTCTTGGTTTGGCATCAGGTTTTCTACGATCTGCAGTGCTTCGTTTTGCACGAGGACCACGAACTGTGCCCATTTCAGGGTCATAAACCTCAACCATTCCTCTTTTATATCTTTCTCTGGCACTTACGGTTTTATCTCTAGTTTCTGGTGAATCAAGAGTTCTTGAACCACTCCCTTCAGTAGATTTGGCTTGAGTTTCTTTGAATTTATCTTGACGATCTTTAAGAGCTTGTGCTCTTTCAGATGCAAGTTCTAAAAAAAGTTGTAGGTTCTTCATGCTCTTACTGCAGTTGTGTTTCTAACTCCAACAGATTGACGGAGGTGATAATATAATTATATTTATCACCCCCGATATTATCAGGAGAAGAAGTGGTCAGGCACACTCAAATCTTCTACATATGCTGTCACATTCTCATTACCTTGAATATCCAATAGTTTGTCCCACTGGATATTGTGAGCGTCAAAATCTTCAAATACATCAAGTTCGATCGTAACTCTATACTTGGACTTCTGAGCGTAGGCTAGAGACATGAGGAGAACCTGATTGACTACCCTGTAAGTATAGGGTATTTAGGTCAAGGAGTCAAGGTGTTATGGACAGTGTTCAAACTGTCACACATCAATCTTTAATGTAACCATTCTTAACGAGCCATTCTTTTGTCATTGGAGTAGGAGAATAATCGGTCCACATAGTCCCACGAGCACAAGATTCAAGTGCATCTTGAGTCATACCTTCGGTTTTACCTGCCCAAGTTGCCTCTTTCTCCCATGGTTGTGCCGACACTGGATATGTTCGTTCTACCATTTCTTGCCATAACATAGGAACATCTTCCTCTGGTTTGATAATAGCAATCATACTATTATCAATGGTTCCTGCCATACAATCCTGGGCTGCATGCCACCCTTCATGTCTCATAACTGACATCAATACATCAGGACGATGCATGAATGCTCTGTTCAGAAAGAAATTATTACCTACGGTATGATATACACCACGGTGTCCAACAGGGAAATAACTTTCATCAGCAAGATATACCTGAACATCAATAAGAGTCAATGCATTCAACATACGACTAAATTCTTCTTGAACTGGAGTCCAATCAGAGTTAGGATATTGTTCTTTAATATAACCAATACCCCAGATTGGTTCCACACCTTCAGTACATTCTTCAAGTAACATACAACCCATTGAATCATATGAAAATGGTTCTACTTCAGGTTCATGATGTGCAAATGTATTAATAGTATCTACACCTTCATGAGTATGTTGATGTGGATAAAATTGTGGATGTGCCATTGCAGGTGGCACAACTATCATTGTTAATGCAAGTAACAGTGTCCTAATCTTCATCGTAAATTGAATTTCTCTTTTTTATATATTGTAATTCATTCCACTGATGTTGGTAACATAACAACAATGTGTGATATTTACAATGTTTATGAGTACGGGTTATAGTACAATATGGTTTAGGTTTTGTCCCAAGTTCAATTGTAATATAATCATCTTGTTCGTCTCTATAATATACCCATCCTTCATGAATAGCTGAAGCTTTCTCCCATCTCACATAATCATTCACCTGTGGCACATAATCAGACATAGTAATCAATCAATAGAAGAGGGAATACCGATAGAAGATAAAGTTTCTTGTTGTTTATAATATAGTTTCACATAACAACGCAATGTTTCTTTTAGTTCTCTAATATCATTACAAGTCTCAATGTCTCTTGAAAATGTTTCATATGCAAAAGACCTTGAAGGTGTAGATAATGTTATGGTGTCTGGATTCATGAGAATGCTGCCATGAGTGGATTGAGATTTAACTTCATAGCTGTGTATGGAGTTGTGTCTGATATATTTACTACTTTACCTGGTTTCTTGTGATTGACTGGAGCCATAAAC
>Ga0213862_10000684_pt1 | contig 14315 bp, 9 predicted proteins | sample PICome_7_FD_160092 | JGI IMG/M metagenome (GOLD analysis project Ga0213862, IMG submission 160092) | Coastal seawater microbial communities near Pivers Island, North Carolina, United States - PICO266 | ecosystem: Environmental > Aquatic > Marine > Coastal | place: USA: North Carolina | collected... | reverse complement strand
GGATTCATTTCCCGCAGCGGCCAATTCTGTTTTGAATTGTTGGGCCAACTGAAAACAAAGGTCTGCCTCTTCTACTGCGTAGGCTACTTGCTGTTCCAGGGCCACTTCCCGCATGCTTATTTTTTGCTTGCCTTTACCTATTAATGCTTCAATAGCTATGGGTGTATAGTTTAAGTAAGTTTCGCTCAGAACACTTAGGTTGTGTCTCATGTCTGGATTGATGAGGTAATGGGCCAGCATAGTGTCAAAACAAGGGCCTTTTACTTCAATGCCATAACGGTGGAATACTTTAAGGTCATATTTGAGGTTTTGTCCTATTTTTTCTATGCCTTCGTGTTGGAAAAATGCTTTGAGTTCAGATAAGATTTCACTTGTTTCTTCAGGGTCTTCAGGGAGGGATATGTAGAATCCTTTATGGGCTTCCCAGCTAAATGATATGCCTAAAAGGCTCGCTTCCAAAGGGTCTAAACTGGTTGTTTCAGTGTTAAAACACACCTGGGATTGTTGTAATAGTTTTTGGATAAACAGTTTCATACCCAAGCCAGGACCTACCAATTGGTAGTGGTGGGAAACCTCATTTATGGTTTTTCTTGAGGAAAATATTTTTCCACCATCTGAGCTGTTTTCTGCGCTGTCAAAAAGCCCAAATTGTCCACTTCCAGCAGTAGTTGCTTCTGCTTTTTTAAGCGTGTTGGCTTCTGGAGTATTGGGGGTTTCTTTGGGCGCGAAGAACAACCTTAAAAACTGCTCGGTTAGCCTTCTAAATTCCAGTTTCTCAAAAATGGCTTGAACCTTTTCGCTATCTGGTGTACTGAGCTCATAGGCAGCTGCATTAAAAGTAACATCGCAATGAATATTAATGGTGGCTAATTTTTTTGACAGTAAACCAAGCGCTGCGTTTTCAGACACTTTTTCTTTCATTTTACCTTTGAGCTTATCTGTGTTGGCCAAAAGGTTTTCCATACTCCCAAAATCTGCCAAAAACTTTTTGGCTGTTTTTTCTCCCACGCCAGGAAGTCCTGGTATATTGTCACTGGCGTCTCCCATCATACCTAAGTAATCTATAACTTGCTCGGGTCTTTCTACGCCAAATCTTTTTTGAATCTCTGGAATCCCCCATATTTCAATTCCATTACCCATTCTTGCGGGTCGGTACATAAAAATGTTCTCAGATACCAATTGGCCAAAGTCTTTGTCAGGGGTGACCATAAATACTTGGTAGTCCTCTTTTTCTGCCTGTTTGGCCAGAGTACCAATAATGTCGTCTGCCTCTAAGCCTTCTAAAACAACTACGGGTATGTGCATGGCCCTCAGAATTTCTTGAATATAAGGTACTGCAAGTCTAATGGCGTCTGGCGTTTCTGCCCTGTTGGCTTTGTATTCTGGAAATAATTCTGTGCGTTCAATACTACCGCCTTTGTCAAAACATACCGCTAAATGGTCTGGTTGCTCTCTTTTTATCACATCGAATAAGGAATTCATAAATCCCATGATGGCAGAGGTGTCTTCTCCTTTTGAATTAATTCTTGGATTTTTAATCAGCGCGTAATAGCCTCTGAATATTAAGGCATAAGCGTCTAATAGGAAAAGTCTTTTTTTTGACATTTTTAAAATAATTATAGGGGACTATAAGTGTTAAGTCCTTATTATTAAGTTTTTTGACTTACTGATTGTTCCATTAAAGATGGGACGAAGCCGGTCTGTTTTCTTGGCCGTTCTGGTCGTAATAACTGTATGAGAATCCTGGTTGAATGCAATAAGCTCCCGTTTCTCCAGCCTTGTTTACAGCGATAAAGCCCACTTGAAAATTAGCGTATTCAGGATTTTTTTTCACAATGCGATTTACGGCTTCCTCACAGGCTTCTTGTGGGCTCATGCCTTGCCTCATGAGTTCTACGATTAAGAAGCTTCCAACTGTTTTCATGACCTCTTCTCCCACTCCTGTAGCAGTAGCACCTCCAATTTCATTGTCTACAAAAAGTCCAGCGCCAATAATGGGAGAATCTCCTACGCGTCCCGCCATTTTATATGCCATCCCAGAGGTGGTGCAAGCTCCTGCTATGTCTCCGTTTTTATCTATAGCTAACATACCGATCGTGTCATGATTTTCAATATTTATAATCGGTTTGTATTGCGAAGTAATTTTCCAGGCTTCCCATTCTGCCTTTGATTGGGGAGTGAGTAAATTTTCTCTTTTGAATCCCATTTCATAAGCAAATTGTTCAGCTCCTTTTCCTGCTAACATAGCGTGCGGAGTTTCTTCCATTACTTTTCTAGCGACTTGAATGGGGTGGGCGATGTTTTGTAAATAAACCACAGAACCGCAGTTTCCATTGGAGTCCATTATGCAAGCGTCTAGGGTAACCTCTCCATCCCTGTCTGGTCTTCCGCCTTTTCCTACGGTTTGATTGGACAAATCAGATTCCTCTACCATAACACCTTGTTCTACAGCGTCTAGGGCAGTTCCACCACTGGAGAGTACCTCCCAGGATTTAGCGCTAGCACGATGAAAATTCCAAGTACATAAGGTAAGTGGCTTTATGGCCACATTGCGCTTGACTGCTCTTTTTTGTTCTTTGGCTAGCAGTGGCTGAGTAACTATTGCTGTAGCACTTAGTCCAGCAGCTTGGAGAAATTTTCTTCTTTGCATTGGGTCATCAGATTTAGGAACGAAACAATTTAGACCACAATTTTTCTACACATAGAATGATACGGTCTACCATGGGAATCCAATATTTAATAAGACCAATAAATGCGGCACATCCCAAAATAATATACAGGTATCTCATTTCGTTTTATTTGTGGATTTAAAAATACAGATTTTAATGGAAACGTTTCGCTTATATTTGTATCAATTATGATTTTAGAAGTTTGTTGCAATTCATTAGACTCAGCTTTAGCCGCGCAACGTGCAGGCGCTCATAGAATTGAGTTTTGTACTGGCTTGGCCTTAGGAGGGCTTACTCCTTCTATAGGTTTATTAAAAGAGTATGTGAAGCTCATTTCAGTACCTACTAGGGTTTTGATTCGTCCAAGAGGGGGTGATTTCTCCTATACATCTGAAGAATTTAAAAGTATGCTTGAAGACATTGCCCAATGTAAGAAACTCGGTTTTGAAGGTGTTGTTTCTGGCGTTTTGCAGCCAGACGGTCGCTTAGACTCCACGAGAACTGCTGCTTTAGTTGCAGCAGCAGCTGGAATGAAGTTCACTTTTCATAGGGCTTTTGATTGGGTTTTAGATCCGAAAAATACCCTATTGGAATTATCTAAAATAGGGGTACATAGTCTATTGACCTCTGGATCTGCTTCTAAAGCTGAGGATGGATTGGACCAATTAAAGGCTTTAAAAGAAATGCGAACCGCTGTAGAAATCATGCCTGGTGGTGGGCTAAATGCTCAAAATGCACTTGTTTTTAAGAAAGCAGGCTTTAAAGTCATTCATATGTCTGGTGTGGCCGCAGAAAAAGTATTGGACCATTCGCCCAATGTGTCTATGCATAGTGTTGCACTTTTGTCAGACACCCATAGGTTTGCGACTCAGGAAGATAGGGTTAAAGACGTTCTACTTCTCTTAGAAAGTCCTTACTAAAATCTTATCTTTATAAAAAAAATATATGCGTTGGTTGTTCTTTTTAATTTTTTATTTGGGTTTTGCTTGGTACTGCTACTACGCCTTTAAAACCGCTTTTAGAAGCCCATTATTCTCAGGTTTCTATGTAATATCAGCCATTTTAGTACTCGCATTTTTTCTCTTTCATTTTGCTTTTTCTTCCACGGAATTTAGGGTGTCCAATCCTTATAAGTCCTACGCAATGGGACTGGTGGGTAGTTGGTTTTTATTTAGTTTGGCTGTAGTCACTTTTTTGATGTTTGAAGATGTTTTTAGATTTATGTGGGCCGGAATAGTGAAGTTGTTTCATTGGGAGCGACCGGTAGTTGTACCCTCAAGAAGACGCTTTATTAGCGCCTTAGCCCTTGGAATTGCCGCCCTACCTTTTGGTGCCTTGCTCTATGGAATGTTTAGGGGTAAATACCGTTATAAAGTGCTTGAATACATATTGACTTTTGAAGATTTGCCTGAGGCTTTTGATGGCTATAAGATAAGCCAGATTTCAGACATTCACTCGGGTAGTTTTGACAATCCGGAGAAAATAGCCTACGGGATTGATCTTATTAATCAACAGCAGTCAGACGTACTTTTTTTTACAGGAGATCTGGTCAATAATACGGCCAGTGAGATGGAACCATGGATGTCTAGTTTTTCAAAGTTGAAAGCCAAAGACGGTGTTTTTTCTGTGTTGGGCAACCATGATTACGGAGATTATGTTTCATGGTCTTCTCCAGAAGCTAAGGAGGCCAATCTAAATAGGCTCAAAGAAATTCAACAAGAAATGGGCTTTCAACTTCTTTTGAATGAGCATAAATACATTGAAAGGAACGGGGAGAAAATAGCCATTATAGGGGTTGAAAATTGGGGAAAAGGAGGATTTAAAAAAGCTGGAGACCTCAATAAAGCCGTTGCGGAGATACAAGAAAACGATTTTAAGATATTGTTGTCACACGACCCTTCCCATTGGGAGGCAGAAGTTATTCCTCATGCCCAGCATTTTCATTTAACCTTGAGTGGTCACACCCACGGAATGCAATTTGGAATTGAGATTCCAGGATGGATCAAATGGAGTCCTGTAAAATGGCGATACAAACAATGGGCCGGTATTTATGAGGAATTGGGACAATACATAAATGTCAACAGAGGTTTTGGGTTTTTAGGTTACCCTGGAAGGGTGGGTATCTGGCCAGAAATCACTGTGATTACCCTAAAAAAAGCTGTTTAAGTGGTTTTTTAGGTTTTTTTATTACATTTGATTACACTATAAAAAAATACTATGTCAAAATTTGGCGAATTAATAGACATAAATATTCCAGTTCTCATAGATTTTTATGCAGACTGGGATGAAGCTTCTCAGTCTATGCACGAGGTACTTAGAAGTGTAGCTGCTGCTATTGGAGATAAGGGTAAAGTCATTAAAATAGACACAGACAAAAACAAAGATTTAGCAGACGCCTTAAGGGTCACTACATTACCTACACTTATGGTGTATAAAGGTGGTGAGATGGTTTGGCGTCAGAGCGGAGAGCAAGACGCTGTAACTCTTATGGGTATTATAGAAGAATACGCATAAATTCCCCAAAATTTCAGATCAATACAATGTTGTTATTCTAGCGAACTATCTAATGGAATGGTTTCGTTATAGTTCTCCGGTTCAAAGCGGTTATTATCTTCTTCCATTCCCTCATAGAAATGAGAGAACTTATCCATAAATAGCTCGAATTCACGCCTTTCTTCTACAGTAATCTCCGGACGGTCTCCTATAGACAAAACGTCTAGAATTCTTCGGTAGCCCTCAAGGTTTTCAATAATGTTCTGAATGCTGTTATACTGATCACTAATGTCCATTGCGGCATAATAATTCAGGTGGTCTTGATAGATATTTTTGAGTTCTCGAAAAATACCCCTCGCTTCTTTAGGAGCCCCTACAGCGTAATAACCTTCTATAAATGGGACCACAAAGTTGTAGTAGTCAAAACCTTTTACTGGCATATTATTCATGCCAATATCCAAAATTTCCTTGGCTTCACTCAATTTATTTTCTCCAATTAGGGTTTCTGTTAGTCTTGCAAGGTTGCTTCTAAATGAAAGCCCCTGAACCCTTGTTTGGGTGTCAATATACACTTCGGGATCTCCTGAGTTGCCCCATTCCCAGCTTTTGACAATTTCAGTCATGGTGTCTGTGTCTATCCTTCCCATCTCAAAAACACTTTCGTAGGTTGTTTTAATGGGCACTAGCTTATAAGCCAAACCGTCTAATTGAAGGTAGTCTTTCATCCAAAGATATTCACCATCTTCGAAACTACCTCCTGAAAAGTAGAGAGGTCTTTTCCAATCATTATGAGCTAAAAGATCTAACATGAGTAACCTGTTTTTAGGAATTGCAGACTTGGGAAGATCAATGTCTATATAATCTACAATTAGTGCGCTGTCTTTTGCTTTCACCAAACCACTAGCCAATACATTTTCTTTGTTTACAGGAACCCTGATTTTATTTGTAGGGTAGTACACTATATCTAAGTTGCTTTCAGAATACTGGCTCAAGTCTGCGCCTTGTGCTTCCAAAAGATATTTAAATTTTGTTTGAGGTTTGTCACTGCCTACCCAACTAATAAAGTCCTTAATATCCCATCTTTTATCTGTCACTTCCTGGAAGTAAATGGCATCCCTATTTCCGTAGTGGTACAAGTCATGGGTGAGTTTAGAAGGAATGGGATCACTTTCATAAGCCTTTCTTTTCATTTGATCTATATACCAATCTGTAGCGAATAAGCTGGTATTTATGACCCTGACATCTGTTCTGTACCCCTCAATTTCTTGAGCATACCAAAGGGGGAAGGTGTCGTTGTCTCCAATAGTAAATAAAATGGCACCACTGTCTTTTTGGGTGGAATTTAAATAAGCTTTAGCAGTACTTTGCGCGGTCTTTCTATTGGATCTGTCGTGATCGTCCCAGTTTTGAAACCCCATAAGAGCTGGCACCGCTAAAAAACACAATCCCACCACAACTGGAGAAAGCCAAGTTTTTTTAGTGAAAGAGGATAATTCGTTAAAGAGTCCATAAACGCCTATTCCAATCCAAAGTGCGAATATGTAAAATGATCCTACTAAAGAGTAGTCCCGTTCCCTGGGTTGAAAAATGGAAGGATTGGTGTAAAATTGAATGGCTATCCCAGTAAACATGAAAAACACAAATAAGGTCCAAAATTGCTTCTTGTCTTTTTTAAATTGAAATAAAATGCCAATAACACCAAGAATAAGGGGTAAGAAATAATAAGTATTTCTTCCTTTATTGTTTAAAAGGTCTGCGGGTAAATTCTCTTGGCTTCCGACTCTAGGACTGTCTATAAAAGAAATGCCGCTGAGCCAGTTTCCATGGTTGTCATAACGTCCTTGAATGTCGTCTTGTTTACCTGTAAAATTCCACATGAAATAGCGCCAGTACATATAATTAAATTGAAAAGAAAACATATAATTTATGTTATCCATGAGGCTGGGTGGGATTACGTCTATATAATCTCTGAATTCTCTCAAGAAAGTGATATACTGTTCTACATCAATTTCTCCTTTTTCTAAGCCATTTTTAAATTGCCCTACCGTAGTTGTCAATTCTTTATTGCCCAGATAATCTCTTTTAATTCTGAATTTTAATGGCCCAAAATAACGCATGTAGTTTTCAGCGTTTTGCTCACTCCACATTCTGGGTAAAAAGCCTTCATGTGCAGGATCTGATCCTTGTAGCGCTCCCTTAAAATGATTGACTATAACATATTTACCTGTGGTGTAATCTTTTTCGTATTTTGGTTTGTCATCTTTTTCAATGCTAGCCGTACTATACGCGTTGGAATAGTAAGCGCCATACACCGGACTGTCTACGCCTGGATATTGTTCTCTGTTGTAGTATGCCAATAAGGAACGAGCATCTGAAGGATCATTTTCGTTAATAATCACTCCTGCGTTTGCCCTAATAGGTAGCATAAGCCAAGACGAAAAGCCTAAAAATAAAAACATAAGAGAAAGCACTACGGTATTAGCGCCAATCATTTGCTTGGACCTCGTAAACTTTAAAGCGTAGTAGAAAGCACTTATAAAAGCTGCCGCCATGATAATAGAGCCAGAATTGAAAGGCAGCCCAAAGGTGTTTACAAAAAAGACTTCAGACCAACCAAACGCTTTGAGCACATAGGTGAGGGAAAACTTATAGACCAGCATTAGAATCCCAACCACTGCAATATTGGCCAAGAGAAAGTTTTTTATGGTGGTTGTTTTGTATTTTTTAAAATAATAAAGTAAGCCAATGGAAGGGATGGCTAGAAAGCCCATAAATTGAATCCCAAAGGTAAGTCCCACAATAAATGAGATGAGCAGAAGCCATTTATCTCCCCTGTCGTTATCTAAGTTGTCGGTCCATTTCAGTCCCAGCCAGAGTAATACTGCCATGATTAAACTGGCCATAGCGTAAACTTCCGTTTCAACAGCATTAAACCAAAAACTGTCAGAAAAAGTAAATGCCAATGATCCCACTACACCACTACCTAAAACAGCTATGGCTTGTGAATTTGACAATTCAGCTGTTTTGCCAATCAATTTTCTGAGTAAATTGGTAATGGTCCAAAACATAAATAAGATAGTAAATGCAGAAGAGACGCTAGAAACATAATTCACCATTCTCGCTATCTGCGTGGGTTCTAAGGCAAACATGGCAAAGAAAGCGCCGATCATCTGAAGTAAAGGCGCCCCAGGTGGGTGCCCAATTTGAAGTTTGGCTGCAGTTGCAATATATTCACCTGCATCCCAAAAGCTACCGGTAGGTTCAACGGTTAAGGCATAAGTTATGAGTGATATAAAAAAAACTACCCACCCCAAACGGCGGTCCCAAAGGTCAAAATCTTTTGAAAACATGTGCTTGTTTTTTGTAACAGAGCGAAATTACTAATTAATATGTTTATTCAGGCTTTAAATTTTGAAAGCTTTAACAGCTTTTTATGCTACAAGAAATTGCTTTTCACACCTTTTGTTAGTAGAAAATTGTGGACCAATCAATGTCTTTGGAAAAAAAAGAAAAGTTTTGTTTTGATAATACAAACTTTGTTTTAAATTTGCAGCCTCTTATACGGTAGTGGTCTATGGTGTAATTGGTAACACAGCTGTTTTTGGTACAGTCGTTCAAGGTTCGAGTCCTTGTAGACCAACAAAAAAACCCAAAGTTTTCACTTTGGGTTTTTTATTGTTTAATGGCTAAAATATTGTATATTTGTGGCGATTAAATGATAAAGGAATAAGAGGGGACCAAAAGTCCCCTCTTTTATTACCCATAAATCTATGTTCGAAAAAGAAGTAAGGACCTTATTAGATGCAGCTTTGGAAGAAAATCCATCCCTGTTTTTAATAGATTTTAAGATTACAACAGACAAAAAAATCTCCGTGGTATTAGATGGGGATACTGGTGTGACACTTCAAGATTGCATGAATGTGAGTCGTGCTATTGAGCACAACTTGGACAGAGAAACCATAGATTTTGGATTGGAAGTAGCCTCTGCGGGCGCTACAGCTCCATTAGTAATGCCTAGGCAATACAAAAAAAACCTGAACCGTTCTCTGACGGTTCGCACTGAAAATGAAACGGTAGAAGGAAATCTCATAGACATCCTAGATCATGGAATTAAATTACAGTGGAAAACAAGAGAACCCAAACCAATAGGAAAGGGTAAAGTAACCGTTACTAAAGAGCAAGAAATTGCTTTTTCAGATATTAAAGAAGCAAAAGTGAACCTTAAATTTTAATAGATAGCAAGATGGAAAATATTGCGCTTATTGAATCTTTCTCAGAATTTAAAGATGACAAGTTTATTGATAGAGTAACCCTAATGGCCATTTTAGAAGAGGTTTTTAGAAGTGCTTTAAAAAAGAAATTTGGATCAGATGACAATTTTGATATTATCATTAACCCAGACAAAGGGGATTTAGAGATTTGGAGAAACAGAGTGGTAGTAGAAGATACAGATGTGATGGATCCAAATGAGGAGATATCTATTACTGAGGCTAGAAAGATTGAGCCAGATTTTGAAGTAGGAGAAGATGTTTCGGAAGAGGTGAAGCTAATTGACTTGGGGAGAAGGGCTATTTTGGCGTTGCGTCAAAATTTAATAGCCAAGATTCACGAGCATGACAACACCACTATTTACAAACAATTTAAGGACCTAGAAGGGGAGATATACACTGCTGAGGTACACCATATTAGGCATCAGGCAATTATTTTATTGGACGACGAAGGAAATGAAATTATCCTCCCAAAAGACAAGCAAATACCAGCAGATTTCTTTAGAAAAGGCGACAATGTTAGGGGGATTATTGAAAGTGTAGAATTAAAAGGGAACAAGCCTGCCATAATTATGAGTAGGACTTCACCACTATTCTTAGAGCAACTATTCTTCCAGGAAATTCCAGAGGTTTTTGACGGTTTAATCACCATTAAAAAGGCAGTTCGAATTCCAGGAGAAAAAGCTAAAGTTGCGGTAGATTCTTACGACGATCGTATAGATCCAGTGGGTGCCTGTGTGGGAATGAAGGGGTCGAGAATTCATGGGATTGTCAAAGAATTGGGCAACGAGAATATAGATGTAATTAATTGGACGAATAACCCTACTTTATTGGTAACAAGGGCTTTGAGTCCAGCCAGGGTTTCTTCTGTAAAGTTGGACGACGAAAAAATGACTGCTCAAGTCTATTTAAAGCCAGAGGAAGTTTCTAAGGCTATTGGTCGTGGCGGTCATAATATTAGATTGGCTGGTCAATTGACTGGATATGAAATAGATGTCTTTAGAGAAGGGGTGGAGGAAGATGTTGAATTGACAGAATTCTCTGATGAAATAGATGCATGGATTATTGCAGAATTGTCTAAGATCGGTTTGGATACAGCGAGAGCGGTGTTGGAACAAGATGTAGAAGATTTAGCAAAGAGAACAGATTTAGAAGAGGAGACAATTTTAGATGTTGTTAGAATTCTAAAAGAAGAATTAGAAAGTTAGCAATAGGTAATACACAAATAATTAAAGGATTTTATCCTTGAACCTATTTCATTATTTATATTAGCAGAAAAATACTAGTAAGCACAAATTTTTTTTATGGCAGAGAATGCAACCATTAGGCTTAATAAAGTCCTAAGAGAATTAAACATTTCACTGGATAGAGCGGTAGACTACCTAGCGGCTAATGGGCATGCTATTGAGGCAAGGCCTACTACTAAAATATCGGAAGAAGTGCATCAGGTTCTTTTAGACCAGTTCCAAACGGATATGAGCAAGAAAGTTGCTTCCAAGGAAGTGGGTGAAGAAAAGAGAAAAGAAAAGGAGGCTATTAGAATTGAACTTGAAAAAGAGCAAGAAGAAAAGCGTTTAGCTAAAGAAGCAAGAGCTGCCGAGGTGATTAAAGCGAAAGGATCTCTTACTGGGCCAACTACCGTAGGTAAAATTGATTTAGACGCTCCAACAGATAAAGCGACTCCTGCTCCAGAGGCTGTAAATGAGGCACCTGCTGCTCCTAAAGAAGCAATGCCCAAAGCAGCGCCAAAACAAGAAGTCATTAGGGCAGCTGCGCCAAAAGCAGCTGGGCTTAAGATAGTATCGGCTGCGCCAGTAGCCAAAGCAACAGAAAAAGCGCCAGTAAAAGAAGCACCACAAAAAGAAACGTCTGCAAAAGAGGAGACTGTAGTGGCTAAGGAAGAAACGCCAGCTGCTAAGCCATTGTCAGAAGCAGAGCAGCCTACGGGATCTATTGCTACACAGTACAAGAAATTAAGTGGGCCTAAAATTATGGGAGACAAAATAGATTTGTCTCAGTTTAATAAGCCTAAGAAAAAACCTGTTGCTTCTTCTAGCAATGACGACAATAAGAAAAGACGTAAAAGAATAGTATCTCCTTCTGGAGGTCCTGGCGCTGCAGCTGCAGCCGCACCTAGACAGAGGGGGACAGGACCAAGAGGTAAAGCTGCTGCAGGCCAACGATTTAATGCTGCGCCAAAAGTAGAGCCAACAGAAGAGGAAGTGCAAAAACAAGTACGAGAAACCCTGGAGAAATTACAGGGGAAATCCAAAAAAGGAAAAGGGGCTAAGTACCGAAGAGACAAACGTGAGTCTCACAGGGAGCAAACAGAAAAAGACCTAGAGCAGCAAGAATTAGAAAGCAAAATCCTCAAGGTAACTGAGTTTGTTACCGCAAATGAAGTAGCTACCATGATGGATGTTTCTACCACTCAGATTATCTCTGCCTGTATGTCTCTTGGTATCATGGTTACCATGAACCAACGTTTAGACGCAGAAACCCTTTCTATAGTAGCAGAAGAATTCGGTTATCAAGTAGAGTTTGTGACTGCAGATATTGAAGAAGCTATTGTTGAGGTAGAAGACACTGCAGAAGATTTGGTGTCTAGAGCACCAATAGTAACAGTAATGGGTCACGTAGATCACGGTAAAACGTCGCTCTTAGATTATATTAGAAAAGAAAATGTGATTGCCGGCGAGAGTGGGGGAATTACACAGCATATTGGTGCCTACGGGGTAACTTTAGAGGGTGGTCAGAAGATCGCTTTCTTAGATACACCAGGTCACGAGGCCTTTACGGCCATGCGTGCTCGTGGTGCTCAAGTGACTGACATTGCTATTATTGTAGTAGCTGCGGACGACGACATTATGCCGCAGACAAAAGAGGCCATTAGCCATGCGCAAGCTGCTGGTGTCCCCATTGTATTTGCCATAAACAAAATAGATAGACCTGCTGCTAATCCAGATAAGATTAAAGAAGGGCTGGCTCAGATGAATTTATTGGTAGAAGACTGGGGGGGTAAAATACAGTCTCATGATATTTCTGCTAAAACTGGCTTAGGTATAAAAGAACTTTTAGAAAAAGTCTTGTTAGAAGCAGAACTTTTAGAATTAAAAGCCAATCCGGATAAACGTGCTGTAGGTACAGTAGTGGAAGCTTTCTTGGATAAAGGGAGGGGTTATGTGTCTACCGTATTGGTTCAGGCGGGTACCCTTAGAATTGGAGATTATTTACTGGCGGGAACTTGCAGTGGAAAAGTAAAAGCCATGCAAGATGAGCGCGGACAAAATATTACGGAGGCTGGACCTTCTACGCCAATTTCTGTATTGGGATTAGATGGTGCGCCACAAGCAGGAGATAAATTCAATGTATTCGAAGACGAACGTGAAGCCAAGCAAATTGCAACAAAGCGTTCTCAATTAATGAGAGAGCAATCTGTTAGAACACAGCGACACATTACCTTAGATGAGATAGGAAGGCGTATTGCACTTGGAGATTTCAAGGAGTTAAACGTGATCTTAAAAGGAGATGTAGATGGTTCCGTAGAAGCACTGACAGATTCGTTCCAAAAACTTTCTACAGACGAGATACAAGTAAATATTATCCATAAAGGAGTAGGGCCTATAACAGAGTCCGACGTCTTATTGGCTTCTGCCTCAGATGCGATTATTATTGGATTTAACGTTCGCCCAATGGGGAATGCTAGGTCTATAGCAGATAAGGAAGAAATTGATATTAGAATGTACTCTATTATCTACGACGCTATTAATGAACTCAAAGATGCCATGGAGGGTATGTTGTCTCCAGAGATGAAAGAGGAAATTACAGGTACAGCTGAAATTAGAGAGACCTTTAAGATTTCTAAGGTGGGTACTATTGCGGGATGTATGGTGCTGACAGGTAAAATCTTTAGAAATTCAAACATTCGTTTAATTAGAGATGGTGTCGTTATTTATACCGGAACACTGTCTTCTTTAAAACGTTTCAAAGATGACGCCAAAGAAGTAGCCAAAGGCTATGACTGTGGGCTTCAAGTGAAGAATTACAACGACATTAGAGAATTAGACGTTATAGAAGCCTTCCAAGAAGTAGCGGTTAAAAAGAAATTAAAATAATCTGTCCTAACGGACGATACACAAAAAAAGAGCCTTTAAAGGCTCTTTTTTTTGGTCTTAACTCAATTAGGTTAAATCTAGTTACTTCAATATCTGTGGTTTTAAAAGTACGGCAGCAGGGTACTTTTTACGCACTGCAATAAGGTTTTTCTCCGCTTCAAGTCTTGTTTTGAAAGTCCCGATTCTCAACCTGAAACTAGGAGATTCAAAATCAATACTCCTGGGCCATTCTGAAAAACTTTCATCCAGATTTTTTAAAAGTTCTTCTGTTTTGTCTAATGGACCTGAGTAGATCTGAATGCGATAATCTCCCCTTCCTTTTTGGTAGCTAATAAATGCCTCTAAAAGCGCTTTATGTTTTTCAGAATCAGTTAAAATAATGCTGTCTTTTTCTACTTTAATGGATGTTTCTTGTGCTAAAGAAAATCCAGTATAAAGAACTAGAAACGGAAGGATAAAAAAGGTTTTATGTTTCATTTTGTTTCACGAAAAAGTGTTTTTCAAAGGTAACTTATTACAAATCAAAGCTAAAAAAAAACTACTATTTAGACTGATTATAAATTAGTAAAATCTACATAGAATTGGCTTAATAAAATAAGTTCTATGTCGTATTTTTGTGTCCAAATTTATTGTGCCGATAATTACTTTTTTTTCATTTATCTGTAAAAATCGTGCCAAACCTGAAGATTACAATATCTAATAATATGAAAAAGGTGACATACCGCAATCTCGTTTCTTCATTCCTAGGGTTGTTTTTAGTGGCTTTAACA
>Ga0213862_10000675_pt1 | contig 14393 bp, 5 predicted proteins | sample PICome_7_FD_160092 | JGI IMG/M metagenome (GOLD analysis project Ga0213862, IMG submission 160092) | Coastal seawater microbial communities near Pivers Island, North Carolina, United States - PICO266 | ecosystem: Environmental > Aquatic > Marine > Coastal | place: USA: North Carolina | collected... | reverse complement strand
TGTCCTCCGCGTCGTCGCCGCCGGTGACGCCCGTGACGCCGCCGGTGAGCCCCGACATCGGACCGCCCTCGGACATACCCCCCATGGTCACGTCCCCGTCCATGTCGGTGATCATCTCGGAGGGCGTGCCCTCCTCCTTGATCCCCGCGGCGGCAGCCTCCGCCGCGGCTTCCTTCGCAGCCTCGGCGGCGGCCACCGCCGCGGCGGCTCGCTTCCTCGCGCGTCGCTCCTCCTTCCTGGCGCGTTTCTCCTCCTTCTCCGCCCTCGCCTTCGCCTTCTCCTCCTTCCTCCGCCGGCGTTCCGCGCGTTCAGCCTCGTCCGCCTCATCCTCGACCTCGTTCACAGCCTGCGCGGCGCCCGCGAGGACGGCGTTCCGGGCGAGTTCGCGAGCCTTGGCGTCCGCGGCGTCCTTCTCGTCGGCGAACCCGGTGAGCCCGTTTGCGGCGTGGAGCAGCGCGAGCGCCGCCGACGCCGTCTCCGCCCCCGCGCGCCGGGCCGCTATTCGCAACGACGTGGACGCCCACTCGAAGATGTCGAAGCCGTGTGAGTCCTTCGAGCCGGCGTCGCCGCCTCCGTCGGGTGCGCCGCGGGTGAGTGACGCGAGCTGCGCGGGGGCATCCTCCGTCGACAAAATTCCGTCGCGCGCGTCCCAGAGCATAGCCGCTCGAACCCCGCCGCTTCGCTCAGCTTTACACGCGAGCGTCGTGAACGCGAGGGCCCGCGCGACGCCGCACTGCCCGCCGTGCCTCGCCTCGATGCCGAACTGGAGCGACGCGGCGGCGCGGCGCACGGCGGGGCACGGATCGTCGATGCCCGCGCGGACGAAGGATCGGCCGGTTTCCACCGCGTCGGCGACGACGGCGCCGAGGGCGGCGTCCGCGAGGCGCTTCTTCTCCCGCGCGCCCAGCTCGCCGTCCAGCGCCAGCGCACTCCCCCCGCGCCGCTTGGACTTGGGTTCCGCCGCGAGCGCCTTCTTCGCCTCGTTCGCGGCGCTCAATGACTCGGGCAGCGGCGGGATGCGGCTGAGGAGGGAACGGAGCGCGAGCATCCCCGCCACCGTGACCCGCCGTCCGCCCTCGTGCGCCCTCCCGCCGACGCCGCAGATGTTCGCGTTCTCGCGCATGCGCTTGGCGATCGCGCGGACGATCTGAAGGAGAGTGTCGAGCGTCGCGGGCCTCGCGTCGCCGAGCGCGTGGATGGCGCGGGCGATCAGCGACGACGGATCGTGCGGGTCGCCGTCGCTCTGCAAACCGTCGAGCATGTCCACCAACAGCTCCACGCACTCGCTCGGCGTGACCCACGTCGATTCATCGCCCCCGTTCCCGCCCGCTCCCTCCGGCGGCGCGCGGGGTAACCCGAGCGCGGTGACCAGCCCCTCGTCGACGATCGCCGCGGCGAAGTCGGTGAGGTCGGTCGGCGCGGGCTTGCCCGTCTCCGGATCGCACCGGCGTTTCCGGTACGTCCGCGTCACCGACGAGAGAGCCAGGTTGGAGCGTTGCGTCCCGTCGCACGCGCACGCGCCGAGCGCCATCGCGGCGGCGGCTCGGACCCTGCAGAAGATCTTCGGGTCCTCCGCGCACTGCAACAGGGCGTTCACGGCGGACGTCGAGCCGTGTTCGGCGCGCTCCTGAAGGAACCGGATGGCCCACGTCTGCGCCGCCGGATCCGCGGGGCGCTCCGACATGAGCTGCTTGGTGATCATCCCCTCCAACCCCTGCTGCGCGGGAGGCAGGATGACCTTCGCGAGCCACTCCCCCTCGGGGTCCACGCGCACCCAGGACACCGGGCACTCCCACTGGAGCACCTCCGCGGCGGCCATCGCGTCGAGGCTGTCGGGGTTAGCCACGCCCTCCTCCCTCGCCTTCTGCTGGCGGTTCAGCGCCGCCGCCTGCTGGCGCGCGATCGTGCGCCTGTCCTTGGGCTTGGTGACCAGCTGTAGCGGCATGAGCACGTACGCCCGGTCGTGCGCGGAGAGTGAGACGGCGTGGTCCGAAGGGGGCAGGTCGTTCTCCTGGATCCGAACCGTCACCGAAACCTTCGGGTTCTTACTCCAAGCCACGCGATCCGCCGCGGCGGCGGCGAGGCACCCGTCGAGCTTGATCGCGAACAGCAGCTCCTGACGCCGCGTCTTGCGAAACGTGTACCCGGCCGTAAGACGCGGGCACCCGCATCCCTCGATCCAACGCGCGATGAACGCGGACATGTCCTGCTTCGTCATCGTCGCGTTTTGCCTGCACAAGTTGAGGAACACCCGCGAGCGGAGGTACCGAGCCGGGGACTCCGCGAGGGCGTGGTACGCGATCGCCTCCTGGTGCTCCCGCTGGAGCTGCTCGCGCGCCGTCGCGGCAGCCTTTTCCTTCGCGGCGGCGTTCGCGGATTCGTCCGCACCTTCCGTCTTGGCCGCCTCCGCCGCCGCCGCCGCTTTCTCCTTCGCCGCCCGGGTCGCCTTCGACGCGGCTAGAAACGCCTCCTGTAAGGACTCCGCGCCGGGAGCCTTACCTTGCAGCGACGCGAGCTTCTTGATCACCTTCTGCATCCCTTCCTCCCCGAGCTTACGCTCCAGCATACCCACGACGGCGACAGCCTTGTATCGCACGAGAAGCTCGACATCCGGCGCCGGGGGCCTCGGCGGCTTACTCGTCGGCGGCACCGCTCTGACGTGCTCCTTCGATGACGCCTCCGGGTCCTCCCCGCGCGCGTTCGCCTCCTGTTCGAACCGCGCCTTGACCTCCTCCGCGGAGGCACCGCACGCGTCGCGTCCACGCGCCCATATCCTCGCCGACGATGACGCCAGAGGCGGCACGGCGTCGCCGTCGTCGCGCTCGACGACGGCGTCAACCTCCCGCGCCCTCCGGTACTTGAGCTCATCCGCGCCCATCAGGCTCGAGACGTAGCACGCGCCCGCCATGTAGCTCGCCAGGCCCTCCGCCAACCACGCGTCGGTGTCCTCCCTGGGCTCGAGGAACCCGCCGAAGAGCTGCCTCGCGGCGCACTCCGCGATGGCGGTCCGCGACGTCACCAGATCCTGCGCCGAGAGCGGATGCCCGAGCCTGTCGGTGCTTAAGATAGTGACCCCCGCGCCCAACAACGCGGGTAACTGCGCGTCCATCGCGACGGGCAACGCGTCGGGGGGAACGAAGCAGAAGACGAGCCCGCCGGGGTACGGCATCGGCCTCCCGAGGTAAGTCTCGAACGACGCGAGCGCCGCGCTCGCGCACGAAGCCGCCGCCGGTAACTCGTTCTCACCGTAGCGAGGCGGGCAGTGAAGCGCGTGCGTGGAGCTGTGCGCGGTGGACCCCGCGGCGTTATCGGCGAGCGCGCGGGCGTGCGCGTCGGCACCGTCGGCGTCCTTCTTGGCAGCCTCCTTGGCAGCCTCCTCTTCTTTGTCCTCCTCCTCGGCTCGAGCCGCGGCGGCGAACTTATCCTGGTGCGCGTCCGACGTCGGAATCTTTCGAGTCGCGAAGGTCCCCACCGCCAGTACCATCTGGTGCGCCTGCACCGGCACGCCCCCGGAGACGAAATGAAACGCCTTTCGTCGTACGTTCTGCGTCGTTCCGTCCGCCGTTGTCTCGCTCGTCTCGATCGTCTCGGTCTTCGTCAACACGCCGGGGAGCACGGCGGTGAGGTCGGGGTCGACCCGCACCGTCGCGCTGAAGTGCACCAGAGCGCCGCCGTCGTCGACGCAGGGGAACCACGCCGCGGGACGAAGCGCGCTGCCCGGCGCGACGATGTACCGCTCGCCGTCCTCGTCCGGGTCCCGGAACGCGCACATCGCGCCGTCGCCCGGGACGCACCAGCCGGCGTACACGTCGGTCCCGTCGTTTTTTCCGTCATCGATGATTGCCACATCGTTCTTCCCGCCATCGTCTACGTCGATCGCATCCTCCGCGCCGTCGGCGTCGGTGGGTTTGGATACCGGCTTGGACGGCGGGTGCGCCACGGGGGGCGCGATATGTCGCCACGAGTCCGGCGGGATGGTTCCGAACGCGTTCATCGCCGTGCCCGCCCCGTACCACACGCGCACGACGACATCCGAAGATGTCGACGGCGACGACCCGCGATGACCCGGGTAGATGACTCCGCCGTCCTCGAGGGCGATGACGAGCTCGTCCGCTGCGCCGTCGGCGAGGGCGCGCGCGTCCGCGAGCATCCCCTCGCACGCGTCCCTCGCGACGTTCGCGCCGGAACTGAGCGCGCTGGCGTTGTGCCCGGGCTGGAGGGCAACATCGTCGTCGCCCGATGGATCGTCCGACCCGTCGGGACGCACGGCGGTCCTCCCGCGTCGGATGACGCGCGCTGGGGCGTCGTCCACGGTCACGCGCGTCACCACGAGTTCATGCGCGTGCAGCGTCAGGCTCGTCACGTCCCCCGATCCATTCGCCGGCGGCCTGCAGACGATCGTGGCGTGCCCCTCCACGTACCCTCCCGCGCCGGGGATGAACCCGACGTCCAGGTCCAGATGCTGCCGCCGCACCTCGGGGAGCCAGGCGCGGCCAGGCGCGTCGACGTCCATGGGCGCCGCCGACATCCTCTCGGGTATCGACTGTGCCGCTCGGCACTCCCGGAAACGCGCCTTCGCGCCGTCGCGCACTGCGAACGCCCCGAGGGAACCCTAGCTAGGTTCAAAAGATTGTTGGCGAGCGAGTGTTCCTGTCTGACGCTGCAGTTCTCAGTGCAAAAATTTGCTAACAACAGAGCGCCGTGTACCGCATCCCCCGTGCCCGACGTAGCCGCTAAAACCGTGGGCGACGACCCGTGCGGCACGTTACTGTACTCATAAAGCGTGTCGTGCGCTGGACGCGCGGGGACGGCACGGCACGGGCTCCTAGGCTTCGATGCCGTCGTGGCCACGAGTCGCGTCGCTTTCAACGACGCCAGCCTCCTCCTCCTCCTCCTCTTCACTCGGTCAGCGCTATCCTCAGGTCGTCCACCTCCTCCGCCGGGTTGAAGTGCCCCGAGCCCATCGCGTACTTCCTCCGTCGCATCTCCTCCATGTGCATGCGCACGTCCATCGGCAGATCGTCGTACGGCGTCGACGGTTCATCGCAGAACGTGAGCTCCTTCAGGCACTCCGCCAACGTCTTCTCCTCGTTGCCGTCGACGTCCTCGTGCTCCGCGAAGAGGAAGCGCCAGGGCTTGTCGAGCTGGCCGAAGGTGCTCTTGGGCAGGACGACGTGCACCACCCTTCGGCCGCCGTGCTCGCCGTCCTCGAGCGTCCACAGGACGTCGGCGGAGATTATCGTCTTGCTCAGCTCGCCCCCCTCTTTCGGCCCCTCGTACGAGTAACTGAGCGAGGAGTTGGGCGGGTGTACGTACACCAAGAGCTGGTTCGCGGTGTGTTCCACGCGCACCTGCGACGCCTTGGTGCCTTTGGGCACGACGAAACGCGCGTACACGGTGGTGACGTCCTGATCCCAGCTCAGGAGTTTAGCCATGGCGGCGTTCGTTCGGAGTGTCGGGCGGGGTGTGAGGCGACGCGACGTTGAGTTTTTTTGGCCAAGGATTTTTTTGGCAGTCGGCGCGCGGCGCGCGTTGGCATAAAATCCACGGAAAGTCCGCCCGAAGCGCGGGTGTTTCACTCACACGGTTGATCACCGCCGGAAACCGGTGCGTTCTCGCGCGTCGACTGGCCCCCGCGCGCCCCAAACCCTTGGTTCGAAACCGGACGAACCCGAGGGAGCGGCGCGAGGCGTGATATGCGCACCGAGGAGCCCAGGGACGCCCTCCAGAACCCCTTTGCGCAGCGCAACGGCATGCCGGGAAATCGCGTGGAAGATGAGGCAGTCTCGCTCGCCAAGCCCGGCTGGGTGCTGGCGTGCGAGGACAGCCGCCGATTGGGCGAAGACATGGAGGCCCTCGCGGAGCGTCTCGTGAGCAGCGAAGGTACGTTGCGACCCGTCGACATCGCCGAACCCGCCTTCCGGGACCCAAAACGCGCCCGGGCGCCCCGTTCCCGGCGTCAATCGCACACCGTTTCGGCAAAAACAAGACCGGGCCGTGCCCTTTGGCAGTGCAAATTCTCATTCTCGCTCCCCCCCTCCCCACCTCGCAGGCACGGACACGTCCTTCTCCAGCTTCCCCGGGGATGTGAGCGGGACCCTAGTCGCCGCGTTGCGTCAGTACCACAAAGGCAAAGCCGCCGCCAACAACGGCAGGCACGACGTCGCCGTACAGAGGTTCACCGAGGTGCGCCCCAGCCCCTTGATCACATCGATCGACACTTTCCAAGAGCCCGCGCCCCAACATTTTTTACCCGTGTCGGACGTTCAGCGCCAATTTTGGATTGTTCGCTGACCCCCACACCACACCCGCCGTCCTCCCACCCATTCCCCCCAGGCGCTCAGCGATTGCGTCCTGTCCTGGAACGAGGCCAAGGTGATCACGTCCATCCAGGTCGCCAAAGGCCTGCGCATGGAAATCAGGCGCAACGAGACGGACACCAGCTCGGTGCTCGTCTGCGCGCATCGAAGGATCGTGGGCGAGATCCTCAGCAGTCGGTGCGAATCGAGGCTGGCGCTGGGACAGATCTGGCTCGCGATGATGGACGGCGAGGCTGGCGTGGACAGCGCCCCGGAGCTGGCGGAGACCCACCTGCGTCTGGGCGCGGTGTACGAGGCGGCGGGGGGTAACGAACCTTCACTCCGAGCGTACCAACGAGCCGCTCAGCTCGACCCGAAGTCAGTCGCCGTCGCCCGGGGGCTGGAGCGCATGAGGAACACGGTGATGACCCCGCTGGGTTTCACCCCCACGGGCGCGACGCCCACGCTGGGGCCCAACGGTACCCCAAAGCTCAACGGCGCGAGCAGCAAGGGTGGCAAGGTGTTTGAGATGTCGCTGGAACAGATGGACAAGGAGTGGGAAGCGACGGGGCTGGACTGCGTCAAGGCGCAGGATTGGTACGGTTTACGCAGGAAGGCGTGCCCGCACGGCGTGCTCGTCGCGGTGGTCGATGCCGTGGAAAACAACGACGCGACCAAGGCGTGGGAAGATGAACAGCTCCGGGCGAACGACATCACCACCGAGGAGTACACGGAAAAGGAACACTTCACCGAGCGCGCCATGTCGCTGTTTGCCAAAAAACGCCACGAGGGACTCCCGATCCCGGAGGATTCCACGTGGCTGGACCTCGCGTTCGAAGCTGTGAACATCGACGCGCTCTCCCCGCTGGAGCAGGCTAAGATTTGCCTCTGCATGGCTAACATCTTCTGCTGGTGCGGCGACTTTGCGGGCGCCGACGAGCTGTATACTTTCGCGCTCGAGATGGAGGAAATGGACGAAGCATCCAAACCGTTAGCCGCGTGGCGACCCGCCATGCTCGCCAACCGCGCGCTGGCCCGCATGCGCGTGGGGAACAGCTCGGCCGCGGCGGTGGACGCGGAGACGGCGTTGAAGGAGGGTGGCCCGCGGTGGGGCATCGGGCTCGCGCGCATCGGAATGGTTATGTGTTCGTTGAACGAGTGGTCCAAGGCGTACCAGACGTTCTCCATCGCGCAGAACCGCGCGGTCGAGAAGCTGGACCTCAAGGCGAAGATCTCGCTCGCGAAGACCGCGGGTGTGGGCGTCCCCGCTGCGAAGGAGGCGGCTGCCGCCGCGGCTGAGCGCATCCAAGCCGGGAAGGAGAAGGAGGAGATGCACGTGGAGTTTGAGGCGCTGGATCGAGCCGTGCAGCTGGAGGCGATCAGCGCGGGCGATGCCCCGGCGGAGTCCGAGCCCATCATGGGCCCGACCCCGAGGTTCATGTCCGAGCTCACGGGCCACGCGTCGATCGTGCCGGACGCGCCTGAGCTGTCCTACGGCCCGGACGGCTCGCAGAGAACCGGCGGGGAGAATCCCACGCGAGGTCGCGTCCGCCCCCTCGGCTCCGCCAACCTCTCCGCCGAGCTCCTCCGGCTGGACGAGCAGACCAAGAGTGGACGGGAGGCGAAGCGCAAGAGCGGCGCCGCCATGTCCGTGTCCATCGGCACGGACCTTCGCAAGGAGATTGGCGACGAGGTCAAGCAGGAGCCGGGCGCCAAGAACAAGCTCGCGCTCGAATCCGACCTCATTGCGTCAATCGTCGGAGGATCCGGCGATAAGAAGAGCTCCATGGACGCCGATGGGGACCGGGACCTCAAGCGCCCCAGGTACAACTGCGGCGGGATCACCAAGTGGGCGGATCAGGTGTACAAAGACTACGGCCCGCCCGACATCTGCGGGCTGTTCAAGGCTGGCGGGAACGACGTGGCTGAGGCACACACGGACGCGGCAAAGGCTACGGGCGAAATGTTCGCCGCAGATGCCAAGGCTCTGCTGGAGAACATGCCCAAATCGCCGAGAAAATCACCGAGGCACTCGACGAGGCAGCCGGAAGCCAAGCCGTCGCCCGCGTGATGTACATAGCGCGCGGAGTGAACGCCACGCGAGGGCGTTCACATTCACCCGCCCAACATGTTGTCTTAATAGGAGTAAGCGTTTAATCTCTTCCAACTTCTTACATTAACAGAATCGACGACTGGTCACCGGAACTCCACCCGCACGGCTTTCCTGCTCTTGTGCACCTCGTGACGCGCGTGCTTCACCGTCCGTCTCGCGCGCCTGTAGTCCTCACACGTCGCCTTCCACAGCGCGTTCGCCTCCTGCAGGTTACGCCTCGCGTCCACGTACCGTTTGTTAGCCTCGCCTTGCCGATCGCGCCGCGGCTTGTTCATCGTCGGGTCCACGCATCCCCGCACCGCCTTCCACGCCTCGTCGGTCATTCCCCGCGCTTGTGAATCCCCGCACTCGTATATGACGTCGTCGGTGATGTCCACGCCCCCCGCCGCGAGGCATCCGTCCACGACCCCGCGCAATCGCCTCCACTCGTTGGCTATGAACCGGGCGCCCAGGTACTCGAGCAAATACATTCGCAGATTCACCGACGCAACCGCTGTGGACCCCTTCACCGTCGCCTTGCCCGACGAATACTCAGGACGGGCGACATCATCGGCGTCGGTGTTGACGTCGTCGGACCACCATGCTTCACCGCGCGCTAGATCGAACAGCGCCGCCCTGGCCACGTCCCTGACCTCGTCTCCGAGCGCTGCGACGGCGTTTGCGAGTCCGACGGCTGGGGGCGACTCCGCGAGGTCGGGTCCCCGCAGCGACGCCTCCACCCTGTGCAGTCCGTCGCCGACGCGCCATCGCCATCGCTCGGATATCTTGGTGGCTTTACGCAGCGTGGCGTGGGACATCGGGGCGACGTCCCCGCCCCGGGTCGCGCGCCACACCGCGAAGAGCACCACGTTTCCGTCAATCTCGGGATGGGTCTGTTCGAGTACCCGCAGGCCCTCGGCCACCTCCGGGATGGCCATGGCGTCGTCGCAGTATCGCGCGAAGGGATTATCGCGCCAATTCGAGGAGTCCGTGTCGGTCAGAGGGGACGTCGGACCGGGGGGTTCCGCGACGGCCCTACGCGGAACGGACGTCCTTCGTGTCGGCGGGGCGCGAATCCTGGAGACTGGGTTCACCGCCGCCGGAAGACCACCCGCGACTTGGGAGCGGCCGGAGGATGAGGCCCCTCGCCACCCGCGACAGGGCGCGATGTTTCCTGAGCACGACAACGATGCGCTCATGGTGAATCTGGCGCGCGTCGACCCTCGAACAGTTCGGCGCGCGTGCTGTGTGACGCCGTGCGCTCGAGTGGCTCTGCAATTCCCCGACTGGCTGACTGGACCTGAGAGAGCGTGTTCAAAAACTTCGATGGATCTGGCTCGACAGCTGCCACACGTAGGAGGCGCGGGCCGGGGCTTGGGACGTTCAGGGAGTGACCATGGAGCCCAAACCCATCCGACGGCTCGCCGAGGAGGTCGTCAATCGCGTCGCCGCGGGCGAGGTCATCCACAGACCCGCGTCCGCGCTCAAAGAGATCCTCGAGAACAGCCTCGACGCGGGCGCCACCTCGATCGTGGTGACGGTGAAGGATGGCGGCAACAAGCTGCTGCAGGTGACGGACAACGGATGCGGGATACGCGAGGCGGACCTTCCCATCCTCTGCGAGCGGCATACCACGTCCAAGCTGTCCAAGTTCGAGGACCTCAGCGCCATGTCCACCTTCGGGTTCAGGGGCGAGGCTCTCGCGTCCATCTCGTTCGTCGCCAATCTCACCGTGACGACCATGACGAAGGACGCCACGCACGCGCTCAAGGCGGCGTACTGCGACGGTACACTGGACGGCGGCGGCGCGAGACCGTGCGCGGGTAACCCTGGGACCACCATCACCGTCGAGAACCTCTTCTACAACGTCGCCACCCGACGCAAGGCGCTCAAGTCGTCGTCCGAGGAGTTCTCAAAGGTGCTCGACGTCATCCAGCGGTACGCCGCCATGCGAACGGACGTGTCGTTCACGTGCAGGAAACACGGCGAGGCGAGGCCGTCGCTGCACTGCGCGATCGTGCAAAACAGGCTGGACCGGCTGCAGGCCATATACGGCTCGCAGACGTCCCGCGAGTTGACGCCGATGTCGCTGAGCAGCGCGGCCGACGATGAAAAAAACACAGCTGGCGCCGGCGACGACGACGACCCGGCGGCCAGGTTCACCGTGGATGCCCTGGTGTCCACCGCGGGTTACCACTCCAAACGCAGCACGTTCGTCATGTTCATCAACCAGAGGCTGGTGGACTGCGCCCCGCTTAAGCGCGCGTGCGAGGCTGTCTACTCGGCCATACTCCCAAAGGCGGAGAAACCCTTCGTGTTCATGTCCCTGACGCTCCCGCCGCACACGGTGGACGTCAACGTGCACCCGACGAAACGCGAGGTTGCCTTCTTGAGACAGGACGACGTGGTGGAGTGCGTACAACGCGCGCTGGAGCGGAGGCTCATCGAGGCCAACGGCAGCAGAACATTCGCCGTCGGAGCTGTGGCTGGCACCGAGGTGGACGCTTCGCCGCCGACGCGTATGGGCGGCCGGGGCGAAGGGGGCGGGCCGGCGTCCACCGTCCAGTCGCTGCTCCCCGGGGCGTCGCGTCCCGGTGGTGAGTCACCGGGTGCCGACGGGGGTGCCGACCCAGACGACACGAACGCCCGGAATAAACGCGCGAAGACGACGGCGCGGGATAAAGCCGGCGGCGAGCACAAGATGGTCCGCACCGACGCCAGGCTCGCCGCCGGTTCCCTCGATCAGTTCTTCCACACCAACGCCGAGGCTAACGCGGAGCGAGTGCGGTTGGATGAGGCGCGGAGGGAGGCGCGGACGCGGAGGTACGCGGCGCGCGGCGGCGACGTGACCGCGGGGGTGGACGACGAGGAGGCGGAGCTTCGAGGGTACGACGTCGGGGATTCTCTCCGGGGTGATCCGGAACCGGTTCCGGAGCTTCGAGACGGTGAGACCACCGAGCTCACGTCCGTGCGCGAGCTCTGGGCGGAGATCAACGACCGATCGCACGTCGCCCTGACGAAGGTTCTCAGGGGTCTCACGCTCGTCGGATGCGCGGACAAAGGGAGGGGGCTGTGGCTCCTGCAGCACGGCACCAAGCTGTTCATGGTACGCGCGCGGCGGCTGGCGCGCGATTTCTTCCACCAGCGCGTGGTCGCGAGGTTCGGGCGACACCCGTGCCGCCCCCTCGCGGAGCCCGCGCCGATGGCGGAGTTGGTGCGCATGGCCCTGGACGACGAGGATGTTCCCGAGGACGTCGAACAAAGCGGAGCCGACGACAAAAAGGCGAAAATATCAACCGCCGCCGCCTCGCTCGTCGCGGAGAAGGCTGACATGCTTCGCGAGTACTTCGGCGTGGACGTGGACCGAACGAATAAGACGCTCGTGGGCTTACCCGTGCTGTGCGAGGGTCACGCGCCGGACCTCGCCAGACTGCCCGAGTTCATCCTGGGGTTAGCGCACGACGTAAACTGGGAGGAGGAAAAGTCGTGTTTCGACACGTGCGCAAAAACCATCGCGTGCTTCTACGCCGGCGAAGACGACGTGAGTTGCGGTGATGTCGAGACGGGGACGGATGAGAACCGCGTGCCGCCCGGGGAGTACGTCGCGCGCGCCAGGGCTGAGGGTTCATCCGGGGTTCAACCCAGGAATGGGGGTTCGATCGAGGACGTTGAGTGGGTAACTAGGCACGTGCTGTTCCCGGCCGTGTCCAGGAGGCTGCTGCCGACGCGGGCGAGCGCGAGCGACGGGACGGTGCTGCAAGTGGCGTGCCTCGAGCAGCTGTACCGGGTGTTCGAGAGGTGCTGAGTGGGGAGACGTAGGACGTAGCGTGATGACGTCGCAATCGCGAGAGGAGGTGGAAAATAACAATCGACTCCTACCTGCGCCTGTGTTTTGACACGTGTTTTGACACATCAGACACGATAGGGTTCTCATAGTAGCAGCTCGCCCGTTACTGGAACGGACTGGATGCTCCGAGCCTCCGCCCTTCGCCTGTTGCAGCGAACCCCGATCGTAGGCAAGCGCGCGCCGTCGCCGACCCACTCTCCCTCCCAGCTCGCCACCGCCGTCGCGTCTCTTCGCGTCAAGCCGAGCAGACAGCTTCGCGCCAGATCCAGCGCGGCGAGCGACGTCGAGGTCGAGGGCTCAACGACCGCCATGGCTTCCGATCCGAAGCTCGTCGCCATGCGCGCGGCGATGAAGACCGCGGGCGTGGACGCGTTCCTCGTCCCCTCGCAGGATCCCCACTTCAGCGAGTACGTCCCGACGTGCTTCGAGCGCAGGATGTTCATCAGCGGCTTCACCGGCAGCGCGGGCACCGCGCTCGTCACCCACGACGAGGCCCTGTTATGGACCGACGGCCGTTACTTCCTCCAGGCTGAGCAGGAGCTCGGCCCGGAGTGGACCCTCATGCGCGGCGGCCAACCCGGCGTCCCCGAACCATCCAAGTGGCTCGCAGATAAGATGGCCAAGGGATCCAGAGTCGGCGTCGACCCGAACGTGCACTCCCTCTCCGAAACTCGCGCCCTCCGCGCCGCCCTCGAACCCGTGGGAAGCGCCGTGGTGACCCTCGGAGTTAACCCGGTGGACACGGTGTGGGGCACCGAACGACCGCCGTTTCCCACCGCGCCGCTCAGGGTGCACAAGGCTGAGTTCAGCGGTCAGTCCGTCGCCGACAAGATCGAACTCATCCGAGGCAAGCTCCGCGAGAACAAGAGCGACGTCCTGGTGGTCTCCCCGCTGGACGAAGTCGCCTGGCTGTTCAACGTCCGCGGCGGTGACCTCGACTACAACCCGGTCACGCTCGGGTACGGCCTCGTCGGCGAAGACGACGCGTGCTTCTACGTGGACGAGGGCAAGGCGACGGACGAAGTGAGGGCGCACCTCGCCGAGGCGGGCGTGACGGTCAAGCCGTACGATGCCTGCGCCGAAGACATGCGCGCCGCGGCCACCGCGGGCAAGACGCTCTGGATCGACGCGGATAAGGTGAGCGTGGCGCTCGCGGAGGCTGCGGAGGAAGCCGCCGCCGCCGCCGGCCCGGCTGACAAACGCGCGAAGACGGACGCGGGCGAAGATAAAAAGCCCGTGAAGGAGGGCGTCTCCCCGATCCCGTTGGCCAAGTCCGTGAAGAACGAGGCTGAGCTCGCGGGTATGCTCGAGGCGCACCTCCGCGACGGCGTCGCGATGGCGTCCTTCTGGTGCTGGCTCGACGAGCAGGCGGCGGCGGGTAAGAAGTGGGACGAGTACGAGATTGGCGAGTGGGTCTCCAAGTTTCGCGCCGAGCAGCCGGGTTTCAGCGAGGAGTCCTTCGCGACGATCGCCGGCGAGGGCCCCCACGGCGCCATCATTCACTACCGCGCGAGCAAGGAGGGCGCGCGCGACGTCGGCCCCGAGTCGCTCATCCTGTGCGACAGCGGCGGCCAGTACGACTGCGGCACCACCGACGTGACCCGCACGCACCACCTCGGGACCCCTACCGATCACCAGAAGGACGCGTACACGCGCGTGCTGCAGGGCCACATCGGCCTGACCACCGCCGTGTTCCCCCAGGATACCAGCGGGTTCGTCCTCGACGCGTTCGCGCGCAGGCACCTGTGGGAGGCTGGGCTGGATTACAGGCACGGCACCGGCCACGGCGTGGGCGCCGCGCTCAACGTGCACGAGGGCCCGCAGAGCATCTCGCCCCGCTTCGGCAACATGACGGGCCTCGTTCCCGGGATGATCCTCTCGAACGAACCTGGGTACTACGAGGACGGCGGGTTCGGGATCAGGATCGAGAACCTGCTGGTGGTGAGGGAGGCGAAGACGGCGCACAATTTCGGCGATAAAAAGTACCTCACCTTCGACTACCTGACGCACATACCGATCCAGAAGAAGCTTATCGACTTCTCGCTCATGTCGGGCGCGGAGGTGCGGTGGCTGAACGAGTACCACGCCGCGGTGTGGGAGAAGGTGTCGCCCAGGGTGACGGACGAGAAGGTGAAGGCGTGGCTGAAGGAGGCGT
>Ga0213862_10000670_pt1 | contig 14432 bp, 12 predicted proteins | sample PICome_7_FD_160092 | JGI IMG/M metagenome (GOLD analysis project Ga0213862, IMG submission 160092) | Coastal seawater microbial communities near Pivers Island, North Carolina, United States - PICO266 | ecosystem: Environmental > Aquatic > Marine > Coastal | place: USA: North Carolina... | reverse complement strand
ATGCGGTTTGATCCTGTCTTACTGTAACAATACCAGCACTAACACTGAAATTATTACTCTTGATATTATTGATTGTGCCGATACCGGATACAAAAATATTTTCAAAATCACTACGGTCATCACTAATTAAACTTTTCCTTACTCTCAAACTATCAACAGTAAGATCTGACCCGATCGATGTTAGTTTAATAGCACCACCCATACCATTAACATTCGATGCTTGGTAGTAAAGTACGCCTGGTGCATTATATGGAATTCTAAGAGTCAGAATACCAACTTGAGTCCCATTACCTTCTACTCCATCATTATAGATATTGTTAAGATTTGCTGTTGGTTCAGTCTTAATATAAAATGGGAATCCACCAGAATCTATATTAAATTCATATTTCTTTCCACGTATTAAGAAAAGATCTGGATTATCTGCGTTTTCAGTAAAACCAATACTTACGGGGTCACCAGTTCCAGCAATAAATCTAAAGGTATCACTATTAAATTCTTCTACAGTAAATTTAGTAAATAATTCTGCTTCATTTCCAAGTAAAGTATTTGTTACAGTAACATTTGTAAATCCAACTGTTCCACCAGCAGAAATTTGACCTGCCAAAGATGTTGCCTTAATGTTACCAGTAACTGTCAAGTCACCATAAACATACTCTGCAGTCTGACCAATCGAAACTGGCCCAATAACATCAAGAGTATATGCAGGAATGTCAGAGTTGATACCAATTTTTTTGGTCAGAGTAGAACTCGTAAATACTGTTCCACCAACACCTACATCAAGACCAATATTAGAAGTAGTAACACCAGTGGTTACAAGTCTTTGGGCAGTAATTGTGGTACCAACGGCAAGATGTTTACTGACTTCAGTATCACCAATAATTACAAGTTTCTTGTCTGGTGTTGTAGTTCCAATACCGATTTTATCACTATCTGCGTCGGCATAGATTAAATTTTCATTGACTTGAATGCCATTTCTTATGACAAAATCCTTATCTACTGCCATTTATCTTGTTAATCAGGAATTATTATTTTTATTTATCAACTGATAACTCCGAAGGTTCTCCACTGATTGTTTGTTGTGTAGACCCAACCAACTGTTCCACTGTTCTCTGGATTTGCGTTGAAGACGATATCACCAGGAGTACCAGCCTCTGTTGGTATGGTTATACCTACAGTCAACTTTCTTGAAACTAGAGCATTACCTTGAATAAAGACACTGTTAGCTTCAATACCTTGGTCAGATGTGCTAGTAACTTTTTTGGTAAATTCTACAGGTCCATTGAACTGTGAAAGAATATTACCCTTATCACCACCATCAACCATCACATTTCTTTCAATTTTAACAATAGAAGCCTCAATGTAGTTGAAGTCAGATACATCATCAGAAATACCACTTGAATAAGGGTCTTCACCAGTATAGGTTTGAACTGGAGTATCAAATACTTGTTCTCTACCTGTATTAGAAGCAATTCTCTTGTTACCAATGAAGAAGTCACCTCTATCATTCATACCAGTATAGTTGACAACACCACCGGCAATTGTTTGTGATTGTGCGTTAATCTGTTGAGATAGTGTAAGTCTCTTTGTCTGTTTTTCTGGGAATGCAGTCGAGTAGTTGCCAGGACCGTAACCAATATATTCAAAGGTATGACCAGATGTCCTGATGATTGAGTTTCTTCTAAATTCAACCGGGAAGAACTTAACCCGAGTAATAACTGAGCCTATCACATGAGTATTTGCAATAGAACCATATACACCTCTAAACACTTTAAGTTGTGTGGTTCCAATTACTCTACTCACAGTAGTTTTAATTCTCATCAACTCATCATTAACTCTAACAAAATCACCAATTCTGAAGTCATAATCAGTCATGTTATTGACATTGATAGTATCAGTTGTTTTACTAGTAATTGCAGAATTAAGTGTGGTCGAGATACCAGCATAGATTTGACTTTCTCTACCAGACAGTCTACCATTTCTTGCAATTAGGTCACCAAAGTTTCCAGAAGAACCAGATGGGAATAGTTGAATATTACCAGTAATTGGAGGAGTGACTGTAGCAATACCTACATCGAGAACTACTGTGGTCAATCCAATTTTATCAATACAAACAAACGAACCATTGTAGAATGTTTGACCTGCACCACTTACAATCACAGAATTATTAACTCTAAAGTTATTATTCAGTTTTGTCGTTATAGTTGCAATACCAACATCTTTGTTGTAAACAAACATTTCAATATCAAACGACGGTCCAATGACGGAGAAACCACCACCAGATACTTTGTCTGGGCCAAAACCTAATGTTGTAATACCAGGAGAACCCAGAACTGGAGTTACTTCAATTTGATTAGTATCTGAAATTGCAGAAATTCTATATGCTTGATTGTAATTTCTACCATCGTAATCATTGATACCTGTTATGGTAAGAGTATCTCCTCTGTTGTCATAAATTTTATTGACACTACCAGTAGCTGCACTGAATCCAGTTGTTGTTGCAATACCAACAACTCGGAATTCATCACCAGCAACAAATGCCGAACCACCATCCATAATCTGAATATCAATAATCTCACCAGCAGATGTACCATCAATAGTGACCAATGCAGTACCAAAATCACCAATCGAACCACTATTGATATTTTGAAGTTTTGCGTTATAGTAATACTGAATTGTATTTGTACCATCACCATACCCTGCACCAGGATTGTTGATGGTTGGAACAGTAATTCTATTCAATCCATGGTCATATTGAGTAAAGATTGTATATGCAGTTCCTACATTATTTGAAATGATTCCAGTAATTGCAACACCAACACCGGCTTGTTGGAACATATCCTCCATTGTTTCTCCGGTGATACTATTCTTAGGGTCATTAATCACAACTTCACCGAGGGTATTAGAAAGTGCATAACATGCAGCCGATGGTGCCTCGGTTACAGGGTTATCTCTATCTAACTGTGGATAGTAATTAGTGATTGGTTGTGAGAATGCATAATCATCATTGTTAAATGGGAAGACTTTTGGTTCGTTTGCAGAATTAATTATTGACAGGTGATAAATACCATCCTGTTCTCCGTTGATATACTCATTAATAGTTTGTACATCATACACATAGAAATCTTTTTCAAAGTTTCTCCGAGAAAATGTCGGAAGAGCAGTAGTTCTCTGTGAGCTATCATTAATAAATGTACCTGCAGAAAGAGGAATAGAATTTACAGTAAAGGTTTTTGCACTTGTAATTCCTGTAACTTCATATGTACCATTATAACCAGAGTTACCTGTACCAACTGTTGGGAACAAAGTACTTCTTACATTATTAATAATGACAGTCGAACCAATAGAAAGTCTGTGTGGTTTTTCTGTTGAGTAGTATGTAATTCCGGCTTTATAATCAACACCAGAGATGAAACTAAAGTTTCTCATTTGGGAGTCATTACTCATTGTCACAGAACCTGGATTAAATTCCAATGCAACTTCTGTATTAGTTGCTCCAGTAACATCACTCGATTCTTGAAGAACAAAACCATCCAGTGGTTGTCTTGCTGAAGAGACACCAGTATTTGCAGGAATGATAAATCTCAACTGATGAATTCTATCGTCAGATTGTCTAGAATCTTTCTGTCTGATGATATATGTTCTAGAAGTAATATTTCCAAGTCCACCACCATTTAGTTTAGAGAACAAATTATTCTCTGTTGATGCAGATGATACATTTACATACCATTGTGATTCATCAACATCGTATTGAACAGGATGTCCTACGTCACCAGGGTCTTTATCACTAACTCTACTCTCTACAATAAGAGTATCACCAAGATTGTTAATACCAACCTTATTACCAGTCAGAGAATCATTGAATGATTGTGCTAGTTGGATTTGATTTGGGGGTAGACCATCAACAACAGCAAAATAAACTCTATTACTCTCAAGACCATCAGGAAGTCTTCCATCATTTGAAATGGTTCTTACGGTCTCACCCTGTTTAAATTGATGGTCTTCAGTGAACATCAACGTAGAGTTTGTAATACTATTACCGGTAGAAACATTTCTTCCGATTCTGGCAAGCTTTCTTCCAGTTATTTTCTTTGTTGCATATGCAGTGTCGTCCATAACGACTTTTGCCCTGAAGACTTCAGTCTGTCCTCCTACTGGAATCACAACATTCAATGTCTCGTTATTATTTGCACCAAATCTATAACCATTAACTGTACTTGGTGGTAGTACATCTTGATTAGTATAATTATAGAGATACATTCTACTTGTATCTGCAACACCTACAGTCTTTGTAATATCGATTGAAGGATATTCAATCGTAGTAAATTGTGGTTTCAGTGATTGTGGTGGAATAACTTGTGTGATATACCCAACATCGTCTTGTGCGAATGCTAAATTTCTATAACCTCTAGAGATAAGTGCAGACTGTCCAAAGTTTGAGTTGGAGTTAGTAACAGAGAAGTCACCACCAGATTCTGTTAAGAATTGTTCTGCATAACCAATAGCAAAGATAGAAACCAACTGAATCAAAGAATTATTAGATGCCTTGATGTGGTAACTTGAATATTGCGGTTTGTATACTGCATTAATGTCTGTATGTAAATTTGCAATGACATTAGAATCATCAAATGAACCACTCGTAGGATTATATTTTACAAAAGCTCTATCATCAACTTGAAGACTAATTCCAGTGAATTGTGCAACAACCATTGATTTAAATCCATCCGCCTTACTGCCGTCGGCATGCATACCACACATGCCATAAATGGATCTCTGTGACACATTAAAGATGTATGGTGATGCACTAGTGACAGTATCAGAAGAAAGTTCTACAGAAGAACCTAGTGGGTTTGGTAGTGCGTTACCGGGAGGAACTGGAACTTCATATGTAAATTCAGTAACTCCATTTGCATCAGTGTCTAATACTTGAGTTACGAGATATGTACCGTTATATCTTGTATCGGTTACATTATTGATAATAACATTAGTATCAACATTTAGACCAAAAATACCATTAGAAAGTTTAACATTAACATTTACAGATGATGTTACACCATCACCAGCCTTGATACTATTGATACCGACTGAACCAGATACTGGTCCAACAATACGGTACTCATCAATTTTGGGTTGAATATCTACACCTGCATTTGGATAATCGGGTTCAATCTCTCTTCCACTTGCAGAACCATATGCAATACCAATTTTCTCATAATACATGTCTAGATCAGTACGATCTGTAACATAGTTAATGAAATCATCATTAATGTTTACATTGTTCTTACCATCTGCATACTCAAAACACGTAAGTTTGTGATGAGAGAATGTTGGTTTGAATGTAGAAGGACTGTAATCTTTATATGCAGGTCTCTGTGTATCTGCGTCTTTTGTCGTAAACTGGAACATGTAACATCCACCAGTCAATCTAAAGATTGCGGATCTTTCGATTAAATTGTTTTCTGGATTAGGAACATAGATTGGTCTGATAACAGTCTTTCTTAAATCCTGACCAATAATGGACACACCTCTGGGGATAATGACTCCACCATGAATACTATTCAATTTGTAAAGAATGTTATTGCCGTCTATAATATCAAAGTTTGATGTATTACTGAACGACTGAAAATCATTCGAGTTAACACCACTTCTCAACAAATAAGTACCTGACCCAGTTGGAATCCAACCTGGTCTGTTATCAATGTAATGTGTACCAGGAAACAGATAGATTGAAGTTTTCTCAAATCTATCATTATCAAGACCTACCTGATATGAAAATCTAGATGCTTCAATTAATGCCCTTTGTAGAGTTTTAAATGGTCGAGCAATTGAGTTCCCTTGGTTCTCAATACCATCTGTTGCATCCAAATTACTTGGATCAACGTATAAAATATTTCCTTTTACGTTCTTTAGAAAGTTATCTAATCTTGAGAGAGGCATCTTTCTCGCACGACATATCTATTATTAGATATTTATTACATAAAAAAAACCACCCAGAATACTGGATGGTTGATTACCACAGAGTGGCACTAATTCACACAGAAGGAACTTACATCATATCATGGATTGATATCAGTGTCAAGTAAATATTCTACAGTATTTGCCACATCATTCATAGCATCTCTTAAATCTTCTTGACCTCCAGAATGTTGGTCATTTGAATCTATATCAGAGACAAGAGACCATCTCCATTCTCTCATAGGTTCACTGAACCAAACATTGATAATCATTAGAATAATCCCCCTGTGTATCTCTTAGATTTATGTGTATAAAAATCTCAGTAACAAGGGGAGGTTACCCTACACCCAATCCCAAGATTGTCTCAAAATAATACTTCTAATACCAGTTCTTGATTTATTATACCTCTTTCCTACTCTTGTTGAAAAGTGATTTATAGTTTCATCACTATTTTCCCACATTTCTCTAATTTGGATAACATCATTAGGGGATAAACCATTCCTCCTCCCTCTTTTATCCATATCTCTCATATTTTGTTTTATATCTCCAACATAGAGATTATCCAATCTGTTGATTAGATAAGAGGGGAGGGTTTCATCCTTATGGAGTATCCATAACCCCTTTCTATAATCAGGGAGAAAGTTTCTCCCCACCAGAGAGTGTATCAAATGGTTTCCATCATAAAGATTTACACCTTGATAATATTTATGTTGAGGATATACAGATAACCATTTACCCCTCTGTTTGTTACTCCACACCCTCCCATAGGAGGTTATAAAGTAATCAGGGTATCCTTTTATCTCTTTACACTCTTCACCTTCTTCAAGGTATTTGATAAATTCATACTTACTCATTTCTCATCCTCCATAAGAGGAGAGAAGTATTCCAACAGAGTTTCTATTTTCTCATCTGTTTCATACTTCTCTTTCATTTCTTCATAATAACATTGGAGTTCATATTCCTCTACCATATCCTCCTCATTGGAATGGATATGTTCTTTTATTTTTGACATACAATAACTCTATAATAGTAGTTTCTAAAGTCAGGGGTTGACTTATACTATCTATTATAAAGTATTACTTAAAGGTTGTCAAGTAAGTTCCTTATCAACCTCAACAAACCTATCCTACTTGTGGTTTGAGAAGTTGTCAAGTTATTAGTTAAAGGAGTTGAGAGAGGTTGTAAGTATTATAGAGTTTATCACCCCTGACTTACCTACTACATCTTTTACAACCTATCTCCTACCCCTCTGGATAAGTTTATACTCATTCCAGGAGTATTGGTTCCACATATGAATCTTTATAATGTTCTCTCTAATCTATTTGTTGCTTGGTCAGGAAAGTCTCTCGGGCGACTATCAGTTGCATTATCAGTTCTGGGTGAACCTTCGTTTGCCTTCATTGTATGCTGGTAGTTGATTCTCTTGTATCTAATACAGAATGGATCGGGCATCCAGTATGTTACTTGCCAATTAATTGATGAGTTTAACTCTAGATGTTTTTCTACAGAATGGTTGAAGATACCAATCTGAATATATCCATCATGAGTAACACATCTACCATTACCAATATCAACCACAAATAATTGTTTCATTCCTCAGACCAAGTAGGAGGATGAAGCACACAGTACTCATTAAAGGTAATTTTCATCTCCTTTTGAGTTAAGTTGCAGTTCTTTGCTGCCTTTGGAAGATTCCATTTGGCAGAGAACAACATTTCCATAGACTGACGGGTTTCTGGTCTCATATTCGTAACAGTTTAGAATTTCTTCGTAAAGGTCTGGACAGTTCATTCTGTAGAAGTAACCAAAGGTTCTGCATAAACAATGTCGTCCTCCTTGATCAATGCACGCACCAACTCAAGAACATTCATAAACTGCTCTACATGTTCACAATCAACGACTTGACTATTACCTTCTGTCGAGTAAAGATAGAACTTACGAAGACTTGTATCCACCACAACACGGGTCAAAAAGTCTTGGTCTTCTTCTTCTTCTTCTTGTGGTTTGTAGGTCATTGAACTCCTGTCTACTCTAGTAGTATAACGGTTCTTGGTATCTGGGTCAAGTGGGGGTGTGCTACTTCTTCTTCTGTCCTCTGACATCGTAGTCATACCCAGAGATGGAGAACTGATCAGAACTTCCTGGATACTTGGCAGGCGTCTCTCCTTCATACTCAACAATCAATGGTTCTCCATCAATTCTTTGTGCAGTAATCGTATAAAAACACTCAATAGGACCACCCAGATTGTTTCTAATCTGTATTCTCTTACCCCATTCAATCGACTCAACAAAGAGTTCTTGATAACAACCAATTGGAGTGAGATTGACACTGATTGAGTCAGGATCAACTAATCCTTGCCAGTATGTAGGACAGGTAATCGTAGTTCCTTTACACTTTCCTCTGATATAAACACCAGCCTCTGGGCCCTCCATACAGATGTGTCTCAGTCTATGACCATCTTTGTTGGGGTGTTTAATATCAAATCCTTTCCAAGACTGAACGTTGATAGTACCTGCGAATGTAGGAGCAGTAACTGTACCAGAGAAAGTTGCAGTGGCACCAGTCAGATTGGTGTTAATCTGAAGTTGGTCAATCTGTGCAGTGGAATGATAATATGGTGGACACTGAGGTTTTGAATATGGGTTGGGAGTGGGAACTTCTGCGTAATTATTAAAAGCCTTTTGAATATATGAGAAATTACTTGAGGGTAATCCTTTGGCTTGACCATCTGAACAATCTTGTTTTCCTGGTGCACCGGGTCTAAATGGACCAAATAATGAGTCTGTCATGATTTAATATCGTAATGGTATCCTACAATTGAGTATTGATCGTTATTTCCTGGATAATCTGCCGGTGTCTCACCTGGATATTCCGGTATTAAACTTTCTCCATCTTTTCTCTCTGCATAAGCATGATAGAAACAATGAATTGGAACATCAGATCGTGATTGAAGATAAATCTTATCTTCGTCGATTTTCTTCACGATGATGTCTTGATGATCACCTATTGGTGTCAAACTGACTGTAATAGATTCTCGATGAACAAAATCCTTCCAGTATGTAGGAAGGTCAATATAATCTTTATTCTTTAGTGTTCCTCTAAAGTATACATCATTGGTGGGTCCTTCTGGACAAGTATGTCTCAACCTCCAACCTTCTTTTGAAGGGTGAACAATATCAAAGTTCTTCTTCAAAGATAGAATATGAACTCCACAATTAGAAATAATTTCACCTTGTGCTGCTACGTGTTGACCAACAACAACTGAAGCATTGGTATTCACCATACCCATCAAAGCGGTTGAACCAACAACAGCCAAAGAGAATGGATTAGATGGTGGTCCATAACAAAACCCACCAGGAATTAAAGGAGGAGTAGATTCTGGATTGATCAGAGGACCAATCATTGAGGAGGCCCATACATTAGGGAAAGTTGGAGTTCCTGTAATCGTAGGGCCCTGCATATAACCAGACCCACGGATTTCTGCTGGTCCTCTACCCAGACATTCTGGGTTTCCTAGTCCAACAAATAATCGTTTACCAACATTTAAGTCAGGTACCTTCATGATTTACTCTTTCCTTCTGTCTTAAGTCTTGGTACATCTTTTCGTTCACCATATACATGATAATAACAGTCAATAGGAACACCTGGATTTGAACCCAATATGACCTCATTATTCTGAATACCCTTCACAATAATACTTTGTGCTATACCGATAGGTGTAATTGATACCGTAATAGAAAGTTCTTCTACAAGGTCTCTCCAGACCTCAGGCAGTTCAATTCTATCATGACCTCTCAATCTACCTCTATAGTATACACCATGTTCAGGACCGTGTAAAGAAGAGTATTCAAGTCTTTTTCCTTTCTTCTGTGGATGGGGAATAGTTAAAGTCATTATCCTACTGGTAGATTTTGTATTTCATTTGTTGATGGAAGAATTGAACCTTTGATGGATGTTGCACCATCTGCACAATCAATAAATCCACCATACATATTTAAGATTGCATTTCCGATAAGTTCAACTGTCTTCTCTGAAAATAGTCTAGTCGATACTTTAGACGAGATATCAATAGTCTGTGCTCTCATAAGTATCTTTTCATTAGCGTCAATCGTTATAACACCATTTTGACCATCAGCACCAGAAGCAATCAAATCAATATTGACTCCTTCTATTCGAACTCTTCCACTCGGAGCTCTTAGAACTAAATCACCACTAACAGCTTCAACATATACACCAGGTATATCTTTACCAACATTATCACCCGATCTTACTTGAAATGATCCAGGAGAACGACAAATAGTTCCATATTTACGAGAATCTGAACCAGAGGAATCCAGTGTAATATAATGATTTTTTACTCTTCCATTTCTGAGTAGAACCGCAGAGAGAGTATTATCCTGAGTAAGGTGACCAAATTTTATTTCACCATCTGATGTACCATATCTAACAGTATGATAATTTTCTAACTTTGCCATTAAATCTTACCTACACAATCAATAACAGTTACAATCTTATCCTGCAATGTGGGTTCCTTAAGTTCATCATTACCAATTCTATCTATACAAAGTTTTGGTCGTAATATTGCATTGTAACCTGTTTCGGACTGAATGTAAAGTTTTGGATACTCAGTAAATCCTTCACCACTTACAGTTACCTTAACCGAAACTACTCTTCCCTGTTGATCAAATTTAGGTTCTGCAACCGCACCAATATCTGGGGTAATAATTATTTTATCCTCAGGAGAATAATTAATACCACTTTCATCAATAAAGACTTCGCAAAGATATAAAATAACAGGATAAGAACCAGTTGAAGAAGTTGGAAAATCTCCTGAAGATCTTTGATAATCAGGTTTAGGAGTAGTAAAAATACCGGGGGATTTTACAATATAAGGATTTCCACCGAAAATTATTTCTCCACCACCCTGACCACCATCATCAGTAATACCAGGAACAACAGCACCACCAGGACCATCACCCTGACCAGGAGTAGTGATGGTACCTCCAGGTCCAATACCAGGACCATCACCCGGACCAGGAGTAATGATAGGTCCAGTACCCGGAATAACTCCAGGTATTAATACTATAATATTTTCAGCATCACTACCTAGTTGTGGTTCTGTTGTAATGACAGTATTTGGTGGAGTAATTACAGTAATATTTGGTGCAACAGAAACTAATTGTCCAGGTGGTATAGGTAACCAAGTACCATCGGGATAATTTATAACAGTGTCTTCGGGGTCAGCCCAAGTATATTCATTACCACCTCTACTTCCATCAGGTGCATTAAGATAACCAGTTCCAGATTCTATAATTTCAATATCAACAATACCACCAGTTTGTTGATTACCTTGATCATCAGCATAGTCACTTATTATGGGTCTAAAGTAAGCTGCTTTACCCTTACCACAATTGTCATATACTTTACCGTAAGAGTCATTATCGTATCCAGAACCAAAATTTATCATATCAATTCCAATAACTTCACCCAAAGAACCAATAATCAGATTACCTGCGGCACCAACTCCAGACCCAAAGAATTGTGCTTCAGGTGGTCCACATAATACGGGTCCAATGTCACAACCAGTCTGATTAAATACATCATCAAAATTAATATCTAAAGCATTATCAATATTATTTCCTGCACTATCTATAGAATTTTGAATTGATGCCGAAACATTTTTTGACTTACTGATAATAGACTCAATATCTCCGGTAAATGACTTACTAGCACCACTCAAAATATTCCACTCGTCAACAGAAGAACACCGTGGTTTTTCTTCACAACTTAAGAATGAAAGTACATCTTTAATGATACCCAGAATCTCTCCAACAATACCAACAGTCTGACCGACTAGTGCAGTAACTGTTGACAATGCCCCATTTATGATATCTGATATCCCACCGATAAGGTTTCCTAAAATATTACCAATTAAGTTCTCTACTAGACACTCTACACCATTAATAACTTTATTCGCAGCATCTAAAAGAAAATTACCGATCAAAGGTAATAATTCACCAATCAACTTTCTAAAGAGACATGCAATCAAATCATTAATATTCTCTACTGCAACTTTAAGTTCAGGTCTTTCATTTGGAAACAAAAGAAAATATGTTTTTTTAAGAACATCGTTAGTAGTCTTAATGACAAATTTTTGAATTTCTGTAAAAATCCACTTTATTCCACTAGCAACAAGTTCTGATGCCTTTGTAAGCGCTCTATTAATTTTATCTTGAATATCTCCAATTTGATTGTTTACAGCATTACTATAATCATAAATTGATTTTTGAATTTTTTGAATTTCTACAACAATATTTTGTATTTCTTTTTGTATTCTACCTAAAGGTAATGGTTCACAATCGGGTGATACTGCGAGTGGGACAGTTGGTTCATCTGCACAAGCTGTTGAAGATACATCAATAAGAGAAGAAGAAGTAGAACAAGATTCATTCCAAATAATAGGAGTTCCATTATTATTCTGATCAGAAACAAAAATTTTTCCACCATTCTCTTCAGTTGCAAATGGATCAACTAATTCACCAATTGGTCCCAACAATTGAGAATAATAAGCTATAAAATCGGGGTTTGTATTAAAATTATATCCACTTATATTGTCATATCTTGTTGTACCTACTCTAGTTTTTACGATTCTCTGGTATTCCGTTCTTCCGAGTACTGCAGAAATAATCGGTATCTGTCCTTCTTCTCCATCAAGAAAATATCCACGAACAAAATCACCTTGTGCAAGATTTGCGGATTGTGATGAGGATCTACCCCCACTTCCTGCAGTTACTGGATATTCAACAGAAGCCCAGGCTAATTCTTCATCTTTAACTTCTTCAGTATCAAAAGGGGTAAATGAAATCATTGCAACACGATATCTTTCACCAAAACCTTGTACACCTTCGTTACTTGTTTGTGGATTGGGTGGTTTATTTTTTTTCCAGGAGTCTTCACTGGCAATCTGGCCTACCCACCAAGCATACCCATCTCTTCCTATCGAATGTGTCTTGATACCAAAATCTGACATTAGTTTACACCACCAAAACCTGTAGTTTTACCGAAAGAGTCTCTTACCAAACCCAAACTTGTATATGTTTCTCTTGGAGTCACTTTATGACATACACTTGCTACCATATATTTACCTCCACTTTGTTGGTTCGTTTCTTTATTTAATTTAGTTTCTAACTGGGGAAAATCACACTCAATCATATCACCTGCCTTGATTGAGAAATCACCAGCAATCATAATATTTATTTGAACCGTAAACATTTGATTGTATCTCATAAATGTTTGAACAAGAGCCTGTTCAGAATCAAAATTCTGTTTCATTATGTCACTTTTCCAATTTTCTAATTGCACATCACCTGTCCCATCTGGATTAACACCAATATCTTTAATATAAGAAAAATATCTAGTCGGACTTTGAATGAATTTTTCATTTACATTTATATAATCTCTACCAGCATTCTTTACACTATCCTTTGCATTATCAATATTAAAATCCATCTGCTTGTAAATCATCCCGGTTAAATCGAAATAAGTTGTCTTATTATTATAAGCACCAAAACTTATATTTCGAGTCATATCAATATCACTTTCGATATTATATGACAATATATTTGCATCATAACCAGCAACTAATTTACCAGTATCATTGAACAAAAATTTCTTTATCGGGTCTTTTGAGAACAGACTATCAATTGATTTAAAACATAAACCATCTCTTGTCTGAAAGAATAAGTATCCACCCGGTCCAGAATTTTCTCCAGACGATGTTGGAACTGATTTAGAAGCCAACCAGGTACAAATATAAAAGGGACTCCGAGTATTACCCATAAAATTATAGGTATTTGAAGTGTCATCAATATCAATTGGATTTTCTGTACCCAATACGTCGGCTAAAATTACTCCAACATTTGTTCCAATATTGCCCTCGTATCTTTTAGTAACTCTTGTCTGTTCATTCAAAAAATATTCTTCAGATACAAAATTAAGTTGATATACATCTTTAGTTGTATCAGGGATTCCATTTTGTACTCGATTGACATACATTCCATTGTCAATCTTTAACTCATTTCCGATAACATCTTCAATAATAATATCGGTCTTTTCACCACCTCTGATTGGTAGAGAATCTAATGTACTTGGTGCAGAACCTTCGAGTTGTTCACCAGTCTCTACTACAATTGCACTCGATGTAATATAATTTGACAACACATTTTCATAATAACGATATTCTACAACACCATTAGACAAATCAATCTGTCTACCACCTTTATTCGAAGTCATGGTAAATTTCTTTATATTACCTGGACCTGTTTGAGGATTATTTAATACCATATTATTGTTTAAACAGTTTGTTTTCCATCATAATCTGTAAGTATGTATCTTTGGCTGAACCACTACCAATAACGGTAGGACCTCCACCACCAGAACCAGAATCACCACCTCCACCAGTAGGTACTGCAATAGGCAT
>Ga0213862_10000668_pt1 | contig 14453 bp, 9 predicted proteins | sample PICome_7_FD_160092 | JGI IMG/M metagenome (GOLD analysis project Ga0213862, IMG submission 160092) | Coastal seawater microbial communities near Pivers Island, North Carolina, United States - PICO266 | ecosystem: Environmental > Aquatic > Marine > Coastal | place: USA: North Carolina | collected... | reverse complement strand
AGAAACATGTCAGCGCCTGCAAAATGTCCGCTCCTTTACTCAAAGTCACATCTCAACATCTTTCGTATTTTTTCCATCGTCGGAGAAAAGAAGAGATTGAGAGTTGGTTTTTATTCCAATCGCGCGTTCGTCGCGAGAAACCAAGAAGAAGTAAAAGAAGACGCGAAACGTAAAAACCACCAATAAAGCTCTGTTCTTCGTTCTCTGACGGTGGCGCGTGCTCTCTGAAGAGCATCAAAAGAGCGCGAAATGATGAGCACATTTTTAACAGCACAACGCATTACATTTCCAATGCGAGAGTAAAAAACCACGCTTACCATGCTCTCTTCGATGTTGAAACTTTCCATCGCGCGTTTCATTCGCTGGTACGAGTCCGTTCGTTCGTGTTGGACGACATTTTTACTACTCGTTTGCGTCTTCATCTCTGTCTAAGAAAAGAGTAGTATAAATACGACTGCTACGCAGAAGTGCGATGAGTCAGAAGAAATCTCCACAAGACTGACGTTTTAGAAAAAGCGCAGAGAAAGAACAACGTTAAAGCTTTGATAAAAACCACCATGTGCGAGTGGACTTAAAAGAAGAAGAAGATGCGAGACACTTGAATAATAACGCGAAGCATTTAAAGTAAAAAAATGGGCGTGAAAGACCTGTGGACGATCCTGGAACCGTCCGCGGAGCGCGTCAATTTAGACGCCTTAACCGGGAAAACCATCGCCGTGGACGCATCCATCTGGATGATGCAATTCCTGAAAGCGATGCGAGACGACCGAGGGGAACCGATCGCAAACGCACACATATTAGGCTTTCTGAAAAGAATCATAAAGTTACTCCATTTACGAGTGTTTCCGGTGTTCGTGTTCGACGGGAAAACGCCGGGGATTAAACGAGCGTGCGTGCGGGAAAGGAAGAGGAAGAGTTTGGAGGCGAAGTTGACGCTGAGGAAAGCGGCGGAAACGATCTTGATGAACGCGATCGAGAGGGAGATTTTGGAGAAACAACTAGAAAAGCGCGTGGAGAGAGATATGGATAAAGATGAACGGTTTTTTAAGGAGAAAATGTTCGGGGAGATGATGATGTTTGACGACGACGACGACGCGGGAAAGGAGAAGAAGAAGAAGAAGCGGAAGTTTATAATCGATCCGAATGATGATGATGATGATGATGATGAACAAGCAGAAGAACACGCAAAAGAAAACAAAGAGACGGAAGAGAGCGAGACGGACCCGGACGAGGATTTCTCCGCCTGGGATGTGGAACTCCCGACGGATGAAGACGGTAAGATTGACCCGACCGTGCTCGGCGCGTTGCCGGTTTCGATGCAACTGGAGATGATGAAACGGATCCGAGACGAAAACGTAGGGAAGAATCGGTCGCAGTTTCAAGCGGTAGAGAAAGATTCGATGAGCTTTTCGCAGTTACAAATAGAGAAGTATTTAGAGAGCACAAAGTTGAGGAAAGAAATGGATCGGACCATGAGGCAGAACGGGGCGAAGAGTAGCGGGAACAATAACGCAGGGGACGTGTCCAAGAAGATTGCCGCGCACGACGGTTTGGAGTACGTGTACCATAAAGGAGAAAGTGATGGTGGCGGTAAAGGAAGTGGCTTGGGTACTCACAGCAAGTCAGGAGGAGGAGGAGGAGGAGGAGGAGGAGGAGGAAACACTACTGGCAATAGGATCTTCCCAAACGGCCAAACGAGAGATATGCTGGAGGATTCCTACCGAGGCTTCGCCTCGTTCCAAGCGGGCCAGACGACACTGCTCAACAACCGTCCGCAGGTGCAATCGTTTTACCAAGAGAAGAAGCGTCGGAAAGGGCAACAAGATTTATCCGCGCCTCGATCGGATTTAATCATTTCCTCGGCGTTGAACGAACACTTGCCGGGACCGACGATTGCGAGATCGGTGGCGGAAATGCCGCACAGAAATAGTAAGAATCAAGATTCGAGTAAACAGGAACACTTATCATCGGAAGTGCGGATCCAGATATCGAAAAAAGAGCTCGAGGATATAAAAACGGTCGACCCACTGTTTGCGGAGGAAGGCGAAGTAATCAAAGAAGAAGAAGAAGAAGAAGAGGAGGAGGAGGAGGAGGAGTGGGAAGATGTCGAAGACGACGAAGATGCGAGACACTTGAAAATTGTCGAGCGCGTGCTCGAAGAAAAGTCCGAGCAGAAGAAGAAATTGTTCAAAGGCGAAGAAGAGTGCGAAGACGTTGAAGAAGAAGCACCCGCCAGCGGCGATGGAGGAGGAGGAAGCGCGATGAAATCGAGGAAAGATGTGTACTCCATGACGCACGGATTCGTTCGCGGGAAAAGCTTAGAAGAGTGGCAAAGCGACGAAGAGAAAGAAGAAGGAGAAGAAGGTGAAGAAGAAGAAGAAGAAGAAGAAGAGGAACGCACGAAAGCATTACCGGCACCACCAACGATGGATGTAAACGCGAGAGAAGAAGAGGAGAAACGGGAAGAAAAAGACAAAGAAGAAGAGCGCATCAAAATTCCATTGTCGTCATCGTCGTCGGACGACGAGGATAAAGTCGACAACGTCGATATAAAAAAAGCGTACGAAGCGAAATATTTGAGCGACGACGACGACGACGACGACGACGACGAAGAATACAACAACATCGACGTCGATAGCGAAGACGATGAGGGCGCTTTACAACGCGCAATTTTCCTTTCGCTCGAACGAGACAACCCCGGTCGCGTCGGTCGAGGATTGCGGAACCGTCCAAAAGGTAACGACGATGAACGCGACACGTACGAAGACATGAAGAAAGCGGCGGACGAGGCAAAGATTCTAAGCGAAGAGAAAAAGGAAGACGAAGAGGCTGCTGAAAAGGCGTCTCGGGAAAAAGCCGAGGGGAAGAAAAAGGAGAAGCAAAAGATGGTGACGTTTTTGGAAGAGGAAGGAGAAGAAGTGGTAGAAGAAGAAAAGATTCTTCAAAAACCATCGTCGGCTCCGCCCCCGCCTCCGCCTCCGCCGCCGACCTCGTACCAACCGTCCTCGTTCCAAACCGATACTCCGGAGAATGAGTTTTTCAAAAATTTCCGCATCAAATCGGACGTGGAAGATGAAATCGAACGAGAAATGGCGCAAGATGACGACCTATTTGCGAACGCTGCAAAGGAGATGGAAGACCACGAGCGAAGGAAAAAAATCAACACCATGATTGAAGAGAACGAGAAGGAACGGCAGATTCTAGAAGAGAAGCGGAAGAAAGCGCAAAAAATCTACGGCGAACAACCGACGCCGCAGATGTATCGCGAGGTGCAAGAACTCTTGATGCTCTTGGGCATTCCATACGTGGTTGCTCCGGAAGAAGCTGAAGCCGAGTGCGCGCATCTCAACAGAACTGGTAAAGTCGACGGCGTCTTCACGAACGATAGTGACGTTTTCTTATTCGGCGCCACTTTAGTCTTTCGCAACGCCTTCGAGAATACGAAAGCGATTCAAATGTACAAATCTTCGCGCATCGAGAAACAGTTAGGATTGAATCGCGAACGAATGATTCAATTAGCGATGTTGCTGGGATCGGATTACACCGTTGGTATCGATGGTATTGGTATCGTCAACGCGATGGAAGTTTTGGCCGGGTTTTCAGACGCGGACAAAGAAAACGGCGCGGAAAGTTTAGAAGGATTGAAACAGTTCAAGAAGTGGACGGAAAATCAGACGCTGAGTTTACCGGGCGCGAAAGGCGCGAAAGTGAGGAAGCACTTAGAGAAGATTAAAATCGAGGAAGAGAAGGTGAAGATGCAGATCGATGACAACGGAGACTCAGTCGCTCTCGTCGTCGTCCCAGACGATGATGAATGCGAAGCAGAGAAGAAGAAGCAAGACGACAATCCGGCGGAAACCGCCCCCGAAACTGCCAGCGCGGCGCGCAAGCGCTTCTACCAAGAACACCAAACGAAGAAAACAACGTGGAAGTTTCCACCATCTTTTCCGGACGACGCGGTTCGAGCGGCATACGCTGAACCTAAAGTCGATCCGTCCGAGGAAAAATTCGTTTGGGACCAAACGCCTTTGGAACGCGACATTCTCGATTTCTTTCGCGAGCGGTTAAACTGGCCCGAGGATTTCACCTCAGATACGCTCAAGCCGATGTACGATAAAATCAAAGAACGCAACGAAAAGTACAAGCAAAGGACGATGCAGGATTACTACGAGAGTTTGGTGCAAAAGTCCGACGGTTTTACGAAAATTAAGAGTAAGCGTTTGGCGCTGGCAGTCGCGGATTTAAAAGGAGAAGATTTTGACGCGAGCATCGTGTTTCCGGATAAACAACCCGGATCGAAGAAGTCGACGACGACAAGAAAGAAGAATGTAAAGAAAAAGGAGACCGCGGTAGACGAGAATAGGGAAGGTGAAGAAGACAAAGAAGAAGAAGAGAGTGACGACGAAAATGCAGTAACAGAACCGGTCCCGTCGCCGTTACAACTCGCCGCCGCGCCGCCGAAGAGGAAGAAGAAAACCGCCGCGGCGCCGAAGAAGACAAACGAGAAACCTTTGGCACTCGCCCCTAAGAAGAAAACGGTGGCCAAGAAGAAACAGAAGAAGAAACAATAATAGTAAATAGAGTAGTAAATAGACAAACGCGCAAAAACGCTGGTGAAAACCAAGCGAATCGCGCGCGGGCGCGCCCGCTCTTGCGGATAACAAAAATAGTAAACATCAAATACGTTTCAAAGCGCTCTAAAGCACACGCGCGGCGTACATAAACCTCTCATCATCCCACCGCTAACACCGCGCTCAACACTATAAACCCTCCAATCAACGCGTACGTCACGTAATCCACCGCGCTCTTCGCGTTCTTCGCGGAGGAAAACACTCGCTTCTCGCTCAGCTTGTTCACCACCCCGTCCCCTTTTGGGCCTTGGAAGAGAATCAGCGCGATGGCGCTCACCGCGACGACGAGGCGGACAGATTCTAACCCCGCGTTGCCGGATGAACTCGTCGTCGTTTCCATCATCATCGTCTCCACGAGATTTGATGATGCTCTCGCCGCCTCTGCGTCATCAAACGTTTCCGCCGCGTTTGCCATCGCGATGTTTTGTGTCGTCATCCAAAACGCCGCAGCCGTTGACAGTGATGTCATCATCTCGTTTCCAATTATTCGTCGTTGTTGTTCTCCCTTCTTTATCTTCCTCTCCTCTTCAAACTCGTCTCGTTCTTCTTCTCTCGTTGGTGCGCGTGTTGCCGTCGTGCAAAGGCTTTTGCTCTTTTCCCTTCTTCTTGGTCGTCCTCCTCCTCGAAGAAGAAGACTCCCACGAGCAGTACCTCTGCTCGTGCTCGTATTACTCTCGCTCGAATGAGACGCACCAGACGAGGAGACCATCGACGATGCGGCTGATATCGTAAACATACTCGTTGTCGTGTGTCTCTAAATGAGGAAATTTCGGATAAAATGGAAAAAACCTCAAAGAGAAAGAAAGAGTCACCGGGAGAGTGAACGTGCTTTCGGAAAGAGAGAGAAACAACTTCTGTCTTCCGTGAAAAGTCACAGATACACACAGACACACAGAGAGAGAGAGAAGGAGAGAGAGAACAAGAGAGATGATGTTTACGACGAGTCGCAACACCACCACAAAAGTCAGTCTTTGCCCGCAAAGACACAACGGGCAAGACAAAAAGCAGTCGAGGAAACACCAACGAACGACCAACAAGAAGACGACACAAACGATGAGTATAAAAGCGATGGCGAAGAAAGGAGGAAAGAGCGGCTCGAACAACGACGCACCGGAAGGGTTCGGGTTTCCCAAGAGGTGCGATTCTATTCCTTCTTCTTCTTCTTCTGTGACTTCTTCTCGGAGATGAGATTGAGAGACAAAATGCGTTCGTTTCCCCCAAAACCTCCTTGTGATGCCTTCGAAGCGACTCGAGAGGACGATGCGTCCATTTGTTTGTTTGTTTGTTCGTGAGAGAGCGAGAGGACGACGACGACTGTTTTCTTTTCTCTCTCTTTCGATCTTTTTTACTGACCTTCGTTTTTCGTTCCTTCTTCGTACGATGATGATAACAACAGCGGCGGCGGCGGTTCCTCGTCCGACAAAGGTCGCGGCCCCGGTTCGGCGCCGCTCCGGATGGAAACGCAGGAGCAACGAAAACTCGGGTACGGCGGCGACGACGGCGGCATGGGCGGAGGTGGTAACGGTGACGACGGCGATGACGGCGAGGACGGCGACTACGACGACGGGTGGAATCCAGGAGGCGAAGGCGAACCGAGCACGATGGGTCTCGGCATCCTCCTCGTCGCCGGCGCCTGGGCGTTGTGGGAATACAAAAGACCGGGCGGGAGTTTGAACCCGCAAACGAAAATCGACCAGCAACGCGCGCGGTACGAGAAGGCTTTTAAAAATAAATACGGGTACTTTCCAGGGGAGGAACCTGCGAGGAGACTCGGGAGTAGTGGGAGCAGCTCGATCACCTTCGGCGGGAGCGCGGCAGCCGTAGGAGGAGGAGGAGGAGGAAGAGGAGCGAACGACGACGAAGAGTACGAAGACGAGGAAGACGACGACGACGACGACGACGACGACGACGACGAATAATAAAAACAACATAAACAACAAGATAAACACGCAAACAGTAAACCATTTTTAATACTACTACGAACCACAAGAATCAATACGTTCATCGACGAGCGCTTCTGTTCTTTTCTTCAATTGGTCTCCTCTTCCTTCGTTTCAATCCCCCACATTTAGGAATCATACATGACGCGCGTGCAAAAGAAGCGCACCACCAGAACCGAGAAAACCTCTTTCCCTCCTCGCGGGAACCTCGATTTCGATATCGACGACGCAGTTAAAGAAGACCAAGACACAAAGAAACGTAAAGAAGGTTTACTCCCGTTAACGTCGAGGAGTTCCACCACGGGGAAAACCAAAGACCGGATCCTTTTGTTACTCAGGACGAGAATAAAAAGTCTGCGAGAGTTGCGAGAGTTTTTGCAGAACAAAGTGAACGAGCTGAAAATCGAAGAGCGAGCGTTGCAGGAGAGAGTGACATCATCGGCAGAGGCTCTCGAGGAAGGAGAGAGGAGGAGGACGAAGAAGAGCAAAGGAGGCTCCTAAAGCGTGTAGAGTTGGTATACAATTAAAGAGCAAAACAACGACAGCGACGACAAATAGTATGCCATCGATAAACTTGAACGCGCGAATCAAATGGAAACGAGGGAAGCACCGACAAGCGCGAGAGAGTCGAAATCCAGAGTCTATAATTTCTGAACTCGCGAACTGCGTCTTTCGCGGCGCGTTTCATCGAGAGAGCGTGTGGGTTTCGTGCCCGAGACGCGTGGCGAGTTTGTTCGATCAGTTGAACATAGGGAGAAGAGTGCGAGAGTGCGTCGCGAGGGACGTGCCTTTTGTGCATCGAGATGTAGTGGCGTTGAGATTATCACCAGAAGATGCGTTTTATTTACACGCCGTGGTTGGGTGTTTGGTCGTGTACGCGTACGAGGAGAGCATAGTAAATAGCAATAGCGACGACAAGAATGATAACAACGACAACAACAACAACAACAATAACAAAGGTGGACGACACGTGGAGCTTTCTCGTGAGCAGTTTTGGACGCTGTTGCGCGAGACCGCCGGTGCTGCGTTCGGTTTAAAGTGCGTAGCTACGTGTCACTTTCGGTTGCAAGGATGGTTGCCGAGATCCGGTTTGCAATACGGCGCGGATTTAGTTTTGTATCGTCGACATCCGTCGTTGGTGCACTCGGATTGCTGCGCGTTAGTTTTGCCAGAAAACAACGGCGCGAGAAAATCGTTCGATGTGTTTAGTGAGGGTAACGCGTCGGAGTCATCCTTGAAAGAAAACAACAGAGGCGAACTCACGAAATCGTTTCCGAAATGGTACGAGTTGCAGTCGCTCAGTCGATTGTGCGTCCAAGTGAACAAGAAACTCATCCTGTGTTCGATATCGGTTCCCGAGGCGTGCGATTGGAACGATAGCGGCGTTATCGCCGAAGCGACGGTGAAAGAGACGGAAATATCGAGGTTCAATCAATTACGGATTAAGAATCTCGCATCGTAAGAGTAATAGTATTAGGAATGTACTACGAAGCACACGGCGGCAGATTAATCAAAGGTTTAGGTAACATGTCATTTTCTTAAATCCATCGCCTTATTTTGTAATAGCAAATGGCGAGCAACTCTCTCACAAAATCAAACTGTCCAATCGCAAACTCTCTCGTTCGCTCTCTCCCATCCTTATGCCTCGAGTAACTCGATTCTTGCACTTGCTTCAACATTTTCACCTTTACTTTGCTCAATCTCCTCGTCTCGATGGCTTTTAGGAAGACGCGTTTCGATCGAAACTGATGAAAGTGACTCGTACTCACCGCGACAGAGTTCCATTCTCTCGTCACAATCGCATTCAAACTCAACTCTGCGTTTTCCTTCGTCGAGAAACTCTTCTCTTCCAACACCCACGTGAACTGATCCCCGTTTTTATCTTCACCGACGTAATACGCGTTCCCGTTTTCGTCTCTTTTCGCCTCGCTAAACCGTTCGCGTTCAATCGGACAGCGATACTCTTCCGCTTTCCTTCCACTCATTTTCGGCGCTCTTTCGACCGTTGCCAAAGCAAATTCAAACATCGCAGCCGCTTCACTCGGCCTTTTTCTACCATCCCCGACGACTTTCTTTCCAGAAGCGCCGCTAAATATCAAATGTTCCACTTCACCGTAGCAGAAACCATCAACCGCGTGTCTCACTCGTGACTGCAAGCGCAAAGAAGGCTGAAAATCCGTCTCGTTTAATCGCGCGCCTAAGACCACGCCAACGTCGAATCTGTTCTGATTTCCACCAAGTTTCCTACCGATGATAACTCCCTCGGGATCCGATAAGTATTGATGCGCTTTCGCTAACACGCGTTCGAGCGGTAAACTCTCTTGCGCGATTGGGGGATTTCGCGCGTAAAATCCAATCACCAAAGAGAGGAATAACACGCTCAATGTGAGCGACCAAAGCGGCATGAAGGCGTGCGGTTGAAACTCAGACGGGTCGAGTTTACCATCTTTGGTAAGTTTCGGTATGCGATTGAACTTATTCTTCGGTCTGTTTGGCATTGATGTTGTGATGTTTACGTATTCTTGTTGTAAAACCGTCGTATTTCCCCTACGTAAGTTGTGAGGATGTGAGCGCTAAGACTGTAAGACATATAGACAAATGAGAGATGACACGTATGAAAGTTCAAGGCAATCTGTGTAAAACTAAACGCAAAATCATTTCTGCGACGAGCTACCGCTACTACTAATCTATTAGCGTTTCTTCTTCAAAGGAAACGCGTAAATCTCTTTCTTCGCGACGCGATATCGCGCGCAGACTCTGTGCTTCTCCTCTTCCTCCTCCGATTCGGCTATGCGTAAATCTTCCCTCACCGTCGTGCCAACGAATGGCCCGTTGGTTAATATTTCGTGGCATCGCTTTTGGATGACGATCGCTCGTTGCGATTGGTTCAACTCGCACGCGTCGAACGCTTTGGAGAGGTTCGATTCGATTTTCCCGTTGGCCGCGATGGAGAAGGATTGCGAAGAGGATGAGGAGGAGGTGGACGAGAGGATGCGAGCGGCTAAATTGTCGGTGGTTTCGTTTCGACACAGATCGCTTTGGATCTCTTCACCGGCGAGCTTTAAGAACTCGGATAAATCCTCCACGGATTCAAATAGCACCGCGGTGTCGTTATCGTTGTCGAAAGGAACAAAGCCGAAATACGAAAAGTAGATGTCGTTCGATTGATATCCGTACGAAATGGTAATCTCCTCTCCTTTCTCGATTGGTTTAAATCGATCTGGCGACACTTGCAATTTCATTTTCGTTTCCTTTTTTGCCAAGTCGTCGTTATCTTTAGGAACCTCCGAGACGAACCGGACGATACAGTTCGCTTTATCCCCCGCGTGGTTACACAAATCGATGCCGGGAGCAGTCACACGAACGCCGCCCTGTTTGAAACATCTCGATTCCATCAACCCAGCCGCCCAATCTAAATCTGCCTCACTACACCCTATGTTCGCTAATCGCTCGTTCAAGAGCCGCTTACTCTCTTCGTGTCGCTCTTTATCCTTCAAAGCGTTCATCACGCACGGAGGGTATCGAATCAGTCTCTGAATCTCCTCCTCTGTCATTGCAATCCCGGGTAGAAGCGGTGCTTGCATCGGTAAACTCTCGATCCATTTTTCATACCTCTCCGACTTTTCTCCTTTCGCTCTCTCCTCCAATAACTTCATCCCCATCCTCGCCGACCAACTTAAAGAGGACTCGTTCTCGTAATCGTCCTGGAAACAATACCGAAATGGAATCTCGAAGATAACTTCCCCGGGGGAGAGTTGTTTTTGCGAGACGAGACCTCTCACCCCAAACGCATTCGTTTCGATGTTTACTCTGCTCTCGCACGGGTCGGACGTGACCGAAGATATCCATTCGACTATGTTTTGGCTCGTGGAGGAGCAAACGCGCGAAGATGAAGACGAGAGTCTGCGTTGAATGATGTGCGCGTTTGGATTAGGTATTGGTGAGTTTTTCGCGTGTAAAAGCATGATGCGCTTCAAAGTGAAGAAAGGTCTGATTAAACTCACGATCTAACATGTGTGCAACAATGTTTGTTCTCTCTCTTTCTCTCTTTCTTTCTGATCTGATATACAATTTTCAGTATTTCCTAATACACGGCCAAATCGTCCAAGAAGACGCAATCGGCGTCTTGGAGTTGCGTGTCCGCGCTGACCATCACTGAATTCACGTTGACGTATTTGGAGTCGACGACGAGTCCTTTTTTCGCTTTCTTCTCATCGTCGCCGGAGGAGGAGGAGGATGAGGAGGAAGAGGAGGAGGAGGAGGCTTCCAAAGCCATTTGGTTACGAACTGTACCGGCTGTGGTACCGGGTTGGAACGCGCGAAGCGCTGGAGTGGAATCGTCCCACGTGACGACGAGCAAACCTTTGGAGGTTAAATCGACCGTGGCGGATTGGAGCGCTCCGCTTTTGCCGTTGCGTTTGGTGGAAAGCGCGAGTTCAGCTTCGAGTTTCGCGGCTTCCGCTCGCGTGAATTGCACTTCACTAGGAGAAGTAGGTTGTTGTGGATCAAAATAAGGTCCCGGAGCCGGCGGCTGCGACCTTGCGAGCGCTTGATTCCATCCTTGCGATCCGGATAAATAAGCTTCTTTGTCGATATCGGTGTTGCTCATTTTCTCATCAAACTCATCGCGTAAACCTTGGGACCGTATGATACCAAGAGGCTGATTTGTTTTCTGCCATTTCATAATTATGCGTTTCATACGATCGGGCGCCTGTTTCTGTTTCTTGACTATCTGTTTGTCTCGGCTCTCAATCTTTTTCTCTCCTTTTTCATCGTCCAATTGAGCGAAAATGTCCAACAGTTCCATGGTAATCATTCCAGCCTTCCCGAGTTGATCTTGCTCGTGCCATCGACCGTCTTCGTATAAACAAAATTCAAGAATGTAGTATTCTTTTGTTTCTTGACGTGCACCTTTTAACTTCTTCTTATTCACTTCATTAAGTAAGTTTTCGTGCCCGTTCAACTCGAGCGCCCATTCGGACGCGTCTGGCGTATGAGCGCCCCGTCGAGACGAAGTCGGTTTCGCAACCGTGCACCGACCAGCCGATTCGACACCGACAACAACGCCGCCGCCGGCGCGACTGGTCGGTGAAATAAGTTGCACGACCTGCCCAAGTCGTGGCGTCGTATCTTTTTCTCCCTCGTTGCCCTCGTTCTTTTGACCTTTCTTTGATGATTTTTTTGAGGACTTATTCTCCGTTCTCGTTTTGTAAAGCCAGTGCGCGGCGACGCCCCACTCCGCGGCATCGTGCATACCTCGCGTCCGAATTTGAACCTCTAGCGGTTTTCCATCGTCGCCTAAAACTGCCGTGTGCAAACTTTTATACCCAGACTTTTTTGGCTTTGTGATGTAATCATCGTACTCACCATTGATGGGACGGTTAATCTTATGTACCGCGTTCAATAGCGCGTAGCACGCTTCAATTTCGCTCGGTAAACCAGAATCGAGTTTATCTTTATCGAAAAATTCCGATGCACTACCTTCACCGTCAGAAGTCATCGTTGACGCCGATACTGGATCGCCAATTATGATTCTCGTCGCGCGTCCGTCGTACACTTCGCTGAACGGAACGTTCTTTCTCTTCATCTTCTCGCTCGTCGAGAATAAACTCTTCAGTCGAGAAGACATTCGCACGTTCACGTTCAAAACGACGCCGTCCAGCCGCAACGCTTGAAACATCTTATTCTGCCATTGGGCGAGTGCTTCTAAGGATTTTTTCGTCGCTGGACGCATCGGCGACTCACGTAAAACCTTTTCGTCGATACGCATGGCTCCTCCGTCCCGCGTCGTCAACGCTTCAAACGGCTGCACGCACTGCAAACGCCTTCGTAAAGCTCTTTGCGTTTCGTTCAATCTCGTCCAAGAAGGGTCACGTTCGGTTTCGTCTAAAGCATCCATCATCACGTAATTATTTTTGTTTTGGTTCGTTTTGAATGCCAAAGCCTCCTTCTCCGCCTTTTCTTTCTCGTTTCTCTCTTCTTGTAACTCTGGAGCAATCGTGCCTCTAAAATTCTTCCCGCGAAACCGTCCCCGCTTCGATTCCTCTAACCAAAAGTCGTCTCTGCTTTGCACGATTTCCTCGAACCGTTCCGGTTCCAAAACTGCGAAACACATGTCCTCCAATTCAGATTTCACGGTCCAAATGCCCAATTTTTCAGCAAATGAACACCAAACGCGCAGAGTTTCATCCGCGACGGTCTCCGCCTTTCGCGGGTCCAAGGCGTACAACGTTCGCATGTTGTGCAATCTCTCTGCGATTTTAATCAAAAATACTCTCGGATCTTTCACGACGTCCAAGAGTAACTCTTCCAACTTTTCGTTATCGTCGATTTCTTCTTCCTGTTCTTCCTTTTGTGCTTCTATTTCTTCTTCCGATGATGATGTGGTGCTATTATTCGCGCTGCTACTCATCATGTTATTTTCTCTTCTTTTCCTCCGCTGTCGTCTTCGGACACCCGCCATCAATTTACCCATCCTCGCCGCTTGCAGAACGAGCTCAGCCGTCGCATCTCCAAAATTTTCCTTCAGCTCATCTTTTATCCTATCGTTCGTTTCGCCTTTCAATAAATTGCTGCTCTTCGAGTTTGGATCGTCCAGGGTCGCCACTAACAGGCACGCGCTGATAGTTTCTCGCAATTTCTCTCGCGTTGTCGAGCCGAATTTGTTCTGATCTCTGGGTTCAGGTAACGCCGCAGCTAATATTCTCGCCGCTTCCACTAAATGCGTCACGTACGGTTCGCCCGTTTTCCGACTTTGCCCTTTGTGCTTCTCCTCGGCAAACTTAACCGCTTTCAAGACGACTTCGTCTTTGAATATGGGGAACAGCGTCACGTCCACGCCTTGGACGACGTGTCGTTCGCGTTTTCGTTTCGCAGATATCTTTCTGATATCGCTACTACTCTCGTCGTCGTCGTCGTACTCATCACCTTCTAAGAATAATACGTCTTCCTCTTCCTCTTCTTGATCTCCAAACACTGCCTTCTTCCCGAACGCTTCCCACAGCGCCCAAAAGCCCGAGAAAACGGACAACCCGAGCGCGAATCCAATCTCCGGTAAACTCTCGAAAGGAATTTCCGGCAACACTCCCCTTCCCTCGAAGATGCTATTCTCCTCGCTCGTGCCATCCGCTTTATCATTTTCTAAGATATTTTTCGGAAAATTAATCGACACCTCCCCTCGCTTCGTTTTGTTCTTCAAGCTTTCGCCTTTTACTTGGTGGTAGTTTTCGTTCCTGAACGAATTCACGTACGCGCTGTCCGGGAAGTCAAAGTCGATGTTCGGTATCATCGCGTTTGTTTTTGAAATCGTTCTCCTCCTCCTCTGCGCACTCTCTCTCCTTCTTTCGACGAGACCAACGCGAGAAGACCACGCGCAGCAGGGCGAGGAGGCACTCATGCGTCTTGCACAACGAGAGAGAAGAAACCGAAACGCCAACAAAGCGAATATAATTCTAATTCGGAGACGATCTCTCTCTTTCTCTCTCTCTCTCTCTCTCTCTCTCTCTCGCCTCTGTTTTCGCGCTCGAGAAAAACCGTCGTCCTTTCGTGAGAACAGCGTTTCAGAAAGCGGCGTAATAAGAGTGAAACACACACACGCGCGCGCTCAAGAAAGGGAGAAGAATGAAGAGAAAAATTGAACGAGAAACGACGAGACACATCAGTTTAGGGTTTAAGAGTTCGTACTCAAGAGTTCGTTAAAAACCTTCACGAGAGCTGCGCGAGAAGAGGAACTTTGAGCGGCAAACCCTTGAGTACTAGTGCACGAGTTTAAGATGACGACCGATTCAAATTGGCGAGCGAAGTTTTCCAACTTTGTCCGAAACGATGTACCTGAGTCTTCTTCCTCGTACGAGCGTTCCGCAAACGCGCTTTCGAGATTGAT
>Ga0213862_10000664_pt1 | contig 14483 bp, 6 predicted proteins | sample PICome_7_FD_160092 | JGI IMG/M metagenome (GOLD analysis project Ga0213862, IMG submission 160092) | Coastal seawater microbial communities near Pivers Island, North Carolina, United States - PICO266 | ecosystem: Environmental > Aquatic > Marine > Coastal | place: USA: North Carolina | collected... | reverse complement strand
TCCTTCGCGGTGTGGCGAAGCAGCATGATTCCGATGTTGGCGGCGGAGTGCGCCTTGTTCGGATTTTCGAGTCCCTCACCCTCCGCGGTGTTGGACAGGTGGTCGCTCGACGTCAACACGTCCGCGTTGGGGTACTTGGCCATGTACGGGAGTGGATTACGCAGCCAAACGGTGTCCACGTCGGACACGAGGATGTCAAAGCCCATCTTCGTGAATAGGTAGATCAGCTCGATCTTCTTGCGACCCATCTTGTGGAAGTTCTCCGTGCCCCAGCCAAAGTCCTCCGTCGTGAGCCCGCTCTGCATGGCGAACGTGGGCACCTCGTCTTCGATGAGCTTCTCCAGCAGCTCGTTGTCCATCGCGCCGACCATGAAGTTCCGCACGCCGCAATTCCGAACGTTCCTCACCCAGTTCCTGACGAAGTCGTGGTAGTGGTGGTTCGCCCAAGTGACCATCACGACGTTGTCCTCGGCGTACCTGCCCACGAGCTCCTCGGTGAGCTGATTGTCCTGCGCGAGCTTCGACTTTGGCGCGACGTACTTCCCGGGCTTACCGCCGGCGCGGGTTCTCGTAGAATTGACCTCAGGCTTCGCGGTGACGTTGACATCAGCCTGATCAGTGACGTTGACATCAGCCTGATCGGTGACGTTGACATCAGCCTGATCGGTGACGTTGACATCAGCCTTCACGACGATCTTCTCGGCCGACTCGAGAGGAGGAGTGGGAGGAGGAGGAGCGAGTGGCTTGGCGGGTTGGGGAGGAGGAGGTGACGAGGGAGGTTCTTTCGCCTCAACATCTGTCCGCGTTTCCGTCGATACAGTCGACACGACACTGGTATCGTCAACCTTGAGCTCCGAAATGCTCGCCCGCGTCTCGCCTGCCGCTTGAACACCTTCCGATCTCGTGATGCCGACATTTGCCGCGGGGATGCTGGCCGGGAAGCTCACCGGCGTCGTCAGTCGGAACCCCGTGTAGGAGATCAGGGTGATCAGTACGGTATACACAAGTAGCCGCCGGATAGTGCATTTCATGGTGCCAGCCAGACCTGTTGGCTCCTCGTCGGCGCACCGCCCTTGTGAGGATCCACAACTCATCCAAACTCCTGATCGAAGGTGAAGAAAACCACAAAAAATCCGCAAAATCAAACAGACCGAAGTCGATCGAAGGGAGCGAAACCAGGCTCAGGGCTGACGGATCCTCCCCAAATTCACAAGAGAACGAACGAAATAGCCAGCTCCACCAAGAAAAATGGTGATCGATGTCGCAAACACAGAATTCTCAGCCTGAACACCATAGCCGAATTCGACGCAAATTCCGATCAGTTGCAGGCGTACGGGTACGCCATAATTCGGGAACGACGGGATACCTTACAAATACTGATAAAATGGCACAGAACATACGGTTTCACCCCGGCTGGTCCGAGTAAAAGCAGCGATGATTTGTAAAACGGACTGATCGCAATCCATCAATAAAGGAGCCATGTTGCACGCGGTAAACGTTGATTGACGTTCAAAATACACTCGAATAGTCTTGCGTTCCCGGTAAGGCCGCCCGCATAAAATGGGGTGCAAAAACACTGTATCGAGCGGGAAATACGGATAAGCTGGCATATTGCATTGAACACTCTCTCTCTGAAAACGTATTCGAATGTAAATACACGCCCTATCGTGAAATACGGCCGAATCATTTTGCGTTTGCGCAGGAAGCTCAAGCAAGGCATCCATCAGCACGCAAAAGCGGGCCTAACTCTCAAGACGAGTTACCGATAAACCAAAAAACATCGTATGTATCAATAAATGTGAACAACAACCATTATTCGAGTACTTATGCGCTTTTGTCGTTTCCGCAAAGTTTTTTTGCCGAATTGTCGCCTTCATTGCGGTATACAACTTTTTTTTTCGAGTGCTTCCGACTGGCCTGTCGGGTTTACGCATTGCGCGTACGAATGAGAACGAAGCATTGAGAAACGGCGGGTTCTTTAGACTTTTCTCGTGGAATTCAGATTACCAGAAGTGTATGAGAGGAGGCAAAAGTCTTCTCACCGCTCGTCGTTCTTCCTTGAAGGGCTCGGCATCATCGTTTGCCGGCCCGAAAGGAAAGCGACGCTGCGATACTGTATTCTGTTTGATGGTTCAATGCGAAACGCGTCGCGCTTATATTGGGCTATATATTTTGCCATTGGGCTTCATCTTTGAGATGTGTTGTTTAAAGGAAACAAAGACACGCTTTTTCGATGATGAGAGCCGCGGTTTGAACGTGCCGAGACAAGCTAGAAGTAATGTAATACGTCGCCTTGCATACACATATGCATTTCGTCGTTCTTTACTGCACATGCTCGCGCTACGCGACAAAGGAAGTCGATTTTCAGATCTGTGTACTGATGTGCTTCTTGAACATGTTAACAGTGAAAAGTTGCTTTGCCGGACGTTGTCCAGGGATTTTTCGTTTAACGATCACCGAGGTACCGTGTGATACGTTCTTCTTGCATGTTCTTCTACTTTTGACGTGAAGTGCGTTGAACAACGGTTGTGTACGCGCGTTTTGAAACCACTCTTGCAATCGAACAAATCACACTTCATCGTATTTGCTCGCTTCGATACTTCTTATGCCGATTGATTACCGTCGTACCTGCTTTTACTTTATCCGCGCAGTATTGTTTACTCCCGAGCACATCCGATTGAGGGCCGGGGCCCGCTTTCAGTCCGCAAGCGCCAATTTATCTGTCATCACTGCTTTAGTCACCACCGAACTTTCGTTTTCTTTTTCGCGGCACGCTGGACGAAATACTACTTTTGACGGCTATGTCTCTGCTTCGAAACTGTGTAATCTTCTCTTTTTCTCGCTTGTCGACTGGCCAGATGTTGCCTCCGGCACCAATTCACTCATCCCGCCTAGATTTCGTATGTCATCTCAGTCAGGAGCCGTCGAGCAGCTTTCGTGAAATCCCAATTCCCACGAGAAAAATCCCGGTTTGTCGCGCGGTTTCGACAACCTTTGCCCGTCAATCCCGCTCGATACTGCCATCGTGGGCCCTTGAACCCGCAAAGCTCGGTCTATCTTTGTCTGTTTCGCGCACTTCCGATTTTGATTTTTCGATTTTCCCGACTTCGGCAGTTGGATTTTTACTGGGACACGTGTTCTCGTTATCCTCACAGTTCAATCGCTATGGCTGCCGTCCGCGCCGTAGTAGCCACGAACGCTCTCTCGCGTCAGATCAACTCTCGTTGTTCTGTCTCCAAGAGCATCAAGCTACCTGGATTCGTCCAGTCCCGTAAATTTCGGGGGAGCTCCACTATCGTGATGGTTCAGCGCGTCGAGAAGAGCGACACCGAGTGGGCGAAGGAGGTGAGAAACCGGAACCAAAATCCAACTCGTGCGCACCGTCCGTCTCGATCTGAACCCCGTCGCTGACTCGAACTCTCCTCGATATTCAACTCGCAGCTGGATAAGACGTCTTTCCAGGTTCTTCGCAAGAAGGGCACCGAGCCCGCGGGTACCGGAGAGTACGATAAGTTCTTCCCCAAGGAGGGGCATTTCGTCTGCAAGGGATGTGGCAACCCCCTGTACTCGGCGGAGTCTAAGTTCAACTCAGGCTGCGGCTGGCCCGCGTTCGACAAGTGCTATAAGGGCGCGCTCATCACCGAGACCGACGTGACCTTCGGCATGAAGCGTGTGGAGATCATGTGCGGGGCGTGCGACGGTCACCTCGGCCACGTGTTTGAGAACGAGGGCTTCTCGCCCACTATGGAGAGGCACTGCGTGAACTCAGTCAGCGTGTTGTACAAGGATGGTCCCCCGCCTACTCCTCTCGAGGAAGAAAAGGTGAGCACCGGGGAAGGAGGGGGTGGGGGTATGTTCGGTGCGGCGTCGTATCCGCTGATGCTACTCGTGCTGGCGTACCTCCTCTCCGGGGTTGTCGGGAAGGTCATGGATTTTTTCACCGGCGCCCAATGACCCCCGCCTTGTATTAGTAGCCCGCCTTGTCCCTGTCGAAACGGTCGAATATTGACGCCACTCTCTACTTGTTTCCTCTCAGTGCACGTGATGGGGCTGTAGCAGCCAGCTGAACGAGTGCGGTGGACAAGAAGAGCTTGCGCGGCCTAAAACACCCTGTTTCGTCGCGGCCTTTCCTCCTATTACGTTTAGTTCTAGCTATATCTCATCATCACAATTATTCCCCGAGTAATTCGAGCGCCATGGTCATGAAATCGTCGCTCGGGTTCTCCTTGTGTTCCAACCCCGTCATGATCGCCTGCTGGAACACCTTCACGACGTTCGTCCCGTCCGACGCCGAGACGAAGAAGAACGGGAGCTTGTGCTTCGTCGGGAATGCGAAGCTCCTCTCCGTCACCCTGTAGTCGACGTCTATCTTGTTCGCCACGCATATCGTCGGGATCCCCGGGCAGTACTCCCTCAGTTCCTGATACCACCTGTCCAAGTTCTTGTACGTCACCTTCCTGGTCACGTCGAACGCCAGCACGCACGCGTGCGCCTTGTAGAAGTAAGACGGGTGCAGATTGTTGAAGCGCTCCTGCCCGGCTGTGTCCCAAAAGTCCACAGCCACCTCCCTTCCGTCCGGGTGCTTGAACTCGTATCTGAACAGCGTCAGAGCGAACGTCGACAGCTGCTGTGGCTGGTATCCATCCATGAGAAACCTCTCGACCAGCTTTGACTTCCCGACCGCCGAGTCGCCGAGCAAGATTACCTTCACCGCGCCCTTTGAAGTTACCTGAAAGTGGGAGGGGCGTCCTTTCAGCTCGCGAGGACGGCCGCGCGCGTTTGGGGATCGAATGACGGGAAGTGTACTCACCAATGACGGTCCGGCATCCTCGCCATTCCCAGATTTACCTTCCTGCTCTCTCAAAGCCTGCGATGAAAGTGGTGAGGTCGTCAGTGGGCATGCCTCTCGGTTGAGCGTCGCGACGGTCGAAAAAAGGTTGTGGTGCGGCCTAAGCAAGATCTATACCTTGAGGAACGCTCCCGTGTCCGTCGCAGCGGCGGACGCATCCGTCGTGATCCTCGGAAAATGATCTGACATCACCGCTGCAATATCGCGACGATGACGCGTTCACCGACCCCCGGCCCGCCCACTCTGAGCACGCATGGCTGGAACCATTCGATGAAAAAATATTTGCGATCGTTCATAGCTCGGATTCTGTTTCAACGGTTCGTATACTCTTATGTGTACAGTGGGGGCTCTCTCTCCGTGTGTGCCGTTACGTCTGTTACGCGTTCCCGTGCGTCTCACTTCCTGCGCTGCTTGCTGACCCTCCCGACGGTCGCCGCATCCACGTTCTCCGGATCGTAGGCGCTCGCGGCGGTCGCCCTGCGCTTGTCCGCCAGGGGGCTCGCAACCTTCGCCGCCGTCCTCGCGCTCCTGGACCTCGGGGGCGGCGTGTTGGTTCGAACGGACAGCGGAGCCGCCTTCTTCCTCTTCCCGACGACGGGCGAGTCCAGAGCATCGTCGCCCTCGTTCGCCAGAGCATCGTTCTCATCCTCCGAAGCATCCTCATCGGACTCATCCTCGAATTCCTGCTCCTCCTCCTCGTCCTCGTCCTCGTCCTCGCCTTCGCCCTTCCAGCCCGAGGGTGCGGGAAGTTCCAGGGTGGGCTCCGGGCGCAGACCGAAGGTGGCCAGGTGCGCCACGCCGTCGTCGTCCCCGGCAACCTCCATCATGGCATCCTCGTCCTCGTCGTACTCCTCTTCGCCGTCCGTGTCCACAAAGGCAGCCTTCCTCGCGGCGCGGGAGGGCAGCCTGCGGGAGGGCGCGGGCAACTGCCTTCGCAGCGGCGTCTTGGGATCCTTCTTCCTGGAGCGCCTGGGAGCCGCCTTGCTTCTGTGACCGTCAGCCTGCTTGGGAGCCGCGGCGGACTTGAGTTCGAAGCCCACGGGGAGGTGGCTGTAGTCCCCGACCCTGGGAGCCCCGCCCTCCTCGAGGGGTTCACCCTTCGCGCGACGCTCCTGGAGCGTGAAGAAAGCCTTGGGCCAGGAGATTTGCCCCGGAAACTGACCCGTCTCCCAACCCTTCTGCGTGGCCAGCTTGTTGAGCACGAGGAGCGCGATGTCAGCCATGACGTACATCCCATGGCTCATATCCACGTTCGTCGCATCCACCGTGCGTTTCATCAGGCTCATCATCTTCATCGCAGCCGGCAGGCACTGCTTGGAACCGGCGGTGAGAGTGCCGACGAGGAAGCTGAGCATCTGCTGGAAGGGGCGGTACGCGACCCCTTTGTTCGCCGCGCCGGTCTCCTTGCTGGGAATATCCGGGTGGTGCGCGAGGAGGAAGACGAGGTACGGCAGCGTGTACTCCGCGGACTGGGTCAGCGCGGTCCTGTTGAGAACCGCGGCGTCCATCGTGGAGGCGTACCTCTCCCTGAACTCGGCGGAGCGCCGTCGCAGGCTGGAGAAGATGGAGGCCAGAGCGTCGGCGGCGGTCTTTCGCGTGACCGAGTCGTGACCGACGGCGCACAGGGCGAGCGGTGCGGCGAATGTCTGAGGCAGGCCGTGCTTGGTGATGCCGTGCTCGAGCTTGCCGATCATCTCCGCGGGGGACTCCTTCACGAGCAGCGCGGTGGAGACGAACAAATCCGGCGGCACAAACGAGTGCGCCGACCTGACGAGGACGAGGAAAGCCTTGCCCGCGGCGACGCGAAGGTGAGTGGAGTCCGCGGCGCTTCCGAACCGGTGCATGTCGTCCACATCGGCCGACATGATGGACCGGATCACCTCCACGACGCGCTTCATGTACGCCGTCCTCACCGCCGCCTGAGACTTATCCTGCGACCGAGTGCAGCCAATCGCCAGCGTCTTCAAGCCGCTCGACTGCATCTGCGCGAGGGTGCTGACGCGCGAGGATTTCGGGTTCTGGGGCAGCGGTCGCGCCAGCAGGTCCTTAACGATGAACGACTCGATGTCGTCGACGTGCTGCATGAAGAGTGAGGGCATCCTCTGCCCGACGACACTCACCGTTGCGAGCACCCCCGGCAGGTTGCTGTCGAGGAGCTCGTCGTCCCTGGCGGCTTCGGAGATGACCTCAAACACCTCCTTGATGTGACCGTGTCCCTCCTTGCCGTGGCAGGCGAGCCACACGAGGGTCCTCGTCGCCTGCTTTGCCTGCGCGGCGGTACCCTCCACGCACAGCACCTTGAGTCGATCGATGATCGCACCCTGCAACGCGGAGGACCCGTCGAGGCAGCTCGGCGCCGAGGCGGTGATCCTGCACGCCATCTCTACCACGTTATCGTTCCCGTGGTTCACGAGGCCGGTGAGATCCTTGGCGACGCCCCCGAACACGTGCGGCGCACTGACCGCGAGTTTCACCAGGTGCTGCAGCGCCGCGGTCACGGACGCGAGCTTTCCCTTGTCGTCCACCGCCGATACAGCCACGTCCAGCACCCTGCCCACGTGCTCGCGGCCGAACGGCTGCTGGGAGAGCTTCACCAGGAGCAGCTTCGCCCACTCGTAGGCGGGGTTCTTGCTCCCGATCCTCTTCAAGACGTCGTCCGTGATTTGCTGGCACTCCGCCGAGGACGTCTCGGGCTTTATCAGCGCGGAGAGACCCCTGAAGATGTTCCCATCCTTCATCGCGTGAATCTTCTCCATGTGACCCGCAGCCTTCTTGATGTCGGGAAAGTTGCTCCCAACCTTGGCAAACTGCCTGGCGAGGGTGCCGGCGTCAACCTCCGCCGGCGCCTCATCCGTACCCTGGGACTGTTGCGACGCCTTCGTCTTCTGCCTGATGGCGAGGTACTCGCGCATGTCGCACTGAGCCTTGAGCTTGGCGCAGAGCACGTGCGTAAACGCCCTGGAGGAGGCGTCGTCCATGGAGCAGAGCGCCTGCAGCCAGTACATGGACCTGCGCTCCATGGAAACCTTGGCGGGGAACAGGTCGGCCAGGATGGGCTCCACGACGTGGTGTTTCATGTCGGGCTGGTAGCATCCCTTGAGCAGGAGCGACGGGATCCAGTCGAACCTCGAAGCCTCCGCGGGTGGCGTCTCCGTGTCGGTGAATCGCACCGCGTAGACGCCGTACGCCGCGCTGAGCCTCTTGACCACAAGCTGCCTCACCGAGCTCTTCTTGTCGAACATGCGGTCACCGACAGCCTTCAGCAGCTCGGGCTCGATCAGCCTCGGGAACGACTCCGCCACGTCGCAGATGGCGGACACCGAGGCGCACCGAACCTCCTGGTGAAAGTCCAGCAGCCGCTGGTCGAAACTCTCGACAACCTCCCTGGCAACCGACGCGTCCGAGTTGTTACCGCACAGGAGGAAGGACGCCCCCCACCTGCACATCTCGACCCTCACCGCGGTAGCCTTGTCGTTGAACCGCTTCAGAAACTGCTGGAGGTAGTTGCCAAAGTCCCTCGCCACCGCGCTTCCCGGAGCCGACAGGATCTTGCCGAAGAGCTTAACCGCCCGCAGCCTCGCCTCCTCGTCGTCGTTCTGCAGCTCGTCCATGATGACCGGCCAGACGGTGACGAGCGAGGTGGAGTCCACCACGGCCACGGCTTCGAGCACGTCGGCGTATCTCTTGCTCAGCGGGTGGTCTCCCGCGCCCCTCGTGTTGAGCGCGTCGGTGAGGAAGTGCTGCACGGCGAGCTGAAGGTTGTTCTCGCTCTTCCTCACCAGGTTACACGCGAGCGAGTGCGCCGCCGAGTTCTCGCCCCGCATCGGCTGGATGAGCCGCTCCAGCACCGCGTGCAACACCTCCGGGGACGTCGACTCGTCCTCCTCGATCATGATGGCGAGAACCTTGGTCACGTCCTCCTCCACCAAACTGGCGTTGGACGGGTTCGTCGCGTCAAACAGCGTGGAGAAGAGCCGGGGCACCAACGCGTCCGATCCCTCGCACTCCAGGTCGAGCATGGGCACGCACAGACCGATGGCGGCGATGTTCTGCAGCAGCGCGTGCGCGCACTCGAACGCGGACTTGGACGGATCCTTAAGGTGGGCGAGCGCGTCCAGGAACGCGACGTAGACACCCTTGAGAACGAGGTCGTCCTGGTACGGGTCCTCGGGGGCGAAGATGCGCAGGACGTCGCTGAGGCAGAGCGCGGCGTAGAGGCGCACCTCCTTCTCCTTGTGCTTGAGCAAGGTGGCGGTGATGAGCTTCCTCGGAAGGTCCTTGATCTCACCGCCGTCCTCGCCCTGACCCACGCGGCTCAGCGCGTCGGAGATGTCCTGTTGGCGAAGGGGCGAGGTCGGCTCAGTTCAAATTCAGTCGTTGTTCAGGGGCGAGATTTCCTCGGGGGTGAGACAGGGTCGGGAGCGCTCGTTCGATGCTCGGCGGGGGTGCGTACCTTCAGAATCTTGACCAGCTGCGATTTCCCGCCGTTCATGGCGCCCTTCAGCTTGTTCCCGAGCCGCTCCGCCTCCATGGCGCACTCGCGCTCGGACTTCTGCTCCGCCATCGCGTCGAGCTCGAGCCAGATTCGCCCCTCCTGCTCGAGCCACGACTCGACTCCGAGCCGTATCGGAGCCCGAAAACCGCGCGTGTATCGCGAACTCGCCGCTCACGGATCCGCAGGTGAACTCCGCGGGAAGATTCGAGGCGCGAACGAGTCACTCCTCGACGGCGCGCGAGCGGATGTGCGCCCGTGCTTTGAACCGGGGGAGAGGCACTGACTGTAAGAAATTGTCTGGAGGTCTGAGGTTTGAATACTGGGATGGGTTCTTTATTTGGGCAGAGTAGACCCTGGTTTCTTGAGTCACAGAGCGTCGATTCCTCTCCAACGGATGGCTGATTTGACTGGCGAGGGGCCGCGGACGACCACAGGTGCTTTTATCTGGGATCGGCGCCGACCGAGCGCTATAGCAGAGTCCCGGGCACGGCGCGTGTTTATCTGGGATCGCTCGCGCCGCCATGGCGCACCAGGCTGACCGCGATGAGCTGTTCAATAAGCTCATGGCGAAGAAAGAGAACAGGCACTGCTTCGACTGCGGGACGCTGAACCCGAGGTGGACGAGCAAGAACTTTGGCGTCTTCGTCTGCCTCGACTGCTCCGGCATCCATCGCTCCTTGGGCGTGCACATCTCCCAGGTCAAGTCCGCGAACATGGACAAGTGGACGCCCGAGGAGCTCGACGTTTTCAGGTCCTCGGGCGGTAACCGCAAGGCTGAGCTCTACTTCGCGCAGCACGGCTGGAACGGGAACCAGAGGGGTCAGATCGCGCAGAAGTACACCTGCCGCGCCGCGCAGCAGTACAAGCAGCTGCTGGCGAGGGAGGCGGCGGCGAAGAAGACGGTGGTGAGCCCCGTGACGAGCCCGACGGCGGCGTCCGGTAAGGGATCGGTCGACTTCTTCGAGCCGTTCGAGGACATCGCGCCCCAGGCCGCGCGCGCTCCCCCGAAGCCGCAGCCCGCGGCCCCGAAGCCGCAGATCGTGCCCAAGCCCGTCGTCCCCGCCGCGACATCCCCCGCTGCCAGGCCCGCGGGAAGGAGCAGCGCCCTGACCGGTCGCTCCCGCACCACCTCCCTGGGCGCTAAGAAGACCGGCGGGCTGCTGGGCGCCAAGAAGCTGACGGTCAAGGTGGACGACTCCCTCTTCAACCAGGCTCCCGGCGAGACCAATCCGGAGCGCGAGGTGAAGCCGCCGTCGCCCAAGGTGGTGACCGTCGGCGCCCCCGCGGCGCACATCGCGCCCCCGTCCCAGGGTAGGTTCGCGTACAACGTGGGTGGGTTCGGCGAGGAGAAGAAGGAGGAGGAGGAGTGGGAGGATGCAAAGGAGGATTTCGCGCCGGCGGTTGGGTCGCGGGGGTTCAGGTCCATGAGCGCCAAGAACGACCCGAGGATGGCGCCCAAGCCCGCGGCCCCTCCCAGCAACGACGTGGCGCAGAACAGGTTCGGCGGTGCCAGGTCCATCTCGTCCAGCGCGTTCTCCAACGGCGACGACGATCGGGGAGACAACGGGTACGGGGGTGGCGGAAACAACGCCGGCAGGTTTGCAAACTCCTCCTCCATCTCGTCGGATGACTATTACGGCCGCTCGTCCTCGTCCGGAAGGAGGTCCATGGATGAGGCCGTGGACATGACCGCGGGGGATCTCATGCACAAGATGGCGCTCCACGCCAAGCAGGACATGCAGGTCGCGAAAGAGATGGCTAGCAGAGGGGCCAGGGCGTTGGGATCCCTCCTGGAGGAGTTCAAATAAACTCGACTCGAATAAAAATCATTTGCTCTACTTGTACGCGAGGGTGATGCTCACCATCTTGATATCGACGTGCGGTCTGTCCTGCTTGTCCGTCTTTGAATTTTCGATGGCGTGCACCACGTCGGAGCCCTTGGTCACCCGACCGAACACCGTGTGCTTCCCGTCCAGCCACGGCGTGGCGACTGTGGTGATGAAGAACTGCGATCCGTTTGTGTTTGGTCCCGCGTTGGCCATGGAGACTGTGTACGGGCGATCGTGCCTCAGGTCCCGCGTGATCTCGTCCTCGAACTCCCCGCCCCAGATGGAGACGCCCCCGGTACCGTCCCCGAGCGGGTCCCCGGTCTGCAGCATGAACCCCTTGATGATGCGGTGGAAGATGATGTTGTCGTAGTACCCGTTTCTGCTGTGCGTGGTGAAGTTCTCGCACGTCTTTGGGCACGCATCCGGGAACATCTGGACGTGAATATCGCCGACGGTGGTGTGAATGACCGCCGAACGGGCCAGGGACGTCGATGCGGTCGGCACGAGGGACGCGGCGCTCACCCTCTCATCCGCGAGGGGCTTCTCGTTGAACACGTCCCGTCCCCCCGCCGCGTCGTCGCCATCCTCGGGCTCCCGCGAGGTGAACAGGTACAGCCGGGTCTTGTGGAACGCGCTGCACACCAGCGTGGGGTCCTTCTCGGCCGTCTGCTTCGTGTCCTTGCCGCTGCCCCTCGCGCGTTTGTCCTTCTGCGGCACCCCCTGGAACATCGCCAGCCTCATGAACCGCTCCGTGTTCTCAACCTTGCCGATGATCCGGGCGCATCGGCTCGTGACCAGGTTGACAACCTTCACGCCGAGCAACGTGGAGTACAGCAAAAAGTGTCCGGATTGGTCAAACACGGCGTTTGGGAACCCAATCTCTATATCCGGGTTGTTACCCATCTCCCGTTCCACCGCCAGCCTCCTGCCAAAGTCGATATCTTCGAGCTTGTACGCGTCGGCACCCGCGCGCTGGACGTCGTTGGCCGACTCGAGCGTCTCGTCGATGACGCACCGTAACTTGCCGGTGCCGAAGCGGAACACCCGCACCCTCCTATCCGGGCCCATGGTGGAGAACTGCTCGCCGTCGTGGCTCACCTCCAGGGACAGCGCCTTGGTCTTCGCCTTGGCCATGTGGTACAGGTCGGTGTCCAGCTTGAACCTAAAGTCAACCTCATCCGGCGTCGGGGCCTCGTACGTGGCTGGGGACCAGTACTCAATCACGCCTTTGTCGTCGGAGCTGATGACGCACCTCTTGGCGGCGTTGTACTTGATGCACCTGACCGCCGCCCTGTGCAGCTCGAGCGTGTGCACCGGGGTCTGGTCCCCGCTGGCTCCGTCGTACACGTGTATCGCTCCATCCGGCGCGCCCACCGCGATCTTCTGCTGCGCCTCCCCCTTCCTGTACACGAACTCGCACGCGGTGGGCACGAACTGCGTGCGAATCATGAGGGTCATGTCGAAGTTGACCACGTCGTAGACCTTCACGCTCCTGTCCGCGCCGATGGTGGCGCAGTAAAGGCCGTCGGCGCTGACGCTGAGGCCGAGGATCGGCCCCGCGTGCGATCTGAAGTGCTTCACGAACTCCACGCCCTCGAACCTCTTCTTCCAGAACTTGAGGTGACCGTCGTGCGACGCCGTGATGAAGAAATCGGTGCCCGGAGTGACCGCCACGAAGGTGACGTGGTCGCGGTGCATGTAGCTCTTCTCGTACATCTGCGCGCTCGGCAGCGAGTCGAGGTACACCTGCTCGAACGGGAGGGATTTCTGCTTCTTGGGTTTGGGAGGCATCGGCCCCGCCGGACCGGGCATCGGGGCGTCGTCGTCGTTGTCGGAGTCCGCCGCGCCGGGAGGAGGCGGTGCGGGTCCTACGTCTGGCCCGTCATCCTCCCTCGATCGCTTCCCAGTCTCGACGGTCATGCGCCCTCGACTGAAATTCTGACCTTCAAGCGGCGGCTGCACTGACTTTTTTACAGTGAAATTCCTGATTTACATATTTTAACTTCTTCAACTCTCTTCGTCGCTGTCCCTCTCGAGCAGGTGCGCGATCAGCGCGTCGTCGGACCCCGTGAGCCACATGCCCATCTGCTTCGCAACCTCCGCCTGCTCCTCCTCGCCTCCGATCTCAAACGCGGTGGAGAAGAGCCGCACCGTCTCGTCGTCAGCCTCGCAAGCAGTCTCCGACCCGATGACGTCGTCGCTCACCAACCGGATAGCCTCGCGCCAACTCCCGGACCTGGCCAGCCCGACGAGCAGCGCGTTGACCATCCTGGTTGTCGGCCCGACGCCGTGGTGATTCACGCACGATTCGTACGCCCCCAGCGCGCTCTCCACGTCCCCGGCGTCGATGCACGCGCGTATCAGCGCAGCCGCAGTTCCGTCCCCGAACTCAACCCCCAAACTTTGGGCAAACTTGAGCACCTCAGCCGCGCCGGCCAGGTCCCCGGCCGCCGCGTAGCCGTCCATGAGAACCCTGATGGATCGTTCGTCCACCGCGGGAGGTTGATCGTCCTTTTGCGTCGCGGCGGTCGTCTCGAACGTCCTCAACGCCCTCGGTAAGTCACCCGCGGCGACGCATACGCGGAGCAAAGCGTTGGTCACCCTCGGCGACGTTTCAACCGACATGAACCGGCCGAGCTCGACGATGGCGAAGGCCTGGTCGAGGGCGCCTGGGGTGTTGGCCAGGCCCGTGGGGGTGCGCGAGGAGTAGTACGCGGTGAGCAGCGACGAGATCGTGTACGCGTCGACCGGTATGCGGGACTCGATGGCGTCCATGAGGATGCCGAGCGCCTCGCCCGGTGGCGCGTCGGACTTTGCGCAAGCCTCGAGAAGGACGTTCACGGTGACCGTGTCGCACTCCACGCCCTTCTTCTTCCCTTCCTCGAACGCCTCGAGCGCGAGGTCCACTCGCCCCTCGCGTCCGCACGCCAGGATCACGGACGCGAGGCTCGCCTTGTCCGGCGGCGGCATCCTTCGCTCCAGCATGTGCCGCCAGAGCGTGAGCGCCGTGCTAAACTCTCCATCCTTTGAGCACGCCGCGAGCACGATGTTAGCGCACATGGTGCTGGGCACGAGACCCCTCTGCTCCTGCGCCATGTTCATTACCCCGATCAGGACAGCCGCTGGCTCGGTGACGGACATGATCCTCAGCGCGGTGGCCAGCGCGTCGACGTCCAGGGGAACATTATCCTCCCACGCCGACCGAAACGTTCGCACCGCCGCGTCGACGTCGCCCGCATCCGCCAACACCTTGATCGTGCTCGTCAACGTGCGCTCGTTGTGAATGCCCTTGCCGGCTTCCCACACCGCG
>Ga0213862_10000662_pt1 | contig 14487 bp, 14 predicted proteins | sample PICome_7_FD_160092 | JGI IMG/M metagenome (GOLD analysis project Ga0213862, IMG submission 160092) | Coastal seawater microbial communities near Pivers Island, North Carolina, United States - PICO266 | ecosystem: Environmental > Aquatic > Marine > Coastal | place: USA: North Carolina... | reverse complement strand
AATCCATATACGTTCTGATAAGTGTTGGTGTATTTGAAATTCTGTTGGTGCTATCCAGGTTATGAGTAGCCGTGATATTATTTGAAAATATTAGTGGTGACTTTAATGCCGCTCTTATCCAAAGGTCAGTATCTTCGCCAGCTCCATGAGTTATTACAAAATCAAAACCATTAAGGGCTGATAAAAAATCTTTTTTCATACAAACAGCAGAAGTCCAAGCTAGGGGATCTACAAGGCTGTATTTAAAATAATTATCTATTTTTCCAGACCAATCTTTTCCTTTAGTTAAGATTGGAGAATTCATTGGACTTTTAAAATTAGTATGAAATCTTTTTTCGTAGGCAGTTGCATACCAGGTTTCCTTGGGGAATTTTTTAATTAAATGATGAAGTGTCTCTAAATGATTTGGATACCAATAATCATCGGCATCTAAGAAAGCAATATACTCTGCTTTAGATTTTGTAATTCCGTAGTTTCTTGTCTTAGAAACCCCTTCATTTTTTTTTGTGAAAATTTGAATACGGTCGTCTTCAATAGTATTAACTAAATTCAAACTATTATCAGTTGAGCCATCGTCGACTAGAATGATCTCATAATCTACATAGGTTTGATTTAAAACACTTTTGATGGTAGTTTCAACATCTTTTTCTTTATTATAAATTGGTATTATTACAGAAAACTTTGGCATTTAATTTTTGTTTTTTTTCAATTCAATAAAATAGTTGAGCCGATATAAATCAAATAAAAACATGGAGGGATAATTTGATAGAAGATTTAATTCTATAATTTTATAAAATTGATTTAATACTAAATTAACCAAAGTAACTAATTTCCATTTTTTTAATTTTTGATAGCTCTGTTGAAGGGGGCGTATATCTTTTTCTATTTGATTATTTTGTTCTAATATATAAGTAGATTTAACAGCTTGAAGAGATTTGTTTAAAAAAACACTACTTCTTTCAAGACCTAGATGAAATACAGGATTATCAATGTGTTTAACTTTTATTTTATGTTTTAATAAGTTTGCTGAAAATAAAATATCCAAACCATAAGTATTTGATTTTGAAGTATTGTTTTTAAAGAAAACCTCTTTATCAATTAATAGACTCGAAGAAACAATAGAATACGGGTTTTTTTCTCGTTCTCTTACACTTTTAGTCTCTTTTTTATGACCATATTTCCATCTCAAAATAAGATCTTTATTTGGTTTATCAGGTTTGTAACAAACCCCTCCAAAAATAATTTTAGAATCTCGAAACTTATTTAATTTAAATCTACTGATAAAATCATCATACTTTGGCAGCACATCTGCGTCTAAAAATAATAGTAACTCGAAGCTTGACATAGCAGCTAAAAGATTTCTGCTAGCAGTTCTTCCTAAATTTTTTTCATTTTTTTCTAAATTACAAAAATTTAATTTTTTGATACGCTCGTTATCAATAGTAATGTCTTTGTCTGTAGAACAATCATCTAGGACTATGATTTCAAAAGGAATTTTAGCTTTTATAGCTTGTTGATGTACACTTTTAACAAGTGATAGTATTGAATAATTATATGTTGGTATTAAAATTGAAAGCATATTTATTGAGGCTAATTTACAATATATAATAAAGTCTTTATATCTTGGAATGAAAAATAACTAACATTATTTGAATAATTTTTTAAGATGCGTGCCAACTATTTGAATATTCTTATTTTTTTGTTTTTTGGAGTAATCAACAATGTTTATTCACAAAATGAAAGCTGGTTTTATATAAGAGCCACTTCGGATTCTTTTACACCTAAATTTGATAGGTTCAATGATTTTCTAACCTATCGAGGCGATAATGAAAATTTAAAAAAAATATTTGCAGCCTACACAATTTCGGAATTTAAAAAAACCTATCAAAATGCTAAAAAATCCAGTCTCAAAAGAACTTTTTTTGTAGTAGTAAATAATGAGCAGTTATTGGAAGATTTATTAATCAATGCTTCAGAAGAATTTGATTTTGGAGAAATTATCATGGAAACTGATAAAAAAATATTTGAACCTAATGATTACGGTTTAACAAGTACAATTGGTGCCAATAAAGGTTTAGCGATTAATTTAGATTATTATGATTTTGTAGGAGCCCCACAAGCTTGGTATTATACTACAGGATCAAAAGATATGATTATTGGTTTATCTGATGGACAGGTTGAAATAACCGACAAAGATTTTTTAGCTAAGACAACTGTTATAAAAAAATCATCCAAATCGAAAGGACACGGATCGGGTGTTGCTTCAATTGCTGCTGGTCAAGGAAATAATGCCTATGGTACAACAGGTATTTGTTACGATTGTAGTATTTACACAACTCATTATTACGATGTTAAGACTTTAAAACAACTCTTAGAATTGTCAGCGATGGGAGTGAAAGTAATTAATTGCAGCTGGGCGTTAACCGCATACTATCAAACAGCGCAGGATGTAATTAACGAAATGTATAAAAACGGAACAATTATAGTAGCTGCTGCTGGTAATCAAGATTGGTCAAAAAGTAAAGGAGAAGTATTCTATTTTCCTTCCTCTTACGATAATGTAATTTCGGTATCTTCTGTCATGCACCGCTACAATTCAGTTGAAGATAATATCTTGATGAGTGAAAAAGGAAATCCTTACGCTTCCAATATTAAATATTATGTAGGAAGAACCGTTGGTTTTAAGGATAATGATACCTTAAAAAAACATCATATATGGCCTGTTTCTGTTACCACATTGAATAGCGAGGTTGATATTTTAGCTCCTTCAGTAGATTTATTTAGATATTCTTCATTTGCATTAAATCAAGAAGAATTATACACTTTAGAAGCAACCTCATCAACTGCACCTTTTGTTTCAGGAACTATTGGTTTAATGCTTTCATTAAATCCTTGTTTACCGGTTCAAGAAATAGAAACGATTCTAAAATTAACCTCAACTAATATTGATCATATAGAAGCAAATAAACCCTATAAAAATAATTATGGTTCTGGATCTTTACACACTGGGAGAGCCGTAAAAATGGTTTATGATTTGTATACAGAGACGGAAACTACTTATATTTCAAATCAAAATTTTAATAGATGGAATTTAAAGTTAACAGCCTTATCAAAAAAAGTTCTTTTTAAAGATCAGGTTTTTTCGGATAGTGTAATTTTTAATTTAGAAGCTAAAAATAGTATTGTAATTGGAAAAAATACAGTTTTGAAGCCAAATAAAAATGGATCTATACATTTAAGGATCAATTCTAATCTAGAAAAAAAGTGTGATTTAGTTTTAAGGGAAGGTTTTCCAAATAATAAATATTATGGTCCTGAAAAAAAATAACTATACCGTTTTTTGAACTACTTCAAAGATTTGTTTATTATCACATTTGAGTGTTTTTGAGGGATACTTTAATAATAATGCATAGTCGTGTGTCGCCATGAGTATCGAATTTCCTTGCTTGTTTATTTCTTGCAGTACTTCCATCACTTCTACACTAGTTTGTGGATCCAGATTTCCTGTAGGTTCATCGGCTAAAATTAATTCTGGACTATTTAGTAATGCTCTCGCTATTGCAACACGTTGTTGTTCTCCACCTGATAATTGAAAAGGAAATTTTGTTGACTTTTCTGACATTCCTACTTTTTCAAGAACCTCTGTAATTCTCATTCCCATTTTCTTTTTATCTGTCCAGCCGGTGGCATTTAAAACAAATATTAAATTATGATGAATACTTCTATCATTTAATAATTTAAAATCTTGAAAAACAACTCCTAATTTTCTTCTTAAAAATGGAATGTCTTTTTCCTTTAGAGAGGGTAAGTCATATCCAACGATGGACCCAGTTCCTTTTAACAGGGGCAAGTCTCCGTAAAGTGTTTTCATAAAACTACTTTTACCCGTTCCAGTTTTTCCTATAAGGTATACAAATTCTCCTTTATCAATGGCGATATTTATATCTGAGAGTATTAGATTTTCTCGTTGAAAAATAGAGGCTTTATTTAATGATAAAACAGATTGAGGCATTTTTTTTAATTAGAGGGTTATGGTTGTTGTTATTTTTTTGTTTGTCTAAGTTTTAATAAATCTATTTCTTTTTGTTGTTTGATTGTAAAAATAGTTAGTTCTTCAATTTTCTCTAACAAAAGTAAGTTCATTTCTTTCAATGATAAACCATTTTGCTCAATTTCTTCAGCCGATGGAATTTTTGGTAAATGATGATTTTTTTTAATAAAAGTTTCGATCTCCTCTAAGCTTAAAAAATTATAAGTTGGATTTAATATAGAAAAAGTAGTGTAATATGTTTCAAAAACATAATCTGGGGCAACTGCGCCTTTTAAGTCAACAATAACCTCTTGTGTATGTATGTTCCCCTTAACTGTTAATAATTCGTCAGGATATTTTGTTCCAATACCAATCCTATTATTTTCACTATATATATTTTTTAATTTTTTATTTTGACTGAAAGTATTGGTAGTGAAGATGAAAAGACAAAAAAAGAATATATATTTCATAATTATGATATAATAAAACGTTTCTGCATTAAAAATAAGTAAAATATTTTATAAGCTTGTACAAGTTTAATTTTTTAAATACTTAATACTATGTTGTTTCGTTATAACATTTATATTTAGTTATTGAATAGATTATTTTACAATTAGTTGAAAATAAAAAATGAAAAATATACTTTATTTAATAGTACTTATTCTTATTATTTCTTGTTCTTATAATAAGCTTAATACAGATTTGTTAGTAAAAAACGCTAATATTTACACGGTTAATAAGAATTTTGAAAAGGCAGAAGCTTTTGTGGTTAAAGCTGGAAAAATTGAAGAGGTAGGAAAGCTTCAATATTTAGTTGACAAATACGATTTTGCAGATGTTTATGATGCTAAAAACCAAACTATAATCCCTGGAATAATTGATGCTCACGCGCATTTAATGTATCTAGGAATTTCACTACAACAAGTTGATCTAACTGGCACTAATAGTTATGAAGAAGTATTAAAAAGGGTTATAGATTTTCAAAAAAAAAATAAAACAGCATACCTTATTGGAAGAGGTTGGGATCAAAATGATTGGATAATTAAAGAATATCCAACCAAAAAAGAATTAGATTCATTATTTCCTGACATACCTGTTTCTTTGGAGAGAATCGATGGGCATGCTATGATTGTTAATAGTAAAGCACTTAATTTGGCTAAAATTAATTCTGAAACTAATATCCCTGGTGGTAAAGTAATACTAATTGAGGGTGAGCCTAGTGGTATTCTAATTGATACCCCTATGCAGTTAGTCTGGGATACTTATCCAAAAAAGGATCAAGATTTTTATATCAAAGCTCTTAAGGATGCAGAAAATAAGTGTTTATCTTTTGGATTAACGACTATTGATGAGGCGGGTACTGATCGAGCTACCATAACATTAATGGATTCATTACAAAGATCTGGTGATATGAAATTACGTATTTATGCAATGATCACTAAAGATAAAAAAGATTTAACTTATTTTTTAAATAAAGGAATTATTAAAACTGATCGGATGAATGTTCGTTCAGTTAAGATTTGGGCTGATGGTGCGTTAGGTTCAAGAGGAGCTGCTATGCGGGAGCATTATAGTGATCAAGAAGGACAACATGGCACTATGATTACCACTGAAAAAGAACTAGATTCATTAGCAAAAATAATCGTTAAAGCTGGTTATCAAATGAATACTCATGCCATCGGTGATTCTGCAAACATTACTGTTTTAAGAGTATATAACGAATCTATAAAAAATCAAAAAGATCCAAGGTGGAGAGTAGAGCATGCACAAATAGTGAGCCCTTCAGACTTCTCCTATTTTTCAAAAAAAATTATACCATCTATTCAACCAACTCATGCTACTAGTGATATGTATTGGGTAGAGGATAGGGTTGGAAGTAATCGACTCATGGGAGCTTACTCTTACAAAACTTTACTAAAAAAATCTGGTTTAGTCGCTTTAGGAACCGATTTTCCAATTGAGAAAGTAAATCCAATGCATACTTTTTATGCTGCTGTGGCTAGAAAAGATATAAAAAATTATCCTGAAAACGGTTTTCGAAAAGAGGAAGGATTGTCAAGAGAAGAATCACTAAAAGGGATGACTATATGGGCTGCCTATTCTAATTTTGAGGAAAATGAAAAGGGTTCTATAGAAAAAGGAAAGTTTGCAGATTTTGTAGTTTTAGATCAAGATATTATGACTGTTTCTGAAAAAAAAATACTTACCACAAAAGTAGTAGCAAATTTTATCAATGGAGAAATGGTTTATTACTTAAGAAAAAACTAGTAAAAAACTTTTAATGATCTATTTTTAGTACCTAATTAAAGTATAATTGTTGCAGTATATTTAGTAAAGCAATATATTTACAATCAGTTTTTTTGCCAAAATAAGCTTATTGAATCCTAGATAAATTGGTGGATAATTTAAAATAAAAGTTGTAACGTATGAAGATTATAATATTAGCTGCAGGTATTGGTTCTCGTTTAGGAAATCCATTCCCAAAGCCTTTAACACCTTTAAAAAATGGGAAAAGTATCATGCAACAACAGATTGACAATATCACTACTTATTTTGATGTAAACGATATCACAACAGTTGTAGGTTTTAAAAAAAACTTAATTATGGAACAATTTCCTATGGTTAATTATGTATATAACCCATTTTTTGATACTACAAATACCTCTAAAAGTTTACTACGTGCTCTAAAAAAGCATCGTGGAAATTCTATTTTGTGGTTTAATGGGGATGTTGTTTTTGATCCAAAATTATTATCACTTTTGTTGGATGAAATAAATAATAATCAATCGTTTGTATCTGTAAATACTCAGAGTGTATCTGAGGAGGAAGTAAAGTACACACTTAAAGATGGGTTCGTATTAGATCTTTCTAAAAATGTTAAAAATGGCTTGGGTGAGGCTGTTGGAATTAATTTTATTTCTTCTAATGATTTGGATATTTTTATCAATCAACTCGAAAAATGCAATGATGATGATTATTTTGAAAAGGGTCTTGAAATGGCCATAGCCAAAAATAATCTAAAAATAAAGGTTGTAGATATTTCAGCCTATAATTGTATTGAAGTAGATTTTAAAGAAGATTTATTAAATGCCAACGAAATAGTTTAATCGCTCATGAAGACCGTCCTATTTTGTATGAACCCTTATTCTTTTGGAATTCTCCAACCAATTATGCAGGTTTTAAAGGAGAGAAATTATGAATATATTTGGTTTATAAGAGCTGCTATTTTTGAAAAATTTCCTTACCAAGATGAAAATTTCACTACTGATATTAAAGATATCATTACTTTTCAAAGTGATGCTATTTTTGTTCCTGGAAATGAAGTGCCATACTATTTAAGAGGAGTTAAAACTCAAGTTTTTCATGGATTAGCAGGTGAAAAAAAAGGACACTTCAGAATTAGAAGTTATTTTGATTTATATTTAACCCAAGGACCATATTTCACAAAATGGTTTTCAAAAGCAGCATTAAAACACAAAGATTTTAGTGTAGTTGAAACTGGTTGGCCAAAACTAGATATTTATGGTAATGAAGTCGATAAATATGATCATGAAAAACAAATTTTGCTAAATAATTCTGATTCAAAAAAAATTATTCTTTATGCACCTACATTTTCACCGTCGTTAACAAGTGCTCGTTTTTTGTCATCTCAAATAGAAGCACTTGCAGCTAATAATAATTATCTAATCATTATTAAATTTCACGATTTAATGGCCAAAGATTTAATTGATCAATATCAAGAAATTGCTAATAAATTTGCGAACGTATTATATATAAAAGAACGTAATATTATTAAATATTTATTGATAGCTGATCTCATGATTAGTGACACTTCGTCTGTAGTATACGAGTTTTTACTTCTTGATAAGCCTGTAATCACATTTAAAAATTACAATAAAATTATTCATTGTGAAAATTTATTAACTCCAAGTAATTTAGTTCAAAAAGTCGCTGAAAATTTAATAGATGATTCTTTTAAAGAAAAACGTGCGGTTATTTTAAAAGATTACCACCCTTATACTGATGGTAAATCAGCAATTCGCATGGTTAATGCAGTAGAAACATTTATTGAAAACAATGGTGTTCCTGAAAAAAGATTAATTTCATGGTTTCGTAGATATAAAATCAATAAAATATTTGGAAAAATTTGATAGAAATTAAACACCTCTAAACAACTATGAATAAAATCAATATTTTCTTGTTTACATTTTTTTTTATTTTCAGCATTAATTGTTCAGCTCAAATAGATCAATATCAATCAGATATTGTAAAATTATTAAATTGTAACGGTACTATTGAAAAGTATGATTTTGAGTACGAAAAAACGTTAACATCGTTAAGAGTTCGTGTAGCCTCTGTAAATACTCCACAATCATTTTGGAATAATTTTAGAGAAACTAAAAATGAAAGTTTAAATGAACTTATTTCAATACTAGCTTTCGCATATAGAAAACATTTCTCTCATGAAGAAATAAAGGTGTTGCTTAATTTTTATAGCTCATCTGCAGCAACTAAATTGATAAAAAATAAAGAAGTCACTCTAGAGGAAAAAGCTTTCATAAATAATTTTAATGAGAGTAAGCTAGCATACAAAATAGATTCTATAAGTGAAGATTTTGAAAAAGATACTGACAAAATTGCTCGAGAATGGAAAAAAGAGCTGTTTGCAAAAGGAATGGGGGCACTAGCTAAGGCTGGCTATACTAAATAACAGTTAACTTGGCTAAATAATCATAATTTTTTCCAGTACCCATAACTTCAAAGCTGAATTCATTTTTATTAGCTAATTCTTTAAATGTTTTATGATCAAGATATAACCAGTAAAATAGTTCGCCTCTAAAATTATCTACTATACAACAAATATTTTTCACGTAATACATCGTAATTATTTAAATCTTTAAGCCAAGTTTTTCTTATTTCTCCATAAGTATATCCTTTTTCAATTTGTTCTTGAAGCTTTTTTGTTCCTGCTAATTTTGTAAAAAATGGTGAAAAAAAAGTGTTCTTCTTATCTGTTTTGCTGTAAGCATTTATTAACCATTCAAGATTTAACTTTGTTAGTTTTTCAGTATTTCTTAAATCCTTTCCGTAGCATAATTCATCTTTGAATTTAGGCATTTTAGCTCCTTCATTTGATCTTGGTGTAAAAGTAAATGGAAATAATTCTGGTGATAGGTTAGGAGCACCAAATAATTGGAATTGTATTTCTGTTCCTCGACCTACACTCAAATAAGTTCCTTCAAAAAAACATAGGCTCGGATACAAGTTGATAGAAGTATCATTTGGAAGATTGGGGGAAGGCTTAATTGGTAAAGAATAAGTTGTTTGGTGTGTATAATTTTTCATTTTAACAATAGAGAGCTCACATTTAACTTCTTTAGCTAACCATCCTTCTCCGTTAATCATTTGTGCATATTCGCCGATAGTCATACCATGCACTACTGGAACTGGATGCATACCTACAAAACTTATATGTTCTTTCTCTAAAATGGGTCCGTCAATATAATTACCGTTTGGATTTGGACGATCTAGGACAATCAGTGGAATATTAGTTTCAGCACAAGCTTCCATTATATGGTGCAAGGTTGAAATATAAGTATAAAATCGGGCACCCACATCTTGAATATCAAAAATGATAATTTCTACACCGTCTAATTGATGGATTGAGGGTTTTTTATTTTTACCGTATAACGAAATAATAGGGATTCCAGTTTTATTGTCAATACCATCTTTAATTAGTTCTCCAGCATCTGCTTTTCCCCTAAATCCATGTTCGGGAGCGAAAACGTATTTAATATCAATATTTCTTAAATGTAAATAATCAATTATGTGAGTGCTTGAATCTATTTCAAAATTTATTACAGAAGTTTGATTGGCTACAATAGCCACTTTTTTATTTTTTATCAATGGAAGATATTCATTTACTTGATCTGCTCCTAATACAACATTATCTATAATTAATTTACTAGTTAACTTATTTTTTGATTGACTTTTACAACAAAAACTAGTTGCTATAGTTAATAATAACAATAAGAAATGTGTATTTTTGAAATCTGTTAATATCATAACAAGTACGTGAATTTTGAATATTTTATCGCTAAGCGAATTATCTCTGCAAAGGAATATAAAAATAGTATTTCATCACCAATAATAAAAATTGCAATATTATCTATAGTAATTGGATTTATTACCATGCTAATTTCAATTGCTTCTGGTGTTGGTCTTCAAAATAAAATATATAAAAAAGTATCTGCTTTTAACGGTGATATCATTATTTCTAATTTCGATACAAATTTTTCTGATGACTCCCAAAATCCTATTCCTATAATTCAAGAATTTTATCCAATATTTAACTCAGTTCAAGGAATACAGCATATTCAAGCTACAGCTTCAAAAGGAGGAGTAATAAGAACACCAACTGAATTTGAAGGGGTTGTGGTAAAGGGAGTCGGTAAAGACTATGATTGGAGTTATTTTAATGAATTTTTAATCGATGGAAGTTTGCCAGATTATAGCTACATTTTAACAAACGAAATATTAATTTCTAAATATATATCCAATCGCTTAAATCTAAAAGTAGGAGATAAATTTAATACGTTTTTTTTTAATAACGATAATTCTAAATTGCCAAGGAGTAGGAATTTTGAAGTATCAGGAATATATAATAGCGGCTTTAATGAATTTGATGAAAAGTTTGTAATAGCAGATATTCGTCATATTCAACGATTAAATAAATGGTCTGAAAATGAAATTGGATCTTATGAGGTTTTTGTTGAAGAGTTTTCACAAATAGATCAAATAGGTAAGGAAGTTTATAATGAAGTTGGAAGTTTTTTAGATTCCCAAACTATAAAAGAACGTTACTTCTCCATTTTTAAATGGTTAGAACTTTTTGATTTTAATATTGTACTTATTATTGTTATTATGATTATCGTTGCAGGTATCAATATGATAACAGCATTATTAGTTTTGATTTTGGAACGAACTCAAATGATTGGAATTATAAAAGCTTTAGGGAGTTCCAATAAAAGTATTAGAAAAATTTTTATTTATAACGCAATGTATTTGGTAGGTATTGGACTTTTCTGGGGAAATGTTTTAGGTATTGGATTGTTATTAATTCAAAAATATTTTAAATTAATAAAACTAGATCCCGCCATTTATTATGTTATGGAAGCACCAGTTTACCTAGCCATAGATTATATTTTGCTTTTAAATATTGGGACACTCATTGTTTGCTTTTCGATGTTATTAATACCTTCATATATTATTTCAAAAATTACTCCTGTTAAGGCGATTCGTTTTGAGTAAGCTCAACAAAAGATGTCTGTTTATATAGTAATAAGTCAATCCAGGTTTTATATTTTTGTATTGCATTTACTAAGATTATGGAATACGCAAAAAACATTCTTGAGACTATTGGAAATACTCCACTTGTTAAAATTAATAAATTAGCAGAGGAAATTCCTGGACTGGTATTGGCAAAATACGAGACTTTTAATCCTGGAAATTCAGTCAAAGATCGAATGGCTTTAGCTATGATTGAAGATGCTGAAGCAGATGGAAGGTTAATGCCTGGTGGAACTATAATAGAGGGTACTTCAGGAAATACAGGAATGGGACTTGCATTAGCTGGCATCGTAAAGGGTTATAAATGTATTTTTGTTTTAGCTGACAAACAATCAAAGGAAAAATGCGATATTCTTAAAGCTGTTGGTGCAGAGGTAGTTATTTGCCCTACCGAAGTAGAACCAGATGACCCAAGATCTTACTACTCTGTTTCCAAACGTTTGGCTAAAGAAACACCAAACAGTTGGTATGTGAACCAGTATGACAATCCGAGTAATGCAAAAGCACACTATAATAGTACAGGTCCTGAAATCTGGAAACAAACAGATGGAAAAATTACTCATTTTGTAGTGGGTGTTGGAACTGGTGGAACTATTTCTGGAGTTGGTAAATACTTAAAAGAAAAAAATCCAAATATTAAAATTTGGGGTATTGATACCTATGGAAGTGTTTTTAAAAAATACCATGAAACAGGAATTTTTGATGAAAATGAAATTTACCCCTATGAGACTGAAGGTATTGGAGAGGATATATTACCTGAAAATGTAGATTTTGATATCATCGACGGTTTTACAAAAGTAACTGATAAAGACGGAGCTTTATACACTCAAAAGCTAGCTAAAGAGGAAGGAATGTTTTTAGGAAATTCTGCAGGATCTGCAATAAAAGGAGTACTCCAATTAAAAAAACATTTTACAAAAGATGATGTAATTGTTGTTTTATTTCATGACCATGGAAGCCGTTATGTAGGAAAAATGTTTAATGATGATTGGATGCGTGAAAAGGGATATTTAGATTGAATTCTTTACTTTTTGATAGTGGTTTTCTAATACCTTTAACTTAAAATTGTTTATTTTGCAGTATGTTAAATTCCTTCTATAATTTAAGACATTACTTCGAAAAACATGGTTTTTATGTAAGTACTCGTTTTGCTGATAGGATAGGTATAAAAGCAAAAAATGTGCGATTATTTTTTATATATTTATCCTTTGCAACACTTGGACTGGGGTTTGCTATGTACCTTATAATTGCATTTTATTTAAAATTGAAAGATTTAATTTATACAAAAAGATCTTCAGTATTTGATTTATGATGTTTTTAAACAAAAATGTATATTATCCCTAAAAAAATAAACTTAAAACTAAGATGAAAGAATTTATAGCAAATATTATGATTCGAACAACTCTTAAGTTTAGAAATAAAAAAAAATATCTTAATAAAAATTTCTCTGAATATACTGTTGCAAAAAAATACAAACAATCTACTATTTCCTTAAAGCGTAATTTTAAGAATTTAATGCTTATCATACTTGGTATTTTCTCTGCTTCTTTTGGCTTTAAGGGTTTTCTGTTAACTAATGATTTTATTGATGGGGGAGCTACAGGAATTTCATTACTTTTAGCTGCAATAACAGAAATACCACTTTACATTCTTATCATTGTTGTAAACCTTCCATTTATATTTCTTGGTTATAAAATTATGGGGGAACGATTTGCTTTAAAGACAGCTATGGCAATTATGGGACTTGCTCTTTGTGTAGCAATAGTTCCGTTTCCAAATGTTACAGATGATGATTTACTTGTTGCAGTTTTTGGTGGATTTTTTCTTGGAGCAGGAATAGGACTATCGATTAGAGGTGGCGCTGTAATTGATGGAACTGAAATTCTTGCAATTTTTCTGAGTCGAAAACTTTCTGCAACAATTGGCGACATTATCATCCTAATAAATATTATTATTTTTTCTTTCGCAGCATATTTACTTTCAATTGAAATTGCCCTTTATTCAATGATTACTTATATCGCTGCTTCTAAAACATTGGATTTCATAATTGAGGGTATAGAAGAATATATTGGTGTAACAATCATTTCTTCTCAGAGTACTCGTATAAAAGAAATGATAATTGATAAAATAGGACGTGGTGTTACTATATATAAAGGCCAAGGAGGTTATGCCAAGAATGGTATCTCGAAAGAAATAGATATAATCTACACTGTCATTACACGTTTAGAGCTCAATAAATTAAATACAGAAATCGAAAAAATTGAGCCAAATGCTTTTATTGTAATGAACAGTATAAAAGATATAAGAGGTGGTATGATAAAAAAAAGACCCTTAAAGCATTAACAAACTTAATTATGAAAATCACTATATTCTCTATTTATACTTTAACGATAATTTAATTAAAACAAAAAAATGAAACTTTACCTTACCTTACTATTACTTATTAACTTATGTATCTTTTCAACTATAGCCAAAGCACAGGAATGGGTTCAAGTATCCTCTTTACCAAGTTCGTTCAATCAAACGCATCATTCTTTTGCTTTTAGTTTTAATAATATGGGATATATTGTCACTGGTAATTCAGAAACAGGAGAGCGAGATGATTTTTATCAATATAATTCTATAACCGATTCTTGGTCAGAACTCGCTCCTTTTCCAGGCGGTGCTCGTGGTTTTGCAATTGGTGATACTTGGGATGGGAAAGCTTATTTTGGATTTGGAAATGATGGCACGTCACGATTAAATGATTTATGGGTCTTTGACCCTACGGATATGAGTTGGACAGAATTGGCCTCTTGTCCTTGTTCAGAGAGAACTCATCCTGCAATGATAGCGCACAATGGTAAAGTATTTGTTGGATTAGGAGGAAGTTCAACAGGGAATTTGAAGGATTGGTGGGAGTATGACATTGCATCAGACACTTGGTCACAAAAAGATGATTTACCTTCACTACCTAGACATCATCCCTACCAATTTGGTATAGGTGACGATGTTTATACTGGCTTCGGACATGGGAATGATATCTTTAATGATTGGTTTCGTTATGATATTGTCCAGGAAACCTGGACTCAGGTAGCATCATTACCAGCAGAAGGTCGAGTGGCAGG
>Ga0213862_10000660_pt1 | contig 14506 bp, 5 predicted proteins | sample PICome_7_FD_160092 | JGI IMG/M metagenome (GOLD analysis project Ga0213862, IMG submission 160092) | Coastal seawater microbial communities near Pivers Island, North Carolina, United States - PICO266 | ecosystem: Environmental > Aquatic > Marine > Coastal | place: USA: North Carolina | collected... | reverse complement strand
AACCCCAACTCCCTCAACCCTAAACCCTAAACCCTAAACCCTAAACCCTAAACCCTAAACCCTAAACCCTAGGCATACCCTCGATGAACCCTACAACCGTAAGGCATACCCGAGGCACCACATGAGAACCCTTGACAACCGGCGGCAGCGCATCAGAACGGGACATGCGAATCCCGCCGGGAGGCCCTCGGTTGAGGGAGCATGCGCGTCACGAGATAAGCCGAACACGCCTGCAGCGGTGCGGCTTTAGTTGCGCGTGCACGTGCGTCGATGTACCTTAGATCAACTTTAGCTAGTGCGTTCACGGAGCCGTCGTTCACATGTTACAAGCTACTATCGCGCATACAAGAGCCGTTTCTATTCGTCAACCCTCACGCCGTCATCGAGAACCACGAGGCAGCCCGCCGCTCTGAGATCGCGTATCGCAGCGGGCAAGCGCGTCAGCTTGTTGAAACTGAGGTTCAACTGCTTAAGCGCCGTGAGCTGCCCGATATTCGCCGGCACGCTCGTCAGCCGATTGCCACTGAGGTCCAACTCCCTCAGCGACGTGAGCTGCCCGATCTCCGCCGGCACGCTCGTCAGCTTATTGTTGTAGAGGAACAATGTCTCAAGCGAGGTGAGCTGCCCGATCTCCACCGGCACGCTCATCAGCAGATTGCCGCCGAGGCGCAACTCCTCCAGCGCCGTGAGCTGCCCGATCTCCGCCGGCAAGCTCGTCAGCTCGTTGTTGAAGAGGTACAACTCCTTCAGCAACGTGAGCTGCCCGATATTCGCCGGCACGCTCGTCAGCCGATTGCCGTCGAGATGCAACCTCTCAAGCGCCGTGAGCTGCCCGATCTCCGCCAGCACGCTCGTCAGCTGATTCTTGCGGATGTCCAATATCTCCAGCGAAGCGAGCTGCCCGATCTCCGCCGGCAAGCTCGTCAGCTGATTGCCCTCGAGGTACAACTCCTCCAGCGCCGTGAGCTGCCCGATCTCCGCCGGCAAGCTCGTCAGCTGGTTGTCGCCGAGGTACAACTTCTCCAGCGACGTGAGCTGCCCGATCTCCGCCGGCACGCTCGTCAGCTCGTTGCCGTCGAGGTCCAACTCCCTTAGCGCACTCAGGCGCCCGATCTCCGCCGGCACCGCTCCGGTCAGGCCAAACTCTTCCAACTTGAGCTGCACCACCCGGCCGTTTTCCATCGTCACCCCTTCCCAATGCTCCGGTCGCGCAGCCTCCGGCCACCTCTCCTGCAGTTCAGGGCACATCGCACGCCATGTCCGAAGCACTCCGACGTCACCCTCGTCGTCGAATGATCGCGTCCCGTCATCCTTCGATGGCTCCAGAAGCTCTCGACTGTCCCACCCGTCGGGCGTCACGCCCGGGTGCTTGTCCAGCCAATCCTGAACCACGTTCCGCATCGCCCAGTTCGTCATCACCTTCGTGCTGCTCAGGGCGCGACGCGTGAGCGGGTCCTTGGCCCCGTTGCGATCGAAGTGCGACAGAATGGCGCTCCTCTCGTACGTGTGCCCCGAATCGACCACCATCACCGGATCGCGGAACACGGCTCGCGTGATGGGGCACATGAGCACCTCGGGCTCGGCGTCGAGATCTGCGTCGGGGGCGTCGGGCAGGTCGCCCCGTGCGCTCGCGGAACGCCGGGTTCGCACACCGGAGCTCGCGTTTCCGGATGCCGGCTGCGACACGGCGGACGTCTTGCGCCGCTTTGAGGGCGCCATCGAACGAATGCCCGGGGTCGCCGCGAGCCCCGCGCTCGGCACTCTGATAGATCTGTCGAGTTGGCGCGTTTCGTGGAAGAGACAGTGTACATGGCAAAAATTGGCTATCTACTTCTTGAGGCTGCCGAGCACGGTGCGGTGCCTCGGGTCCGTGTCCTCGGTGTGAACGTGCTCGAATCCGCACTCCCTCAACATACCCTCGATGTCGATGGTGTAGTACTCGTTAGAGTGCGGCTCGGTGGACTTCATCAGCGTGAACAGCGCCGGGGGCAGGTTCTGAATCACCGATGACTTCGGGTTGTTGTCCGTCATCACGAAAACGCCGCCGGGCTTGAGGATCCTCGCCGCCTCCGTCATCAGCGCCCTCGTCGCGTACTCCGGGCACTCGTGGATCACGAACGCCAATGACACGATATCCACGGAGTTGTCCGCCATCTTCGTGTCCTCCCCTTTTCCGTGCACCCAACTCCTGCGCTCGCTCCCCGGCTCGCCCGCGTCCCTGTGCTTCGCCACCGCGAGCATGTACGGGGAGAGGTCGAGGCCGACCATCTTGGACTTTTGGAACGCGTCCGAGATGTACCTGGTGCTGATACCCACCGAGCACCCGACGTCCACGATCGTCTCCGGCTCCTTGCCGTAGTGCTCATCCACGTGCGCCCTGAGAGCGTCGGTGTACGAGTCCCTCAGTCTTTTCTGCGCGGCATCCGCGGTGATGCGTTCCTTGGGGTACACCCTCAAGGCCATGGAGTACGTCGCCGGCTCAGCCTCGACAGCCGCCTGCCAGCACAGGTTACCCTCCGAGTACGCGTGGAAGGGCTGGAGGTAGTACTCCGGGTAGTCCACGCTCTTGTCCTCGATCTCGGCGAACGCCTTCTTCACCCCGGGTTCGTTGCCGAGCTCATCGGCGATGTCCCTCCACGCCACGCCGTTCTTCTCCGCGGTGTTGATCAGCGTGCGCCTGGCCATCGGCTTCATGAGACCCTCGTACAGGACCTTGTTGGAGATGGCGGCGTCCACAACCTTGGAAAGGAGGTCGTCGCCGGCCCAGTCGGGCTTCAATTTGTCGTCCGCGGTGCCAGCACCTCCTCCGCCAATCACCGAACGGCGGGCGACGCGTCGCCCGCTCCGGCGAGACGCGGCGACGTCAGCGCCGAGCGCCGACCTCGTCGATGTTGCGAGGGACATGACGGTGGTCATCGTCACGGGTCACGAGGATGTCCGTGGGCGTCCTCGTGCGTTGCGCAATGCTCACGATATCTGCTTCGAACAAGTGGAGACGAACGAAGTTGAGATCTGCCTCTCGACCAATCACGTGTGCGAGCGGGGTTGACGACCGCCGAGCCACCGAGAGGCACTTCGAAAGCCAACAACGAATTGGAAGTGAATTCAGCAGAACCGGTGGCGCGAGAAGGGTTCAGAACTCGGTGAGCTCGAGTGAGCGCCGGTCCGGGGTTCAGGATGGCGGACAAAGACCACGAGGCTGCGCTCGCGGAGCTCCTCGGTGAGGTGGGCCCTTTGGAGGATAAGAAGGCGGGGGCCAATCGATCCGCGAATGGGGCTGAAGGGGTTCACACCGGCGAGGACGATGATGATGTGTCCGTCGAGCGCGAGCTGAACCTTGGTCCGCTGGACATCACCTCCGCGAGGGTTAACGACGTGTTCGCGGCGCTGGAGGAAGGCGGGCTTGACCTAGATCTGGTCAAGTACGCCGACCACGACGTGGTTCGGTCGGTGATGGAGAACCGCGACGCGACGGATCTGAAACAAAGGGCGAAGGCTGTGGAAGAGAAGCTGCAGTCGGTGGAGATGGAGTCCATCAAGGACTACGTGGCGGAGTCGGATAACCTGCTTGAGCTCCACGCGCAGATTCAGGGTTGCGACGGCATCCTGGGAGACATGGAGTCGCTGCTGAGCGGGTTCAAGACGGAGCTGGGCAAGATCAGCACCGAGATCCGTAGCCTGCAGGATCAGAGCCAGTCCATGGGTATCAAGCTGAAGAACAGGAAGGCTGCCGAGCGGGGTTTGAGCGCGTTCGTGGACTCGATCACCCTACCGCCGGACCTGGTGCGCGCCATCGCCGAGGAGGACGTGTCTGAGCGATACTTGTCCAGCCTCGCCGACCTCGACCGGAGATTGAAATCGGTCGAAGCCAACCCGAGCGCGAGGGCGTCAAAGGCGGCGGAGGATGTCGTCCCGGAGCTGGAACGGCTGAAGGCGTCGGCGTGCGCAAAGTCCAGGGAGTTCCTCATGGCTCGGTTCTACAGCCTGAGGAAACCCAAGACGAACGTGCAGATTCTCCAGCAGAACTCCATCATGCCGTACAAGTACCTCGTGACGTTTTTGGCGAACCACGCTCCGGCGATTCTGACGGAGGTTCGCGCGTGCTACGTGGATACCATGTCCAAGGTGCTGCGTCAGGCTATACACGGGTACGTAACCTCCCTGCGGAGTCTTCAGCAGGAAATCGCGAGTAGGACCGACCTTCTGGGATCCGAAGAGGGCGCGGCGGGCGGCGGCGCCGGAAGCTTCTTTGCGCAGTTCGGCGGCGCCAAGAGCGCGGCGGCGTTGAAGAATCGTTCCTCCGTGTTCTCGCTCGGAGCGAGGGCGGCGGTCCTCGGTAACTTGGAGACCACGCCGCCACTGATTGTCCACCAGGTACAGTCTCAGGGACATAAGGTACCGCACGAGGCGCTGTTCAGGAGCAGCCACAAGCTTCTGATGGACACGGCGACGTTCGAGTACCTGTTCTGCGTCGAGTTTTGGCAACAGGACCGGACCATCTTCAACGACGTGTTCGCGCCGACCATCGCGACGATGGAGGAAAACCTCCAGCTGGGGCTGGCGCATGGTGGCGCGAGTAACGTGTTTGGCGGCAACTTTGACGCCATCGGGCTGCTGCTCATGATCATGGTAAACAGGGAGCACCGGGTCGTGATGTCCAGGCGCAGGGTGCCGTGCTTGGATCATTACCTTGATGGGGTGAACATGACACTTTGGCCCAAGTTCAAGGAGGTTTTCGACGCGCACCTGCAGTCAGTTCTGGCCGCCAACGTCAACGCCATGTTCAAGGATGACGTCAGGGCGCATTACGTGGCGAGGAGGTACGCCGAGTTTGCGGCGTCCATGGTTGCGCTCGGCGGCGGAGGCTCGCTGTCCGGCGGGGAATCCGACGGGTTCATCGGCGACGGACAGCTGGACAGCAACTTGGAGCGACTGAGGCTCGCGGTGCACGCGCTGCTGCAGAAGCTGGCCAAGAAGTTCCCGGGGAAGAAGCGCGGCACGGTGTTCTTGTTCAACAACTTTGATACCATCTGCGCGGTCGTGAGGGAGGCGAGACCGATTTTCCTCAAGTACGACGAGAACGGCGGGGGGCAGACGTTCATCAACGAAACTTTCAAGTTCTTCGATGAACAGCTCGCGGCGCAGTCCGATGCTTTCGTCGAGGAAGAACTCGCCGATCACTTCGGGCCGCTCATCGAGTTTGTCAACAACGCGGAGAAGGGTTCCTCCGAGGGCGACGGAGGCGCGGCGCCGTCGCTTCAGCAGGCTACCCATCTGATGCGCGATTTCGCCGAGCGATGGAAGGGAGCCATCGAGCGGATACACGCCGAGGTGATCAAAAACTTTGGCAATTTGCAGCGGGGTATGGACGTGCTGCAGCGAACGCTCTCGCAGCTCCTGGTTTACTACACCAGGTTCACAGGGCCGGACGGCGTGCTGGCGAAGATGGGACCGGACGGCGCCGCGCTGTGTAAGGATGCCGTCACGAACCCTGCGTTCATGTACGAGATTAAGCGCCACTCGCAGTCGAGGATTAACTGATAGCGTAGATAGTTGATATAGGAGGCGACGGAGAAGCTGGATCCCGAGGTGGAGGAGCTCAACAAGTTCTTAGCGATGGACTTTTAAGGGACGCACGCCTCTCAAATTTCCACATGCCATCACAAGATTCATCGATACTCTCAACAAGTCTATGGGATAGGATCTACACTCGAGCGATCAGCTCAAGACCTCTCCGAGGTCCTCGTCTTCGTCAGCCTCCAAGTCCACGTAGTTGGATTGATCGAGCCGCTGTTTGACCATCTCGTACACGACGAACGAGATGCCAGCCTGCGGGATCATCTTGGTCGACGCCGGAAGCCAGCCGTTGAACAACCCTTTGTACCCATCCTTCGCGATCGTATACCGCATCAAGCTCACTAGGTTTTTCTTGCCCACCAATCCAGGCACTGCCGCGCCGGTCTGCAGCTTGACCGTGGCGCTGTAGAGTGGAAACGAAATGGTGGAGGCCAAGAAACCTGAGATGAATCCAATTCCGAGCGTTGGAAGAGGACCGGCGGAATCCACGCCAGCCAGTTTCCTGTACTGCGTGCTGAGGATATCGTAGCACCCGAAAGATATACCCGCATACGGCACCACACCCACCATGGCCGAACCCCAGCCGCAGTACAGACCGCGAATTCCCTCCTTCTTTACAATCTCCACCATCGCCTGAGCGATGCTCGTCGTCCCCTTCTTGGACATGTTCATGGTTACTCGGGTAGACACCACCTCCAGCGGATACAGGATGCTGTCCGAAGTCATACCCGCGAGCGATCCCGCGAGTAGACGTTCCAAGTTCGTAGGCTCGCGATCGTTCCCGGTGAGCAGACCCTTGTACGCCGCGTAGGCGAAGAAGTCAATCGCCTTGCCCGGTGCGCTGCTGATGCAGTTGGACAAGTTGCCCTTGAACAAACCCCCGATACCCTCTGCGCGCGCAATATGCGACATCGTACTCCACATCTCGCGGGGCGACATGCGACTCGCACTGCCTTCACCGGCGATGGATCGAACCGCGACGACGTTGAGCGGCGAAGACACCGTCTTGGAAGCGATGCCGGCGATGCCGCCCGCTATCAAGTGTCCCAAAGGTTTGCCATCCTTGCGCCTATCAGGGATGGGCAGGCGCCTGGTACCGATATCCAGGCCGACCTTCATGTAGTAAGGCGACACGGTCTGTAGCTGGTTCTCAGGGATGAGGATCATCAGGTCCCTGAAATCGTTGGCGTTCAGCACCTGCTCGTCCTCCACGTACTGAAGCATCTTCTCGATGCCTTTCCGTCGGATCTTCTTGCGGGAGTTGTATCGACCCGCGCGGATCTCCATGTTCCCGAGGTTTTTCTTCAGACGTGATCCACGAATCCTACCCTTTGCGTCTGGGTTGAGGGACTCGTACGCATTTTGCAGCGAAATCTCTTTGGAACGCACGAACGCCGCGAACTCCTCAAACGTCATCTTGCCGTCGCCCGACTGGTCTCCTTCGTCCACGAAGTCGTGCACGAAAGCCTTCGGCATCCTCAGAGAGTGCGCGAAGTTGTTGAGGTCGTCCTGGCTGATGTACCCGTTCCCGAACGAGTCTATGCGGGTGAACAGCTCCCGCAGGCGATTCTCTCGCTCCTGCCATGGCTTGCCCCTGCCGCGCCGTTGGCACGTCGCCTTCATTCGCTGCTTGAGTAGTTCCCACTGCTCCTGCGGCACGGGCCCTTTGTCCGGCCCGCACACTACGAACCAGTTCTCGACGAACCCGTCCGTCCCCGCGTTCATGATGGCATTCATGACGCAGATACCCATGGAGCTGAAGGCGCCGCCCATGTCCGCCATGAGGTTTTGGCGGTCCCACGTAATCAGGTTTACCTTGGTTAACCCCGTCTCAGGGTCGTCCAACACGGTGACCACCGTCTCTCCGATGATGCCCTGCTGCGAGTCGGGATCCCCTGGTGCCGGTTCCGTCGCTGTTCCATCGCTATTGGACGGAGTACCGACCCCGCTCATGGTCATGGACGCGAACGCCCCTCGGGTGGACCGGCACCTCCCACTCAGACGAAATGCGCCTCTTCGTCCCTTGAGAGGGTGTTTCCCGGTTGCTGACCCGTCCTCGTCGCGGGCACCGGCATGCCCCTGGGCCGTTCGACCGCGGAAGAATCTACTAGTGACACCACCTTGGTTTCTGGCTTCCCAGGCTGACGCCATCGCCGATGCTGCCCGGCGCGCGGCTTCCATGGGTGCAATGTTACCCAAAACGCGTGGAGAGTCGGCGGTCCGGTCCCTCCAAAAATTGCCCTGCAGTTCACAACCCACGCCGCCTGCCCCCGCGTGGACACCGTCAGGAAGGTTCGATCAGACCTCACCCATCGACGGGCGCTTAAAGCGCGATATCAAGGAGTCGAAAGGACGAGTGCCCTTCGGCGTCGGCGCGTTCGGCTGCGCCGGGTGCGCCGGAATGCAGTGCCCTCCGTCAAACGTGCTGAACTTTCAAAGGAGATCTCCGGCTCGATTCCATCTTCCATCTCTGCGATTCCAGGTCACGCGAGCAAGATTGGCGCCCCCGGTGCCCGACTCCGCGTCGTGATTGGTTGGAGCAGCGAAAAGCGAATGTCTTGTTCTCATTTACCGAGGCGAACACAACGTGGGGCGCGCTCCTTCAAGCGGCTTTCGGCGATAAACCTTTCCGTCACCATGCGCAGAGAGATATCGGGGTCAAGGGCGATGCTTCTGGCCGTGTTTGCGACGGCGATATTCGCCCTCGCGCCCACGGTCGGCGCGGTTCAGCCGCTGGTCGTGGCGCCCGCGAAAATAACTGTCGGGCAGTCCGTGGGTCTCCTCGTGAACGGCGCGGCCACGGCTGGGGGTTTGAAGGTGGACCTGGTAGACTCGACGGATTCGGTTCTTGCGTCGGTTACCGCTGCGTCGGCGGGCGGGGAAGCGCAGACGGTGCAGCTGGCTGTGCCCTCAAGCGCGTCGCCCGGGTCGCAACAACGATTGCAGATCTTCAAAACGTCAGCCCCGACGACGGCACTCGCGACGCACACGGTGACGCTGGTGAAGGCTGAAGAGACGGACGCGTCCGCCCTCATCGTCGAGACTGACAAGCCCGTATACAAACCCGGTCAGACGGTGCAGCTGCGGGTGTTGTCGCTCACATCCGCGTCGCTCAAGCCCAGGTCCGCGACGGTGACGCTGACGGTGAAGGATCCGAGCGAGTTCATCGTGTTCCGCCGGGAGCTCGACGCCGATGCGAACGGGGTGGTGACGGCGAGGATGCCCACCAGCACCGAGCCGCCGCTGGGAAGATACACAGTCGAGGCCAGTGCGGCGAACGGTGACGGAGATGGGACCGTGCCGGGATCTGGGACAGTCTCGGGATCTGGGTCGTTCACGCTGGACCGATACGTCCTCCCCGCGTTTGACGTCGAGATCGAGCCTGACTCAACCGCGGTGTTTCGAGGACAGGCAAAGATCGAGGGGGAGGTCAAGGCGAAGTATACGTACGGCGAGGAGATGTCCGGCACATACGATGTGATGGTGTGGCAGCGTGAGGGCGGCGGTGATATCGGATTCGGCGGTGGCATCATGGCGAGGAAGGAGCCCCGGGGCGGAGGCGGAGGTTCATCCGGCGCCGAGTATCGGCTCATCGCCGAGAAGACGGCGCAGCCCATCGCTGATGGATCCGCCCGGTTCACTTTGGACGTTTCCGACGCGAACATCGACTTCGGCTGGGGCTGGGGTTCGACCGCACCAGAGCTGGTCGTCGAGGCCACCGTGAAGGATGCGGCGACTGGTCGAGCGCAGAACGGCAGCGCTTTACTCGCGCCCAAACGCAACTCGTACGACCTGAACCTGATTTCCTCGGGGATGAGCAGCGCGACGATCAAGCCGGGGCTGCCCATCGAGCTCACGCTCGAGGCGTCCACACACGATGGGAAACCGTTCGAGTCCACCTTTCCGATGAAGGTGACCACGCACAAGGTGGACTGGAGCGACAGGTCCACCGCTACGTACCAAGTGACGACCAAAAAGGCTGGCGACGGGAAGAAAGCTGTCGGGAAACTGACGGTGAACATCCCTGCACAGGACCCGAGTTGCTGCTGGGAGGACGATATATCCTCATACCGATCGGGATCGTGCTGCGTCACCTCGATCGAAGTGAGCAACGATGCCACAGCAACCTCATCAAAGTCTATGGCAGCGGCGGCGATTGAATTTGACACGGTGACGTCAGTCGACAGCCTCGTCCCGAGTGTGTCGTGGTCTGGTCGAGTCGCCGCGACCACCTCTTTTGGCGACTACGTCACCACAACCGGTGTACCTTCCGAGTCGGTCTCGGTGGGTGAGGGTGTCAAATTTCGCATCGCGTCGACGTTCACACCGAGCTCGGGTAAGTTCTCTTGGGCGGTTCTCTCCGAATCAAAGGGCGTGGTCGCGACTGGATCGGCGGCGCAGAATACCGACGTACTTTACCAGGTGACGGAGTCCATGAAGCCAAGATCGACCCTGCTGGTGTATTCACCTTGGGACGGAACGGACGCTGACGATACAAACGTCGTGGCCTGCGCGAGGAGCTTTGAGGTGTCATCTCCGAGCGCGCTCGCTCTTCCGCAGAATCTCACCGTGTCGCTGAGTTCAGCGGAGGTTCGTCCGGGTGCGACGGTATCCTTGGAGGCACGGGCGACAGCGGCAGGGTCTAGGGTGTTCCTGCTCGCGTACGATACGGCTGTGGCGATACAGGCGGGAGGAATGGCGAGCGCACTCACGAAGGACCGCATCGTCGCCGCGACTTCACCGCCGGAATCCGACACCGCAAATGATTTTGGTGGCTCTTCTTGCTATCCCCCCGCCGACATCGACTCGAGCTCGATCGCGATGGTGACCAAGATGAAGACGTCGAAATGCACAGCGACTGGTGATGAGATGATGCCTGAGATGATGCCTCGTGGTGGTGTCATGCCCATGTTCGCGATGGAGGATGCCATGGTTATGGATGCCGCCCCGGCGATCGCGTCGAAGGCTGGCAACGAAGGGGGTGGCATGATGACTGCCGTTACGCGCGTGCGCTCTTTCTTCCCGGAAACGTGGGTTTGGGTCGAGGTCGACTCGGATGCGGGCACGGGGCTGGCGACACTGCCTGATTTGGTGGCGCCGGACAGCATCACGACCTGGCAGTTTGCGGCGTTTTCAACGCACCCGACGGGCGGTTTGGCCGTCGCGGACGAATCTTCGCTGCTCAAGGTGTTCAAGCCCTTCTTCGTTTCTCCAAACCTGCCGTATTCCGCGATAAGGGGCGAGGAACTGGTCGTGCGCGTTGGGGTGTTCAACTACCTGGAGAGATCGCTCGACGTCACCGTGGAGATTGCGTCCAGCCCCGACTTTGACGTCGTGTCCGCCGGTGGAGCCTCCTCCGTCGTCTCAGTCGCGGCGAAGGGCACGGGTACCGCCACGTTCACCATCCGTCCGAAAAAGCTGGGTGACGTCGACGTTCAAGTATCCGGCCGGACGTCCGCAGATGTAGGTCACGCGGATGCGGTGAAGCGCTCGGTGAGGATCGAGCCCGAGGGCTTCCCTCGCGAGGCGACGGCAAACGCGGTTGTCAACAGAGCTTCAGGCGACGCCGCGGAAAGTGTCACCCTCTCATCGCCGCTACCCGCGCGAGGGGTGGTGGCAGGCAGCGTGAGGTCTACGTTTTCCGTGGTGGGAGACCTCATGGGTCCTTCGGTGAACGGTCTCGAGCGGCTGGTTCAGGTTCCGTTTGGGTGCGGCGAGCAGAACATGATCACGATGGCGCCAAACGTCGCCGCCATCTCGTACCTCACCGCCGCTCGCAGGCTCACGTCTGACCTGAAGCAGCGCGCGGAAGACAACATCGCCATGGGGTTCCAGCGACAACTGCAGTACAGGCACTCAAACGGAGCGTTCTCGGCGTTCGGAGAAGGCTCGGGCTCGGATGGATCGCTCTGGCTCACCGCGTTTGTGGTCCGGGTGTTTTCGCAAGCGGCTGAGGTGGGCAACCTCGCGGCGGATCCATCGGTTCTCACATCCGCGGCTCAGTTCATCGCGTCGAAGCAGAGCGTCGACGGTTCGTTCAAGGATCCGAGCCCGCCGGTGCACACGGAGATGTCGGGCGGTGCTGGCGAGGGCCCCGGGCTCGCGGCGTACTGCCTGTTGGCGATGGTCGAGGCTGGTCGATCAGCCGGAAACGTCGATAAAACCATCTCTTTCCTGGCGGGGTCCATCGATTCCGGGTTTGGTGGTTCTTCATACGTCGCCGCCATCTCCGCGCACGCCCTGACGACGGCGTGCGCTAAGATTGACAAAGGGTGCGATCACGCCGCGCGTGCGAGGACCAAGATGCTCCAAATGGCCACAGCGGATGAAGACGGCACGAAACACTGGGGTTCATCCGGCGCGGTCGTGTCTTCTACTGTCGCGGATGCTCGTGTGATTCCCTACGGCGCCGAGACCAGCACCGAGGTGGAGGCGACCGCGTACGCCGTGCTTGCGCTGGTGGGCGCGGGTGACACCTCGGGCGCCTATTCCGGAGCCCGATGGCTGCTCATGAGAAGAAACGCCCGAGGCGGTTTCCAGTCGACGCAGGATACCGTCGTGGCGCTCGAGGCGCTGGGAGGGTACGCCGCGGCGACGTTCTCGGACGCCGCTTCCCTCTCGGTGACACCCGCGGCGGTTGGAAAATTCGCGCCCGGGACCGTCACCGTCGACGAGTCAACCTTCGACCTCATGCGGCGCTTTGACGCGTACGGCGCGACGGAGGTTCGCGCCACCGTCGACGGAAGTGGCGTCGCCTTGATGCAGCTCGAGGTCACCTACAACCTCGAGACGGATCCGAACCCGCCGGAGTATCGGCTCATCGTCCATGCCAAGGCGACCGCAGTCACCGAGGCTGCGAAACGAAGGAGGCGACGGGGAAGGAGTTTGCTCGGCAACCTGTTTGGATCGAGCGGTGGCGGCGGTGACGGTGGAACCCCAACAGTCAGCGCCGACGACGCGAGGGCTACCGAGGTGAATGCCTGTGTCAAACGATTGGGGCCCGGTGTGCCCCTCGGAATGGTACTCCTCGATGTCGGGCTCTTCACGGGATTCGTCCCGGATGAAGACTCGTTGCAGGATATACGCGTCGAGGGCAAAGGTTACGTCCAGAGGGTGGATGCGGACGACCGAAAGGTTGTCTTCTACCTCGAGAACACGGATTCATCGGAGGCGTGCGTCATCTTCCAGGCGTTGAAGACGCACGATGTTAAGAACCTGCGAGCCGCGACGTCGACTGTACAGGCGTACTACCACCCCGAGAAGAAAGGTACCGCCTCGACTGATGCGGGTGACATCGAGGACATCAGCGATTTGCCGCGGAGGAGAGGTCTCGTGCGAATCGACGGACGCTCCCCTTTCAAGGGTCGCTCCCCTTTCGAGGTTGACACTTCGGACGGCGAAGTCACCGAGAGGGCGCGTGTGGGTTTCTTCACGTCCCTGCTCGCGTCGATCTTCTTCTGGGGGTTGGGATGATGAGACCGATGAGTGCGATGAGTGCGATGCGTGCGATGCGTGCGATGATGAGTAGACTACGATGATAAATTTCGATTGACTCAAGAAATAGACCGTGAAAATCCTCGTCTCCGCCACGTCAGATGCGACAAATATCTTGAAAAGTTCCGCCCGATGCACTTTTTTACTTTTTTCCAACGGGAGCCCGCCCCCGTTCGGCGCACCCCGCACAGCGCTCGGGACGCGGCACCTTGTCTCGGCGAGTCGCACGGAAGCACATAGGCTTACGCCACGTACCGTTCGGTTTGTTTGACGGGAAACGCGCTGGTAATCCGCGGGGACATTCTTAGGGTCCCCGCTCCATTTCACGAATTTGGAACCTCTGCAGGGCGGCCGAACTGTGACTCGTAAGATCCGGCCGAACCCGATCGGCTACGCACGACGAGAACCATGCCGCCGAAGAGCAGCAAATTCCGCGGCGTGACGCTGTTCCGCCCGACGAAGAAGTGGCGCGCGCAGATCTCCGCGGGTGGCAAGACGACGAGCCTCGGGTGGGTCACGACTTCCCCTCCCGCCCCTCACCTCACTCAATGCGTCAATTTTAACAACCAAACCGTGCCATCTTGAATTGTTCACTCACCGTGTCTCCAACCGCGCGCGCAGGGACCACGACACGGAGGAGGAGGCGGCTCGCGCTTTCGACAGGGCCGCGATCAACAAGGCGGGCCCGGCGGCGGCCACGAACTACCCCATAACTGATTACGCGAAGGAGATGGAATCGCTGCAGAAGGTGTCCGTCAGCGAGCTGGTGGCCACCCTGCGGGCGAAAGCCAGGAGACACGGTACCCAAACCTCCCAGTACAGGGGAGTCTCGCTTCTCAAGCAGACGGGTAAGTGGCACGGACAGATCAACGTGGGCGGCAAGCAGCTTCACTTGGGGTTCTTCGCCACGGAGGAGCTCGCCGCCCGCGCGTACGATCGCGCCGCGATTCACAAGGCGTCCACTGAGGGTGGAGTCATCGTGACCAACCTGGACATCTCCGAGTACGCGCGAGACATTGAAAAACTTCAGCGCATGACCCGCAAGGAGCTCCTCGCCATGATCGCGGACGAGAAGAAGCAGGCGCAAAACCGGGCCGACTCGGTGCAAAACGACGACAGCGATGGAAGCAACGGGGGTTCGGGCTCAGGTTCTGGCACCGACGCGCCCTCCGCCTCGAGGAGGTCCAACAAGACGTTTGGGCGGCAGAGCAACCGAAGCAGCGCGTCGCAGCTCACGCACGTCGGATCGCTGCCGAGCGTGAGGGACGGGAGCAACTCGCCGACGAACCAGGAAGGGGGTGGGAGCCATGAGGCGGCGGACACGTCATCGGGGGAGAAGAGTGGCTTCGAGACGGTCAAGCTGCCGCCGGCGCGGCTCGCGGCGCAGGAGGAGATGAGCAAAAAGTCCCCGCAGCCGGCGGCGGTGGCAGCCGGG
>Ga0213862_10000659_pt1 | contig 14513 bp, 10 predicted proteins | sample PICome_7_FD_160092 | JGI IMG/M metagenome (GOLD analysis project Ga0213862, IMG submission 160092) | Coastal seawater microbial communities near Pivers Island, North Carolina, United States - PICO266 | ecosystem: Environmental > Aquatic > Marine > Coastal | place: USA: North Carolina... | reverse complement strand
GCCTGGGGACAGTTTTTGGTATCTCTCATTATATAGCTAAGAAAATAATTCGCCTGGGGTTTTTCTCGGATACCAGGCGGACTACTCGTTGGCTGACAGGATAGGGACGGGAGTTTTAGACCAATTGGAACCAGTGATTCTTGGGGATTGTATCATCTATTTGGTCTAGAATTGGTCTACCGTGTGCTTAAGCACGGGGGACGTCTAAATGTGACAGGGGTTGCGGGCCATACTGGAGCGGAGCGACACAGGTGTGCTGGTTTCTATTCGAGGGTCTAAATTCTTGAGTTATTTATATGGGGTTCATTCATATTTTGAAATGAGTGGGTTTTTTCTACCGATGACCTCCAAACAAAAACTTTTCTAAAAGTGAAATACTTTTGTCTTCGACCCCAAAATCAAAAGTGTTCAGAAAAAAAATAAATAAATATTTATAGTCCATGACCCCAAAAACTCCACAGGTCCTGATACGCGCCACGAGCCAGTCGTGTAATAAGATCCTGATACGCGCCACGAGCCAATGGGTAGTCCCATAACCTAGTGTCCCAAGTCCATTGAATGACTTTCGTGACACATGTCTGATGGGGGCGGGCCATACCGGAGCGTAGCGACACAGGTCTGTCGATCCTATTTGACGGTCTAATCCTTGAGTTATTTATATGAAGTATTTTTTTTTCTACCGATGAACTCCAAATAAAAACTTTTCTAAAAGTGAAATACTTTTGATTTCAAGAGATTTTCAAAAGTATTGAGAAAAAAAATAAACAAGTTACAAAAGTAAATTTAGTCCCATGACCCATAAACCCTGAGATCCTAGATGAGACCCCCATACTGGATACCCCATCTGACCCCCATAATCACTGACCCCTCACTGACCCCCATAATCACTGACCCCCATAATCACTGACCCCTCACTGACCCCTCACTGACCCCTCACTAGTAGTCACTGATTCCTCACTGGTCCTCACTGACCCCTCACTAGTAGTCACTAAATAGTCACTGGTAGTCACTTTTTCGTCACTGGTAGTCACTTTTTCGTCACTGGTAGTCACTTTTTCGTCACTGGTAGTCACTTTTTCGTCACTGGTAGTCACTGACCCAATTGACCAAAATGACCAATTAAACCAAACTGTTCGTCAATTTTGGCGTCCGAAAATTGTCTTTTCGAATTCGGAAAATCACTTAAGTTTTCAACTTCTCGGTCGGAGGATTCACTTTAACAAGAACGGAACAGCTCATGACACTTTGTGTAATTTTTCGGAATTTGCTCTAGGTTACTGACTATACACTCATACAAATCAAGCCAATTTTCGACGTGGTGAGCATGCCCCATTAGACCCAAATTCGCAATTCGTGCTGTCGTGCACGTAATTATGATCGCTAGGACGAAAAAAAGTCTGACGCCGATCGATCTCATTTTTTCATGTCAGACGCTGGGCGGTCGAAATTTCCTGCGGACACGAAATTAAAAAAACTTATACTCGCCACGAGCCAAACATGAACACTGAAATTACGAGTGAAAATTCTAGTAGCGATGATCTCGCAAAGGAACTTGACCAGATTCTTGAACGCAACACCTCACGGAATCTGTTTGAAGAATTCGAAGACGTTGTCATCCCCCTCGACATCACAGACCTAAACCCCGGTATGTTCAACGCAACCGTCGACTCTGGGTTCGGTCAAAGTGATACGAAAGTTAATCTCAAGAAGATGCTCATCATTCCACCACGTCCCAGCTCCCCTATTGGCGAAGACTTATACCTGGATACCAAAGAAATAAAGGGGTGGTATGGAAGACTATCTTCAGGTTTCTCTCACACCCGTGAATTTGGTCAACAAGGTGACATTGATTTGTCATTTTCATCAGTTCAGTTCAAAATGGTATTGTCCAACGAGGATGGGAAAACCACTAACATCGCTTTTAACATTTACAAAAACGGGAAGATGCGATTCTCTGGTGGCTTACTAGGCGGGTCATTTGGAAACCATCCCGAGTTGATCCGAAAGTTTGTTCTGAGCTCATACACAGAACGTGAAAACTTCTTATACACACCTTTCAAATACAACAACCTTGGTGGCCAGTTTTTGAACAACGGAGTCTTCCGAGATTTCATGACCATCGCTCAACGTGGCACAAGATATGGTGTCAAAAGAATCTCTTATGAACCAGAGATAAACTCCTTTCTCTACGTCTACTTTGAGGATACAAGCTTCAAACTGACCAAAACTGGTAAGGTTCAAATCATGGGAGCAAAATCTCCACCTGACCTCTTACGCGCGTATGAGATTGGAAAGACCTTCGTGCGAGACTTAAACCATGATGGTCAATTTGAAGTCACTGGTAAATTCATGGAAAAGAAGCCACGGAGAGCCTCGGATCCTGGATCATCACGTGAACAACAAGGATTGCACAATTGTTGTCCACGAATGAGAAAAAAGGATCTTGAAACCTTCGCACGTCGACTCGGGGTCGTCGATTTCCGCGTTAATGGTAAAGTTGCGAGGAAGGACCAAATCTGGGATAAAATATTCGAAAAGGTTGGTGGGGGTGAAGGGGTGTAACTCAAAGCTTACCCTCACGCTCCTTCTTCTTAATATCGTTGATGATTACCTTCATATTCTTTGATAAGTACTTCTCCGTAAAGTTGCGGCAGACGTAAAGTCCTAATATGACCGCAATGAGTATTGTTATTACTGTTCGCATTGTTATATTGAGTTGAGATTTTAAGTTTCAATAGGTTTAGGTGTGCACAGGACCTCTCCTGTTTCCACATTACAATCCATATTTTCAATAAAGTTGAAATATTCTCCTCTGCTGATCTTCCTATCATTGTCGGCGTCGTACCCTTCAAACAAACTTATGGAGCCCGGTTGACTAAATGTCTGAGGAGATCCTAAATACGCTGCATACTCTGTGTCATTTGTAAATGTATCACCATCTTTATCAACTGCCCACCACTGAGAAACCTTCTGAGCCTCGGCGAATGCTGCCTTTACCTTTTCCTTTTCTTCATCAGTTGCACCCTCCATCACTTGTTGGTTTGTTACACTGAGCTGGATTCCATTTGGTGTCATTGTTAGACCAGACTCTAATAATCGCGTATTGAAATCCTCACTTTGAATATCGATAATTTCCGGTCTGTATTTCTGGATTATCTTATGTTTACGAACCGCATCCTCGTGGCAAATGGGGTCCTCATCTGCACATTCTTTCACGAAGTAGTCACACTTTGTGACACCACCTGCTTTTCCGACTTCTAAGCTTGGACCAAATATACCCAAAAAGACTTTTTTGTAATGGGGGATGCGATTCTGCAAAAACGTGTCCATCGGTATGCCGACCTCTGCGTTGAATGCTCTTTCCTCTTCAGCTGTATAAGATTCTGCTCTATTGTTTTCGTCTCTGACTATTGAACTGTAAACCCCAAACCCTGAAAGATAATCTCGTATTTTACGTAAGTCATTTTCAGCAAAATCTATGAAGTTGTTGCGATTTGATAACATGTAAGTTGGTTCTCTTGCAACTTCATCACCTATAGTATTATACACAATTCGTCTTAGTCTATCAGTAGGTAATCGTTCCTTGCAGTGATCCATACTGTCTATTAAAGCGTCGTGTGATATAATCTGAACCCTTTTTACGAGATCCCGAATTTCTGGACAGTTGTCATCCACACACGTTCCGTCTTCTTTCAAAGCCTTTTTCATATTGAAAAGATTTGTTTTGAAACCGTATATGTCTTCATAAAGTGGAATGTCCCCACCTTCTATTGTAGTATTGACTTCGTCGATACCACACTGAAGTGGATTGCTTAGACATTCTGCATGTAGGTCAGCAATCGAGGGGGGTTCATAAATTGGAGGGGGTTCGGGGGGTTTCGCCTTTTTCTGTAGATCTAACTGGCGGTAATACAAGTATAGCAGACCCGCTAGTATGATCATCATCACCATAAACCCCAATATGACCATTAATATACACCCATATTTTTTTCCTGGTATATATAAATGACACGACCGGTTACAACAGTTCTAGTAGAAGCTTTGATTATAGGGATTATGAACGCTGTTCTGATATTTGCAATCTCTAAACTAAACATTAAAATGGACACGCCCGTCCTTCATCTAATTGCGGGTGCCCTCATTCACGTTATTTTTGAATATACAGGTGGTAACAAGTGGTGGTGCACTCAAACATACAGGGTGTAATCAGAAAAAACTTACTCTCAACACCTCTTGTCGAACCCTGACTTCAGAAATCTCACTCTCCAAGTTCGTCTTGAGTTCTCTGGCTTCACGTGTCAGTCTATCAATTTTACGGTTGTAGCGCGCCTTGTAATCCAAGTAAAGTCTGCGCTCATGTTTCTTAGTCGTAAACCCCCGTCGTTCTTCCTCACTAGAAAATATAGTATTCTCGTTGAGAGTCTCCCAAGTCCACTCACCATATCCAACACATTGTGGGTTATTGTCACAGAATTCCCTAATTGCCATGCCTCTCACTTTTTTTGTTATGTTCTTAATCGGTTTCATGGTTTTCAGACTTCTCTCAGTAACCTTGAGATCAGCCATGAGACGTTGAAGTGTGCATTCATTCTCAACCCATTCGTCATATCTCGAAAAGTGATCATTGTCATCTTCATCACTTTCAGTATCATCATCAGGTGCGTGACCTTGAACCACTCGGAATGGAACCCCCCGTGTATCAGTGACGGGGGGGTCATCATGTTTGGGCATGTTGTCGTGCACACATTTCAACTTGTTACACATCTCCAAGTAAATTCCCTCTGGGATGACCTCAGATATGTCATCGACACAGCGCATCAGAGTTTGGAGGTGCTCCATGGTTTCAAGTTTCTTACTTTTCGCCAATGTGATATAGAACTTAGGTGCAGAAACCTCACACAGTTTCCAAATTATCTTGAGAAAGCTCTAACCATCTGATCCTCTTTTCCAATGTTTCCCTGTATTTTGCCCTGAAATCGTTTTCTAAATATAGGAATGTTTTGCATGTTATGGCAAACTGCTTCTTGTTTATGTCAGCGCTGCCCAACTCTGTGCGATCTAAACCATGGATGCGACAATAATGAACCTTCACCTGTTCCTTAATTTTTGGAGAAGCACGTTTGAGTGGTTGATGTGCCTCGTATTCCCTGTGTAAGTATGCCATCTGATCACCCAGTAAATCTCCATCCATGTCGACAGACTTCTCATAGTAATAATCGTAAAAGTATTTGACAGTCTCTTCATCGGGACCCACGGGGGGTATTGTGATATTTTCATAATCGAATAAATAGACTGGATCTGACCTCTTGTCATAAGCCTTTTTTAACTTGCCACATAGCTGTAAATAATCACCCTCGGTGAACTTGTCCGAATAACGATCAATTATTTGCATTATACTAATCAAATCATCCATCTTATCTGTGTAGATAACTTTTTGTCTAAGTGACTTAAAATTTTCTCATGTATGTTCAGGAATGTATAAAACAACCTATGACAAACAAGAATGTCAAACGGGTGTCATACATATAGGATATGGGGCTTTTCATCGAGCTCACCAAGCCGTTTACATCGACGACTACATGGAAAAAACTGGAGACCTGCGATGGGGTATCGTAGCGGTCAGTCTCAGGAACGAAGGACTGCGTGAAATAGAGGATTACATATTGAAGACACCATCATCGTATCGCATGGTTCGTTCTCATTTAGATTTTATCGATTGGACAAAGAATAGGACAGTGGCGAAGCATATGCTTACTCTTCCGAGTGTCAAGCTTGTCACGGTTACTGTTACTGAAAGTGGATACGCACCAGGATCTCCACTATTTGAATACTTGGCGTGCGGTTTGAGGAATAGGAATTCACCGATTACCGTGTTATGTTGTGACAATATTAGACAGAATGGACTCGTTCTCGAAACACAATTCTTAGCATACCTATATCAAACCAACCAATATGAGCTCGCCGATTGGGTCAGGGATAATGTATGCTTCCCATCATGTATGGTTGATAGGATTACCCCGCGGACGACTCAGAGTCTCATGGAAGAAATCGAGGGGTTATTCCCAGGGTTGGGGCACAACGCCGTGCAAACCGAAGAGTATACACAATGGGTCATCGAAAAGAAATACAAGACAGAGTTTCCAGATTTAACAGAAGTCGGAGTCACTTTTACTGATAATTTAGAGCCTTACGAAGAAACTAAGATCAGGATCTTAAACGGTGGGCACACCTCCCTCGCATATCTTGGCGTTCTTTCTGGCTATCAAACATTTGATCAGGTGATGAATGATACCGCACATCGCAACCATTTCAAAAATCTCCAAAAGGAAGAAATCATCCCTTCTATCGAGATGGACCTTCCTTTTGATGTTAGTGATTATGTCGACACAATAGAGGAAAGGTTGTCCTCGGAATCAAATCGCGATGAACTCGAGAGAATCTGCATGGATGGATTCACAAAATTTCACACATTCATCGTCCCCTCGCTCCGCAACTGTTTGGAACAGGGTAAAAAACCTATACACACGTATAGAAGTATCGCGGGGTGGTATTTATATGCTCGAAGATTTTCGAGAGGTTGTAAAAGGATTCGTTACAATGAACCAAATTGGCTCCTGTTAGAGCCGCTTCTCAGAGAGGGGAACGTGGACGCGTTTGTTTCAAACGAGCGCTTATGGGGTGATATACCAAAGAAATACATTACATTCTCGAGGGATCTAAAAACTATACTAATGTCACATACATATGAATCCGAATTAGACCTATTGGGAAACGACTGAATCGGTCCTGCTCCATTCTGCATGCAGTTGATGCACATATTCGGAGAGGGTTGCGTCTGCGTAAGACACATGGTAGTCATCATCATCATCCTCGTCCACAAGGGATCCAGTAATCGTCGGCTCAAATATAGGCAATGTCATAGGTTCATTCTGGTCCAGTAGAAATGATGGAGGTTGAACCTTTCGCCTCAAAGTCTGTAAAGTGTTGCACAACTCCAGATAATCACCTTCCGGGATATTCATGGTATTCTTATCGATGAGTTCCTGGATTTTATGGAACATATCCATTTTCAATATAACTTTTGTGCAGTATTCAGTGTCAACTTAGGTGTATACTTTCATGAATATAATCTTCACTTAGGTATGAACTTGACATATTATTACCTTTTATGCTTTTTTTGATTTTTTCATATTTTTCAAACATAGGATCCAAGGCATATTTATTCTGAACACAAAACTCGATTTCATTTCCAAAATCAATGAGAGTTTTCGCAAATTTGTTTTCCAAACCCCTGCTTTCTACGAAGGATAAGAGTCTTTTACACTTCGTAACAAGTATGTTGAGTTCATGGTCTGGTTCTTTTTCGAAGGCAATGATCCTTTCTTCACCACATTCATTCTTAGCTTTGATGACATCGTAATTTAGTAAGAATTCAGTAAACATCTTTTTTTCAAACTGAGATTCTTGGGCCGCAAAGGTGTAGCCGAGAAGCGCTTGTAATACACCTTTGAACATTTCTGAGGAGCGGGTGGGGGGGTGACAGGTTCCGTGCAATACAAAACTTCTTCCCAAATTTTACGTTGAACGTCTGGACACAACGGAGATGTAGCCTGGAGAAATGCGATACGGAGTTCGTCAGTCGCCGAACCAGGGATACCGAGGTGTGACGTCGAGTTGACAAACAACCCCTCAAGAGGAATGATGTGTGTGGACATTATCTTGAATTTCCTCATCCCCTTCGTCGAGACTTAGGTGTCGTTCAATCGAAAGTTTTTCAAGTTCAATGTCTAGATATAGACGTAGGGGAGCGTCATAAACTGCGGACTTGACCCAATTGTAAATGTTGACGACATACTGAGGTCCCATAGATTTCATGGTTTGGTAAATTGCCTGAGGATACATATTTATTTATTACCACTCTTCTTTTTATATGTGTTCATCAACCTGATAAAATCGTAGCACGAATAGATTGCTAATGTTCCGGTGAAGATGATCGTGTTCCGTGCAATCGCAGGGACCATGATATTTATTGAGAGATAAATTTTCAAACTTTATTAAAAGAGATGTTTCCTACCATGATGTTCGTGATCGCTATCTTTTTATATAGACCCAAAAAGGGTCGGTCTAAGAAGCCACCTCCACCTACTTGGATGTAAGTTCCGCGAGGCGCTTGATTGTTCCTGTAGCAGTAAACTCGTCAATCTTGTCACAGATGGATTTACCAAAGCCGGGTAGGTTCTTCACCTGAGAACCATACATGATCTTGTCGGGGATAGACTTCAGGACACTAGACGCATTCCAATACGCCTCACACTTGAATTGGTTAGATTCAAGGTTACCGATATACAACAAAAGATTGGCTAGCTTCTCATTGGGTGGGTTACTACCTTTCAGAAATTCGTCCACTTTCTTAACGATACCCTTTCCAATTCCCTTCAAATATGTGAGCTCATAAGGGTTCTCAACGCGATAAGGGAGGTAGAAGAGTGTCTCAGCGGCGTTGTTGTAAGTCTTCTTTTTGAAGTTGTCCTTCTCGGATGCCGCGAGTGCCCTCAGCATATCATAGATGTCCTCGTTATGTGAGATGAATTCCTCAGACTCCTCAGACGTCCCATCACTAGATGCGATAGACTCAGAGTCGGAGCATACAGATTCCTGATAGTCGGAATCTTGCTCATCAATATACTCGTCAATCTTGTTTGCAATGGACTTACCAATGCCATTGAGATGAATGACACTATCACCACTTTCGACCTCGTAGGGTAGATTCTCGATGATAGTGGCGGCGCGCTTGTAAGCCGCATCCTTGTAGAAGTCAGCGGTCATTTCACCGAGTTCATGGAGACGGTCGGCGATGCACTGATTCACGGATTTCTTGAGAACACGGGCAGTCGTCTCTGTGTATGAAGGCGTAGTCCGCGTCATGTTCTTGAGTTCATTGAGTTCATTGAGAGCATCAACCTTCTCTTCCTCAGCTCGGGTGCACAACTTCTTGAGCTGTTCAATCTTGGTTCGAGACTCTTCGTTGAGCTTCTCGAGGTTTTGGATGTATTCGATGATGGCAGTGGAGTTCATTGTTCAAGATGTTTGATGAAATAAAGTTGCGTCAAGACCCGACTTAGGTGTCCAAACGTCATTATGTTATAATTACAATTCTAGTTCTATGCCCCGATTTATTCTTAGTCGTATCTCTCACTGAGTATGTAACCCTGTATGTCCCAGGTGTGGCAGTAACCACATCACCCCCTACTACTACAGATGCACCAGTCACATTTGATGTAGCACCCTGTTCTGTATAAGTTGCAGTTGTCAAAGTATCCAGATCGTCTCGGTGGTTCAGCGTAATGACTGGATTGAAAACAGTCTCAGTGACAGTGTACACGTCAACTTGATCATCTGCATGAATCAAAACCTTCGATCCATCACTAGATACTTCAATGTGTTTTGTCGGTAGAGATGAAGTTGTAGCACTCTCAGATATTAGAAGAACTGGTGTGTACTGTCCATTTTCCAATTTGAAACCGTCTATATATTTTGTAGACAAACCATCTGGGTGTGATGCATATATTTCACTACCCACACCCTTTGCGTAGATGAGTAAAGATCCATCATCACTGACGTCCACAAGATCATTCGTATTTCCATTGAACACCGTCCGTGTCCGGATATTGTCGATTAAAGTTGGTTTTTTTGTCCATACACCGTTAGCTAAGGAGAATATGGTTACTTTTTGATTGTTACCATCGGTAGTGTTATTCACGTTGACGAGTGTTGACCCATCCCCAGACAACTTGACACTAGATCCCAAACCCTGCTCATCAGAACCACCCTCAATAGAATTACCAAGTTGTGTCCACAAGTTGCCCGATCTTTCATATACCTCTATCTCTCCACCATTACTGATTCCACCATTAAAATTTATGTTTCTAATATATTGTGATGATGTAACTCCACCCGTCCTACCAGAAAATCCTATATACGTGGGTGTGCCATACAGATGTTGATGCTCGGTTCCAAAATCATGAGTAAGGGTGGAGACTAAACGACTCCTGTCCATAATTGTCGAAGTCATTATACCATTGTCGTATGACACATTTACATCTAACCATCTACTCGTTCCGTAATAGACATTTTGTGTTTTTCTGTATACGTCACGGTTGTCTCTTATCTGATGTGTATCACCCAGCCAAAATTCATAGAAGTTGTTATACCCGTTATGCACCGAAGCTTGATAGGCTGTTATCGGATTTGTTGCATAATATATCAACCGCATATCATCAGCTCCTCCCCACTGAGGACCGTAAATATACCACTGCCAAGACAACGACCATTTAGATCCAAGTGTCGTAGGCCAATACATAGTGTTATTCTGTCCATGATACCTATATGTTGTTAACCTGTAAAACAAGTATCTGTAAAACCAATGTCTGTAAGGGCCCCTAACACCTTCGAGAATTACAGAATCTGATGTTAGTGATATCGCAGAACTCGAATTATATGTTGGAGAGCCTACTGCTAGCCGAGAACCATTGGAACTAAGAGACATCGCACTACCCAATCCTGTAGCGGTCGCAGTGCCGTTAGCAATGCTGTGCTCCTCGACGTATTCTGTACCATTCCAACTAAATACTACAACTTCTTCCAGATACTGGTCATTACCCCCGGGATAGGAAACACTGATAGTGCTACCATCATCTGACATATCTATCTTATACATGAATGAGCCTGGAACAGCAAATCTACTCGTCGCTGCAGTTCTTTCAACCCAAGAGTCAGAAACATACGCGTACACGCGCACACCGTCGGACGCGGTAAATGCAACAATCTGACCATCGGATGACAATTTGACCATCTGACCCTCCATGGACCCTAAACCATTCCATCCACCCACGAAAGTGCTTATAGATGCCGGAAGATCATAAAGAACTACGTCGTTAGTCGTTTCCCTGATTAAAGCTATCCTACTCCCATCACCCGAAATGGTTGAATAATAACCTGCATCCAATTGTTGCTCGAGTAATGTAGCTTCCATAACATCTCTCACATCAACATTTCGGGTAGTTGTTCCAATATTTCCATTGACATCAGACGCTGAATACGTAATCTGGGTAGTGCCCCTGTATTTTCCTACATCTGTGATTGTGCTGACATATGAAGGTGTCGTCCTAATGACGTCCTCATTTCCGTCAGACCCAATATATGAAGCGTCCCTGTAGGTCGTGTTGTATTTATGTATGACATCACCACCAAATTTGGTCACTATAGGTTGTGTAGTGTCTGGTAAAATAGTTACCGTTCTTGTGGCAGTCGCGATACCTATAGGGTTTCTAACTTGGTAACGGATCGTGAATACTCCAACTGAGCTACCATCTGGGGGAGTCCCATATGTTTCCAACAGACCACCACCGAAATTCGCTGGTGGGTTCGGTTCCGTGTATTTTGCTGGTTGCTCAATTTCTATAGACTCTGAACCAATGAGTGTGACTGTAGGTGGGGTGTTTTGGACGACAACCCTGACTGTTCGTTCGATAAAGGAGGATAAACCACGTCGCACAGTTGAGTATCTCAAAATATAATTACCAATCTTCGTATTGTCAATAGTTCCGGTGATGGTTATCGTATCATCAGAATTATCAGAGGTCACACCCTGTTCTATGTATGGATCTCCCAAACCCACGTCTACGACACTGGGTCCATTGAGTGTAAGCACTGGTGTGAAGTCGTAACTATTTCTAAAAATAGAAATGTTTGACTGGACAGCTAGACTCCCAGCATCCCCAATTGATTCAACACCCACGAGGAACATTTTTCCAGAATCTGAAATCTTCACATTTGGTTGTCTGGGTTGATCGTCACTTAAATAATCCAATCTATCTCCTCCATACATACCGTCAATTACTGTTGTTGCATTTATCCTTGGAATATTCTCCAATTCCCATATCCCAGCCTGTTCATTTCTATTCCACTTTTCTGCAACTTCTATTGTTTCCTCGTTAGTCATGTAATAAGGTAACGTAGATATATCAGCAACAGAAAATCTACCAAATCGACTCGCGATGAGGTGATTCCCATCACTAGAAACATCTATAGCTTCTCCAAACCGGAGTAACTCCGAGAATCCACCATAAGTGTCACCAAGATTATAAACGTCATTACCGGGGTTTATGTATACACCACCCACACCAGAAAATCCATTCGGTAAAGTGTTAACACTTTCTATAGTGCTATCATACTCTCTGACCCAAACTCTACCAATTTGTGAGTCCGAACCAGATGAATAATAAGGGTCTCCTATGAACAAACGGGTGAGGTCATCATTTACGGCTAGGGAATATCCAAACTCAGAGCCTCCCGGATTTTGTAACGTCAACGCCTTTTTGGTCACTGTCGTTGAAGATGTATCAAAAAGGAAAATATCACCAGATCCATCTCTATTATTTGGTGCACTCACTGCGAGTGAATTACCGTCACTAGTCAACGCTATCGAACGACCAAATCTCGCGGGAACATAGGGCGTTGACGCCAAACCTGAACTTACATCATCATCAACAGTGACTTTTTGTTGACTCCATAGTAATCGTGAGGTATCATATTTATACACGGACACCGATCCCGTTTTTCTCGTTGCGTTACTTACAGATGTAAACTGTAATTCGTCGTTTTCATTACCTATGACAATAACTGTTCCATCGTTAGACATTGCAAAATCGGGAATTCGCTCGTCTCTACTAGGTGCTCCAGTGACGTTCGAATTCCAGTGCTGTCTATTCAAATCCGTAGACGTCAACGTTATATCCGGTCGTATTTTGTTCCATAAAGTAGAAGACTCAGTGGTGTTGAAGACTTGGAATTGTCTAAAAACTGGTAGAACCACCTGATACGTATTATCAGTATTCATCAAACGACCTCCACCAAAAAATGAAGAAACTCTGTCACCTGTCAGAATTGATACAAATGTAGTTTCTTCAGGGACGAAATCATTTCCAGTGCCCCCACCCGTTCCGTCAAATGTAAAGCTGGTATTTGCGACAGATGTAGAGGTGGTTTTAGACCACGTGGTCGTCACGTCACTCAGACTGAAGATTGAGAATCCCTTCTGGAAGTTTCCTGGACTTAACGAACCAAATTTATTGGGAACAAATGAATATGGCACTATAATGGTTTTCCCATCTGGAGAAATGGTGCTCTCGGAGTATGCAAACTCGTCGATGTTTGGGGTTAATTTTGTCTGTGGCGTGTCGGTTATCACCTGACCAAGTTGTATGAAATCATCATACACGGTAACTTTTCCCATACGCAAGTCTTCATTTTGTTCTGGTGTTAGATCCGTGCCATTCCACATAGAATACCTCAATCCTAATGGGTCCAACACAGGTTCAGACACTGTCAGGAATCGATCATTCGTAGACAGTGATAAATAACTCGTAGGCCAAAATTTAGCGGGGTATGCGCCATACCCTGTATCTGCTGTGAGTGGCGATTCCATAAAGCCCCAACCTTGATAGGTTGACGACTCACCAGTCTCGGCACTTCTAGTGAAAATGTTTCGATCTTGTAAAAATTTTGTTGTATCACTAGATAACTTTGATTGAACTGTGTATGGAGTTGTCTGTGTTATCGTCGTATCGGTTTTTGTTAATGTGTGGATTTGTGCGAACTCGTGTAACATGAAAACATGTGGTGGTGGAGCGTTCTCATTCCATGTTATACTTTCCCTGACGTCTCCTTCATATCGGTCATCCATAGCCAATTCACTATAGCCATTTCCCCAAGGAGAGTAGCCTGTAGAGCGTGTATAATCAGCCCCGCTACTGAATAACATAGTTGTTGCATCACTGTTTAGTGCTAAAGTGTATCCCGGTGTGGTAAATCTGGTAGCCAGTGAGGAATCTACGACGATGTCATCACTCTTCACATACCCAACAGAGGTTGGTTCAATGTCGTAATAACTGGTAGACCCGGTTGGAAATACGGTTTGAAAATTATCATGACCCACAAGTTCTTCGACAACATAATCATCGTTAAATTTATACATCGATATGAACACTTGCGGTGTTGATGTTATTGTGTAGTTTGGAGGAAGTGATGAAGCTGTCGAGTAACTAAGCTGATCGATGCGTGTAGATGTGTATATTGTTTCACTTAATTTAGAATACTTGAATATAAAGCCAGTGTCATCTTGTGCTGCGGTATTTGTAGAAGTCTGTCTTAATGTAACATTATCGTCTATGTTTAAACCATGGACCAATCCACTCGTGTATCCACCTATATAAATATCACCTTGATCAATATCTATCGCAGATAAGGAGACGTCGCCACGTGAATACACACGTTTGACTTCTGTTGGGGGGTAATGTAGAGAAGAACTGGTACCATCGGATACATCGAATTTGAGCACAAAACCATCATAACCAATGGTAGCTGGTAAAGTCATATTGCCACTAAAGTCTACACCAGTAATCGATGTATACTGACCACTTATATAAACATTATTCGAATCAGTTGCAATACCC
>Ga0213862_10000654_pt1 | contig 14562 bp, 10 predicted proteins | sample PICome_7_FD_160092 | JGI IMG/M metagenome (GOLD analysis project Ga0213862, IMG submission 160092) | Coastal seawater microbial communities near Pivers Island, North Carolina, United States - PICO266 | ecosystem: Environmental > Aquatic > Marine > Coastal | place: USA: North Carolina... | reverse complement strand
AGACAAAACCCAGTTTTATTTATAGAACTAGCTAAAGACGAAAATGTTCAACTAAGAAACTTTGCTATTAAAGCTGCTGAAGCTAAAATAATTAAGTTGTCAGATGATCAACGATCTTTCTCTTGGGCATCAAACGGTAAAAAATTAATGACAGTACCATTTGATGAAAATCCTTACTCCGCTATGGCAGCTTTCTTTAAGACAGATGAAGGCGTAGAAGTTTTCAAATCTATCGAGAAAAAGTTAAAATAACATGTAACAATAGTATATGGGCTCGTTCACTCGGGCCCAATACTTAAAAAAATATAAATGGCAATAAATGTAAACGACGTATATAAAGCCGTGCTAGTAGTTTTAGACCAGAATAATAGAGGGCCTCTTGCCCCAACTGAGTTTAATAAAATAGCTACGCAAGCTCAACAAGAAATATATACAGAATACTTTAACGAGTTAAATTTATTGCTTAGACTACCTAAAACAGATGTGGCGCAAGCAGATAGAATAGCTTTGTTAGAAGAAAAAATAGCTTTATTTAAAGGCAATACTTCTATTGATTTTACATCTGGTACTACAGTTGTTTTGACTTCTAACATTAAAGAAGTCAATACAGTTTCTTATAAAACCGAAGAGGTACAAAGAATAGAACAGCGAGATCTTTATACAACAAACAAATCACCATTAACAGCTCCTTGTGCTAAATATCCTGTATACACTATAAACGATAGGCAATTAAAAGTATATCCAACAACTCTTACTGGTGGTGTAGATATAGACTATTTAAGCTTTCCTTCTGATGTTAAATGGAATTTTACAGTTAATCAAGAATTTGGTAATTACAATTACGCTTCCATTGGTTCTGTTGATTTTGAAATACACGAGTTTGATCAACCCCTGTTGGTTAGCAAAATACTAGCATACGCAGGCGTTTTATCAAATGATCAACTAGCAGCTTCTTTAGCTTCTAGCAAAGAACAAAAAATAGATATTGACGGGCAAAAATAATAAAAAATGGCAGGAGATTTAATCAATGGCAGTGTATCTTTAAATGATCTTATAAATAACTTTTTATTATCATATACTGGACCTGACAAACTTATACCTGAAGTAGAAAGAACAGATGTAATATTTTACGCTAAACGATCTATACAGGAGTTTAATTATGAGACTTACTATACTCAAGAAGGTTTTACACCTCCAAGTATTAACACTCCAGTTATAGTTCCAAAGCTAGCAGAAGATTATTTATACACTAGCATAGCTTATTATATGCTTTCAGATATGGAAAATCCTAATCCAAACATACTACAAAAGTTAATTTTAGAGAAAAGAGAAAAACTAAAAGAAGCTAAATCAAGGTTAGTATTTACTAATTTTAATTAATAATAAACATGGCTATTAATGTAAATACAGTTTACCAAACCGTTTTGTTAATTATAAACAAAGAACAGCGAGGTTATATTACACCTGACGAGTTTAACAAAACAGCTACACAGGTTCAACTAGATATATTCGAACAATACTTTGATAGTTTAAATCAACAAATTAGAGTCCCTCAAACTAATTTTGATTACTCTAATAGACAAACAAATATAGATAATAAAATATCACAGTTTAAATGTTTTGGAAATTGCAGTTATTCTGCAGGCAGTTTTAACTTACCAACTACTGATATTAACACTGGTAGAAATATAGTATATAGCGGCGAAGCTGCAAGTAATGAGTTTTCTTTTTATACGCTAGGAGATCCTGTGTATACTGGAGGAACATACGATGCTGACATGCAAAGAGCTCAAAGAAATAATATATATAAAATATTAAAATCAGATTTAGCATCTCCAAGTAATGAATATCCTGTTTATATATATGAAAATAATAAAATTAAAGTATATCCTCTTAGTATAGTAAGTGATGTTTCGACTTCATTTTTAAGAAAACCTTTAAATGTTAAATGGGCTTTTACAGTTGGAGGGCAAGGTCAATACGTATATGATCCTAGCTCTAATTCACAAAATTTTGAATTAGAATCTAGTGAACAAGTTAATGTAATACTTAGAATACTTCAATACTCTGGTATTATAATTAGAGATACTCAAATAATTCAAGCGGCTTCTGCTGAAATTCAGCAAAACGAAGTTAATTCAAAAAGTTAATAAATGGCGTTACTAACTGAAAACAATAGACAATATTACGAAGGCGCACAGGGCTTTAGAGGCGATGGAACTAATGTTAGTTTTACAACTACTTTTAACACTGATTTAATATTTGGAGCTGCAAGTAACACAAACATAAACTACGCTTTAAATAATTTTAAAATATACACTAGTGTAAATGCTATTCCTGGCACATGGTCAGAAGTTATTACTGGTTACACAATAAGCGGAAACACTATTACGTTTGATACGCCGCCGGCTGATCTTTTGTATATCGTAGTTCAACTTAAAAAATTAGATGGTGGTAACTACGCGAGTACACCGCAAGAAAAAGCTTATGGTGATGCTGTAGAGAAAAACTATGGTTCATATAGTTATATATCTTTAGACGATGTTGTAAACAACTTTTTAGTAGCTTACGTAGGTACTGATAAACTTGTAACAAGTGTTAAAAGAACTGATGTTATATTTCACGCAAAACGTGGACTTCAAGAATTTAGCTACGATACTTTAAAAAGCGTAAACAAATTAGAGGTTACTGTACCTCATAACTTAAGTATTCCAATACCTCAAGATTATGTTAATTATGTTAACTTATATTGGATAGATAACTCAGGCGTTAAACACGTTATAATGCCAGGTGATGGTCTCACTACAAATCCAACAGATGTTTTTGCTGAAGACAATAAAGGTGTTCCTATACAAGATAATTTTGACACTAATATTGAAACTACTTCTATAACTAATGATCGTTGGGATAACAACTTTCTTAAAAACGAAACAAATCAAGATTTACTTAACGATACTATATTAGGCTGGGAGTATTATTACGGCTATCCAGAATTTGGCTATGGCCAATTATTTGGGTTAGATCCGCAATTTGCTAACGCTAATGGTTACTTTACTATAGACGAAAGATATAACAAGTTTTCTTTTTCCGCTAACTTAGTAGATAGAATTGTTGTATTAGAGTACATTTCTGATGGTCTTGCAACCAATGAAGATACTAAGATACCTAAGATGGCAGAAGAAGCTATCTATGCTCACATATTGCACGCTGTATTAGCATCTAGAATAAACCAAAACGAGTATGTAATACAAAGACTTAAAAAAGAAAGAACCGCTAAACTTAGAAACGCTAAAATACGTTTGTCTAATATCAAGCTTAATGAAATTGTTCAAGTTATGAGAGGTAAGTCTAAATGGATTAAACACTAAAATCAAATGGCTGAAGTTAAAAACGCGTTCATTAAGTCAAAGATGAATAAAGACCTTGATGCTAGACTTATACCACAAGGTGAATATCGCGATGCTGTTAACATTCAGGTTAGCAAATCAGAAGGTGCTGACGTTGGCGCTTTAGAAAACGTGCTTGGCAATGTTAGTTTAACTCAATTTGAACCTAGTATATCTAATTTATATTGTATTGGTTATTTTGTAAATGAACTTGACAGCACTGTATATTTATTTTTTACAACAAACACGCTTTCAAGTTATTCACCTTCAAAACAAAACTTTATATATTCTTATAACGCTCAGAGTTCTACTTCTATAAAATTAGTACAAGGAGCTTTTCTTAATTTTTCTACTTTAAATCCTATAATAGGCGTAAATATTTTAGAAGATTTTTTATTTTTTACAGATAATAGAAATCAACCTAGAAAAATTAATGTTAATTTAGCTCAAACTCAAGGTATAAATTACTACACGAATGAAGATCAAATATCTGTAGCTAAATATTATCCATTTGAAGCTCCACAAGTAATAAAAGAAACGTCTACACCTGGTCAATACGAAACAACCATGTATGACGCTGCAAGTGAATATATACCGATTAATAGCGGCACTGGAGGCGTTCCAACTTTTCCTAATATAAATAATCCTTATTACGAACAAAATTTTCCAGGTGATCCACAGTTTTTAGAAGACAAGTTTGTAAGATTTAGCTATAGATTTAAATTTACAGATGGTGAATATTCTTTAATAGCTCCATTTACTCAACCCTGCTTTATACCAAAACAAGATGGTTATTTTTTAGAAGGCGATGAGCAGCAAACGTTTGCTAGTACGATCGTTGACTTTATGGAAAATAAAGTTAATAAAATAGCTTTACAAATACCTTTACCACTTAAACAAAATGGTAGCTCGGCTAGCGTTGCTGAGCTAAACACGTTATTTCATATATCTGAAATAGATATTATATATAAAGAATCTGATGGTCTAGCTTCGCAAGTAGTTGAAACTTTACAAGTTTCAGAAATTACTTCTTCTAATGATTTTTTTCAATATATTTACAATTCTACAAAACCATATAAAACTTTACCAGAAGATGAAATTACTAGGGTTTATGATAAAGTTCCTGTAAAAGCATTAGGTCAAGAAATTATATCTAACAGAATTGTATATTCTAACTTTCAAGATAAACATACGCCGCCTTCTGGTATAAAATATCAAGTTGGAGCTAATGAAAAATATCAACAAGGACAGACTTACTCTTCAAAAACAAGTGTAGAATATCCTAACCATTCTGTAAAACAAAATAGAAACTACCAGGTAGGTGTTGTGTTGGCTGATAGATATGGAAGACAATCAACAGTTATACTTTCAAATGATGTTAGCGCTGGATCGAATGATTTTGGAGCTGATACGGTATATCTACCATATAGAACTGAAAATGATTCAATTGAGTTTTTAGGAGATTCATTAAAAGTTGCTTTTAACGAACGTATAAGTAGCACTCAAAATTTAGTTTTTTTAACACCTGGGCTGTATGACAGCTCGGTTAATAGCACAGATTACAAACCTTTAGGTTGGTATAGTTATAAAATTGTTGTAAAACAAATTGAACAAGAGTATTATAATGTTTATACTAACGGCGCTATTAAAGGTAATCCTTATTTTGACCTTGGTAATCCAGCCCCAAATCCAAATACATCATTTATAACTTTGTTAAATGATAACATAAATAAAGTTCCTAGAGATTTATCTGAAGTTGGACCTCAAGATAAAACGTTTAGAAGTAGTGTTAGACTTTTTGGTAGAGTTAAAAATACAAACAGAGCTTTTAGCAATATTGGTAATTCTCAATTTATACCACAAGACGATAGAATTTCTTTTACAACAAATAATGTTCAAGATTTATACGATTTGTTTGATGTAAATCAATTAGAAGATAACGCTACCCCTCCACAAACTATACCAATTACAAGTGATAATAACCCTTATTATTCTTTCTTTAGGGCTGAATCAAATCCTTTTATAGCAGAATTTATTACTTCGCAAAATATATTAGATCAATTTGGTGTTACAAACTTACCATTTATTTCAGGAGGCACGCAAGTTTATGAAAAATATGAAAACTTAACTATACTTGAAACGGCAGCAACAGTGTCAAGGCTTGATTTGTATTATGAGACTAGTACGTCTGGTCTTATATCTACATTAAACGCCGCGATAAGTGGCGGTGGAACCGGGGGTGGTACGGCTGATGATATAGCAAATTTTAATTATAATCACAATGAAGGCATGGCGCCTGGAACTGATATATCAGGTACGTTTTATTTTGAAAACTTTGCAGATACAAAACTAATACCCGATGACGCTGTGCTTAGTTACGTTTACGATGATACTGGTTCTGGCATTAACTTAAATACTCAGTTTTATCTAGATGATTCATTAGGTAATGGTGATTTTATACTAAGAACTGCTTCTGTTGCTAATGGTTCACAAGCTGATGCATATTTTTATTACGGAAGCAATCCGCTATCTAGACAATACACGTTTGGATTTGATGTGACGGCTGGTGGTTCTACAGTTACTTTACCAATTAGTGGTAATCTTAGTAATATAATTCCAATTATTAATAATGATAATACCAATCCAATTGAGGTAGATAATGGCGAATCGGTTATAATAAGTGCTTTAAATGGCTACAACGGATCAAACACAAATAACCCAGACACTAATACATATACTCAAGGTTTATCGTGGAGTATAAGCAACGTAGTTGGTGAGGGTAATTTTAGTATTTCATTACCCGGAACGCAAGTTTTAAACTCTAATAGTTCGGCTGCTGGGACAAGCACATTTCAACTTAATTTACAAGATGCTGGTGGCGCAATTGCTTTATCTAAAACATTCACCGTGTATTTCGGCCAACCGCAAGTACCAGCAGATTTTCCAACGCTCCTACCATACAGTTTTATAGATGGTGATGGTGGCGCGTTTTGGTTTACTAACAACACTACTGGTTTAAGCGGAAATCTTCCAGACTTTGGAAACCCAAGTACGGGTATTACATATCGAAATGGGTTTGAAGCTCCTAACGCTTTAAACGATGAAGAACTAAATTACTTGTGTCCCGGCTCAAGTTTTGCGGCTAAGTTTAGAAATCAGACAAAAAGCACAGGTCTTACTCAAGGTACTTTTTACGTGATTGCAAGAGGTGTAAACACCTATCAACCTACACTTGGTACTCCTTCAGACGTATTCGTTAGATTTGCTATACAATATAGAACCAACGCATCAGATCCAAACGGCTGGAGTTATTTAGCTGATTTGAATAGTAACACAATTAGTGGTACAAATGTTGGTGCTGAATACACTTATTCATCAACCTTGCTTAGAGGTATGGATAGTAATGGTGGAGACATTATAACCGTAGATCAACGTCCTAACTCGCAAGACTTTTTTGGACAAGGGGCTAAGGTTTTCGCTTTCAATACAGTTGGTGAATATAGAATTACTTACGGTAATTTATCGTCTAATTTTGGTGAATTTACACTTGGAGTTTCGTGTAATCAAGCGGGGCAGCAAGACAATAGAGTTAACGGCCGGCTTGAAATAGGCGATTTTTATTATCCAAATTTTGAGTGGGACGGTGATGGTGATGGTGTGTATGAATATAGAGTATCTTCTTCTTCCGCGTGCGGTTCGAATTTTGGTACTGGGTTTGTTTATTATGCTGCTGAACCTTTTGCTAAGTATGTAACGCAGCTTTATACAAACACATCTCTTTTAACGCCAGCAAGTGTAAATGGTACTCTTAGGTTTAGAAGAATGGAAGAAAGAGGAAGCTCAGCAGTTTCAAATCCAGAGCAAACAAAAGACGGTGCTTACACAGCTACTTTTAGTAGTGGTAATAGAACTAGCGATTCAACACCTTGTATATTTTAAAATATGGGAGCAATAGTAGAAGTAAAATATTTTAACTCTTTTTTGTTAAAGAAGACAATGCCTAGCGACCAAAATGTTGCGCCTGTATGGAAGGGTAGCACTGGTGTACCTGTTGGTACTGGTGGTGGTTATCCAGTACCTTCTTCAACTGATCAAAATTATAGTTGGTTTGTAGAAGAGTCTAGAATTAGAGGTGGTTATAATAATACAAATGTTGATTACGGTGTAAGAGCATATTTAGTAGACGAAGAACCTAATGGAAGTATAAGAAGTAACGCTCTTATATACTCTGGTATATTTAATTCTAGAACTGGAATTAATAATACCAATGTGTTTAATGTGGCTAAAGATATAACTAAAGCTGCAGATCCAGCAAATGGTAGTATACAGAAATTATATGCTGAAGATACAAACCTTATTATATTTCAAGAAAACAAAGTTAGTAGAGCGCTTATAGATAAAGATGCTATATATACAGCGGAAGGCAATGCTAGCGCTGTTAGTCAATTAAATCTAGTGATAGGTCAAATAGTTCCTTACGCTGGTAACTTTGGTATTAGCACAAATCCAGAAAGCTTTGCGGTATATGGCTACAGAAAATATTTTGTAGATAAAAATAGAAATTCTATACTTAGATTGTCACAAGATGGTATTACTGAAATATCTAACTATGGCATGTATGATTACTTTAGAGATCAACTAGGTAATTTAAGTTCTACAGAAAAAGCTTTTGGCGCTTGGGATATATACACAAAGCAATATGTAGTTAGTCTGCAAGGTTCTAATATAACACCTACAATATCAGGAGATGAAAGTCAGTTTTCAGATACATATCAAACATTATCATTTGATGAATCTGTACTAGGTTGGACAAGTAGATATACATATAAACCAGAACAAGCCTTTAGTATTAAATCTAAATATTACACTATTAATGAAGGTAAACTATATGAGCATAATTACCAATCGTTTGGAAATGATAATAATAGAGGTAATTTCTACGGTGTTTACTCTGATTCCACTGTAACATTTATATTCAATCCTAAAGTAAGCGCTTCTAAGGTATTTAAAACAGTTAATTACGAAGGTTCTACAGGGTGGGAAGTTACAAGTTTTAACGCGGCTAGAAGCTTTGAGTTAAACGACACTTCAAACTTAATTTATAGTTACGACGAAGGCGCTTACACACAAGACGGTATACAATATTACGCTGGGTTTTATAATAAAGAAGGTAAGTATTTTGCTAATATTGTAAACAACAATAACACTGGTACTCCAGGTGAGGTTGTTTATGGCCGAAGCATATCAGGTGTAAAAGGTTACTACGCAACTGTGACTATAAGAACAGATGATAGTACACAAGTGGCAGGAGCAGGTGGTAAAACACGCGAGCTATTCGCTGTGTCATCTGAATACGTAGAATCAAGTTATTAAATTATATGGAATTAAAAGCACGTAGACTAACTAATGAAGATTATAATACTATTTTGGAATGGTGGAAGTCTTGGCCAGAGTGGCAGCCTTTAGCTAAAGAAATGTTACCTGAAAATGGCACAGGTGGTATTATAATAGAAAAAGAAAATAAACCTATAGTAGCAGGTTTTTTATACGCAACAAATTCAAAAATAGCTTGGATGGAATGGATAATATCAAATCCTAAGTATAAAATTAAAAAAGATAGGGAGCAAGCTATATTGTTATTAATAAATTCATTAGAGCAATGGGCTTACGACGGTGGTTTTAAATTAATATTAAGTATAGGTAGAAGCAAAAGTTTAATAGATAAACATAAAAAACTAGGTTATACTATAGATGAAAACCCATCATACGAAATAATTAAAAAAATAAAGTAGAATGGCAGTAGTAGCAGGTATAGTGGCGGGAGCGGCAGTTGTTGGATCAACAGTAGCAGGAGCTAGCGCGGCGGGAAAAGCAGAGCGAAGAGCTAGAGGCGATAAAAACCGTTTAATGGACGAGTTAGAAGATCTTGAAAATTCAAGACAAACAATTATAAACCCTTATGAAGACGTATCTTCACTAGAAAATATGATTGTTGATAACGCTGGTATGTTATCTAATCCCTATAAAAACATTGGGGTTGCTACAAAAGCTGCAGAGTTTCAAGCTGAAGAAGCTGATATTGCTCTAGCTAATACGTTAGATTTATTAGCATCTACTGGTGCTAGCGCTGGTGGTGCAACCGCTCTTGCTCAAGCTGCGTTACAAAGTAAAAGAGGTATTGCTGCTAGTTTAGAATCACAAGAAGCTAAAAACCAAGAGTTGATAGCTAGAGGCGAAGAAAACTTACAAACAAAACAAATGTCAGAAGCACAACGTGTTCAAAATGCTCAGATGTCAGAGGCTCAACGTATGCAACAAGCAGAGGTTCTTGGTAAAGAATTTGTTTACGGAGAGAAAGAACGTAGGGAAATGCAACAGCTAAATAGAAAGCAAGCGCAGATTACCGGGGCGGCACAACAGGAAGTTGCGGCGCAGCAATCAAAAGCTCAAACAATTGGTGCTGGTATTGGGGCTATAGGTAATATGGCTGGAGCAGCTATATCTGATAGACGCCTTAAAAAGAATATAAAATTAATAGGTAAATCTAAAAGCGATTTAAATATATATGCTTTTGAATATATAGATAAAATATTTGGTAAAGGTAAATGGCAAGGCGTTATGTCAGACGAAGTTCCTAACAATGCTATTATTAAAAACTTTATTGGTATATTTGATGGTGTAGATTATTCTAAAATCGATGTAGAGTTTAAACAAATAAATTAACATGGCAGAATTACCACAATTTTCAAGAAACTACGGTAGCAAAGGCGGTGCCTACGAAAACCCAGTAACAGCAATAGATTATTCAGGTAAAGAATATGCTAGAGCTATAAATAGTATAGGCAACTCTGTAGCAAAAGTTATAGAAGAAAAAACAAAAAGAAACTCTGCTGCTGTAAAAGAAACTCAAGGATATTTAGATTATAATGCTAAATTTGTTTTAGAGAATTATGATGAGTTTAGTAACAACATGGAAAAAGTTGGGGTTAATAACCCTAGTCTTAATAAAGCTGGTTTATTTGCTATAGAGAAAAAAGCTCAGGCGTATATGGCTATGAAAAGTTCTACGTCTAAAGAACTGCAAATGGAAGCCGCTAGAGAATACGCTTTATGGGACGGTAAAATAAATGAATTAACTCAATTAGTTGAAGCGGGTAAAGAAGCGGATCAAAGTTTTAACGCTGATTATATAACTGATTATTCAAAGGTAAATACAGAAGGTGGTGTTTCTACAGTTAATCAAAATACTAATCTGTCTAAGCAATATCAACTCGCTATGCCAGCTAGAATAGGTGCTACGCGTAATCCAGAAGAACAATGGTTTTTTGATGAAGATGATAATTGGAAAATTAAAACAGCGTATTCTAGCGAGCAAATAACTAAAGCTTATAAAGATGGGCAAATTAGTACTAACTATGTTGTTGCTGATCCTAAAGTTTTATTCACTTTTGACGGGGGCAGGGTGCCAAATATAACCGCTGATAAAAATAAATTTAGAATAGATTCTGGTATAATCAATAAAAATGGTGAATTTGCAGATCCTTATGTTGGAGAACCAGAATTACGAAAAACTGAAAATGGACAGTTTGAATATACGTATAGACCTATTAAATTTGAAGATATAAAAACCGCATCAACACCTTTTATTACAGCTCAAATAAATAGTTTTATTAAACATCCTGATCAAGCAAACAATCTTTGGAACCATCAACTGCAACAAGGTAAGAATATATTAGATCCAGAAACTGGTAAACAATTATATCCAGATGGTTTTAAACTTGAATCAGCAGATGGACAGGTTGGTACGGCTTTTAATAGCGAATCTAGTGACGTATTTGGTAAAGCGTATACAGCTTGGTTTTTAGAGGATATAATAAAAAAAGGTGGCAACGCTAGTAACTATAGAAAAATTACACCCGACAAACCTACAGATGCAGAGCTTAGAGCTAGAAGAAAAGAAACTAAAGCTACTGAAAAAGATAAAAAGAAAAAGGAGTATCTTGATAAAACTTACGATATAGATAGGTTAAGAAACTTAAATCAAGTAATTAAATTAGCTCAAGATGAAGGCTTAAAAGTAGAAGAGTTTGAAGATCCAAACGATGGAATTGAAGTAGAAGGTAAAGCAATAACCCCAGGTACATCTCCAAGAGAAAGAAGAAAAATACTATTAATAGCTAGCGGTATTGACGCGGCAACAGCTGATGAAATGGCTGGAGAAGATTCAGTTCCATTCGGACCAAGCCCAGCTCCAAGTACTTACAAAGGTGTTTCTCTTTAATAATTAAATTATATAATATGAACGAAGATCAAATAAATGAATTAAAGTCTTTGGTTGATGAGTTAACAACTCAAGGTTTATCTACAGAAGAGATACAAGGTAGAGTAGATCAACGTAAAGCTGAGTTTGCTAATGCTGTAGAAGTTACAGACGAAACACAAACAACTCCAACTGAGGGAAAGACAAGCGATGTTGCAACAGTGGATGCGGCTGTGACATCGAAACCGGACACAGCATCCGAGAGTACGGAATCAAAGCCGGACGATATTTTATCGGGATTAGAAGAAATTAAAGACGTACGCGAAATAGATAAACGTATTGATAAAATAACATCTACAAAAGCAACTAAATTTTTTGAAGCAGGAGAAATAAGTCCTTTAGATTCTCCAAAAAGAATAGCTCAATATAAAGAGTTAATCAATAGAAGAAATAATATAATAGGTGATGCTTATAAACTAGGTCAAACTCAGACTTACCAGCAAAAAGACTTTGATCCTATGAGTCCTAGTAAAAAAGTTATTGAAAGAGAAGGAGCTCCAGAAGGAGGAGCTAAACTAGCCTACGTTCCTTTTACAGTAGATGGTGAGGTGGTTGGTACAACAATGGAACCGCTTGCGTTTGAAGAGGTGGTAGTAACTGCTGAACAATATAAAGAACGCGAAAGACAAATACAAAGTGAAGCTTATATTAATTTTCTAGAACAATCTGGTTTATCAACAGAGCCACTATCCCGTGAAGAGTTTGAAGCTGAAAAAGAAAAAGAAGGTGATATAACAGAAATAAAAACTACGCCTTACAGAGGCTTAGATTTACTTCAATCTTTTGAAAACATAGGAGCTTCTTTATCTGGGCTTCAACAAACAGCGCAAGAAAAAGAAGATTTTAGAAATCAATATGAAGATTATCTTTCTTTTATGAAAGACGAAAAAGTTGATGTAAAACGTGAAGTGCCACGGTTTTTACCGAGTATAGGCGCTACCGTTTCTAATACTTTACTTCAAATTGGAGGTACAGACGATAGAGCTTTATTAAATTTAGCTTATCTTACAAACTCCATATCTTCTGATACTTACAAAAATATATTTGGTGTAAATATTGGTGATAAACTAAAAGAACAAGCTGTTAAAGGACTTAGCGCTATAGATACTAAGATCAATTATTTAAATTCATTAACAGGTGATGTTGCGCAGTTTACAGATATACCAGATGTTGAAGGTGTAAAAAAAGCAACTTCAGGTTTAGCCGCTACTTTAAATGCTATATCTAGTTTCGGAGCTACAGTAGCTACAGCTATACCAACTAGTGGCTACTCTATATATAGCGATATGATTGCTAATAATATAAAATCTTTTAACGATGCTAAAGCTCAAAGATTAGGTATTGATGTTACCGAGTTAGCTAATCAAGGCGAAACAGAAATTTTAATACCTGCCACGCTGGGAACTATAGGCGCTCAATTAGAAAAACTTGGTATAAAAGGAGTCGGGAGAGCTATAAATAAAATGTCTCCAGGTGCCATGCGAACTGTTTTCGCTTTATTTAATTCAGGCACACCAGAAAGTGCTACAGAATGGTCGCAAACTCAACTTGAAACATAAAACGAAGCTTTAGGAAAAGGTCTTACAAATAATGAGGCTGTTGATCTTGTTGTTAAAGAAATGACTTCTAAACAGAGTATAGAAAGTGCTTTACAAGGATTCGCTGGTGGTGGTGGCGCGGTGCTCAGTTCTAGTTTAATAAAATCAGCTAGTAGCTTACGTACTCCTTCCGAAAACAAAAGAGTGTCTAATTTAATAAACAAACTAAACGAATTAGAAAATAGTAAGTATAGAAAAAATTTAAATGCTGATGATATAGCTCAAATAAATACAGCTCAAGAAGAAATAAGAGTTAATTTAAGAGATATTGTATTAAGTAATAACGAACTTGCAGGGTCTTTAACACCTGCGCAAATCCAACAAGTAGATATAGCTTCTGATTATTTAACTTCTTCTACTAGTAGAATAAATGAAATAGAAGCTAGTGATAAATACAGCGAGCAAGACAAAGAAAATATTATAGCTAGTATAAATCAAAAAAGAAAAATAGCTAGCGATGTAATATATGATATACGTAATGAAGCAGAAAAATTAGAAGCACAAGTATTTACTATAAAAGATTTATCTAAATTTGTTAAGGGTGTTAAAGTAGAGGAAGCTAAAGACGATGCTGAAGCTTTAAAATTTGTTGATGAAAATAATCTAGAAATAAAAGCTTCTACGGAGCAAGGTTATATACTTCAAAATCCAGAAACAGGGGAGCAGACAATAGTTATAAATAAAGAGACCGCTCAAAACCAACAAGCTGTAAACGTAGCCGCTCACGAATTTTTACATGCTTTATTATATTCTACGATAAAAAATAATCCTAAGGCAGCTACAAATCTTGGTAAATCTCTAATGGCTGAGTTAAATAAAATAGACATAGACCAAATAGAAGATAGTGACTTTAAAAAACGTATGAAGCAATATGCTGAAAAACCTATTGACCAACAAATGGAAGAGGCTATTACGTTGTTTTCTGATGCTTTAGTTACAGGGGATATAAATTTTAAAGAAAATATAGCCACTAGAATAGGTGATAGATTTCGTAGACTTGCTCAAAAGTTTGGTGTTAGCGTTAAATTTAACAATGGTAGAGATGTATATAACTTTGTAAAAGATTACAACAAGAGTATTGAAAAGGGTGAACTATCTATAGCTCAAGTAAGAGCAGCTGCTGAAGGTGTTGAAGGTGAACTAGTTACACCAGTAACAGAACAGCGAGCTGACGAACAAATAATTAAAGAATCAAGATCTGAAGAAGCTTCTAATCGTGTTCAAGAAATATACGATCAGCAAGGTGAGGCTGGAACTT
>Ga0213862_10000653_pt1 | contig 14572 bp, 9 predicted proteins | sample PICome_7_FD_160092 | JGI IMG/M metagenome (GOLD analysis project Ga0213862, IMG submission 160092) | Coastal seawater microbial communities near Pivers Island, North Carolina, United States - PICO266 | ecosystem: Environmental > Aquatic > Marine > Coastal | place: USA: North Carolina | collected... | reverse complement strand
AGGGATATTCAGTTCACTTCTCAATATAACTATACTGGAGGTTATCAAACTGAAGAGGACGGTAATAGAGTTGCTGTAAGACATGTAGCGCCTCAATTTGGTAATATCCATTTAATTTGGAAGCACCATAAATTAAAGTTAGATGCTTATACTATATATAACGGACAATTTGACTATGAGGATCTTGCGCCAGAAGAGCAAAATAAGGCTTATTTGTATGCGCTAGACAAAAATGGTAATCCTTATTCACCTTCATGGTATACTCTCAACTTGGGTGCTCAGTATCAATTTTCAAAAGTTTTAGAGGTCAATCTTTCGCTTGAGAATATCACCAATCAACGTTATCGCTCTTATTCTTCTGGAATTGCAGCAGCAGGGATTAATTTTATTACTTCTATAAGTTATTTCTTTTAGTATAAGTAATTTAATTAATCCCATCGGTATCTCCAAATTCAATATTTTAATACATACAAGTAATCATTGACTTTTATATAAATTTAGTTAAATCTATAATTTATTAAGGGTAGATACTATATTGTAAAGAGATACTAATAATAAACAAATGCAAACGACAACAATTGCTTGTAAGTAACTAAAAACGAAAGTAAATATGTAACTCCCTACTAAATATTTGTAATGGTAATATGTTTGCTCTGTTGAATCGAACAAATGACGTTCAATATAATTAAAACCCTATCTTATGAATACGTTAAGAAATAAAGTACAAGTTAATTGGGAACTTAGGGAATGATCCAGAAATTATCAATTTGGATTCTGGGAGTAAACTTGCAAAATTTAGTATTGCCACCAATGAATCTTATAAAAACTCTCAAGGAGAGAAAGTAGTCGACACCCAATGGCATAATGTAGTTGCTTGGGGGGAAATAGCCGAAATCATAGAAAATTTTGTTACCAAAGGTAAAGAAATAGCTATCCAAGGTAAACTAACAACTCATTCTTGGGAAGACAAAGAAGGAGTAAAACACTATACTACTGAAGTAGTTTGTAATGAACTTTTGATGTTAGGAAACAAATAAGCTAATTATCAATTATACTAGACCGTTTAAATAGCGTCTTTTTAACCTAAAATAGTTTGCAGATAAAAGACATGAGGAGTTATTTTTAAACGGTCTTTTTCTATTTTTTAAAAATTGAAAAAGAATATCTTTTATAAAAGCGATAGCTATTGATTATTGTTAATTATATAATTCAATACTTTTTTCATTAAATGAACTCGGTCAGCACCTCTTACATTGTGAGGATGCATTGGATAATTGAAAAAATCAACTTGAATTTTATTTTTAACAAATTCTTGTATTAAGCTCATAGAATGTTGAGGTACTACAACGGGATCAATACTTCCAGTAATTTCCAATAATTTACCATCAAGATTTTTAACATAATTATGAATTTTTGATTTTTCAAATCCTTCTTCATTATCTTGCCAACGATCCATGTAACGTTCACCATACATAATTTCATAGTATTTCCAATCTGTTACAGGCCCGCCAGCAACTGCTGTTGTAAAAATACCAGGATGCCGTAACATCAATGAATTGGTCATAAATCCTCCATAACTCCAGCCATGAATAGCCATCCTATTTTTGTCAACAAATGGCAATGATTTCAGGTAATTAACTCCAATAAGCTGATCTTTCATTTCTGCTTCTCCAACTTGTCGGTGAATCACACTTTCAAATTCAAAACCTCTATGTGCAGAACCGCGATTGTCTAATGTAAAAACGATGTAATCTTGTTCTGCTGCCATCCATTGCATCCACAAATTAGATCCTCCTAACCAAGAATTAGTGACCATTTGTGCATGTGGTCCACCATAAACATAAACTAAAACAGGGTATTTTTTTTGTTCATCAAAATTAGCAGGTTTTATAATTCTTCCATATAAATCAGTACCTTCTTTGTTTTTAAGTGTTACTAATTCTGTTGTTCCTAATTGATAGCTCTCAATGGGATTTTCAGAGCTATAAATAAGCACTTCTTTTCCACTTATAAGTGATTTTCTTTTTACAATTCTAGGCACCTCTAAACTAGAATAACTGTCGATTATGTAATTACCATTAGGGCTTATTTGAACGAAATGACTACCAGGCTCATTGGTTATTAATTCAAACTTCCCATTTTTTATATTTATTTTATAGGCTTTTGTTTCTCTACCGTCATTTCCTGTTCCTAAAACAATTACATGTTTTCCACTTTCATCAAATCCAATTATACTTTTAATAACCCAATTAAATTTAGTTAGTTGTTTTTCATTACTATTAAAGATATCATATTTATAGAGGTTCATAAATCCATCACGTTCACTCATCCATAAAAATTCCGAATTGCTTCTTGGTAAAAAAACAGCTGCATGTTCCGGTTCTACCCATTTATCGTTTTTTTCTTCAAAAAGAGTTTTTATTTTCTTTCCAGTATTAGTATCATACATATTAAACCACATATGATTTTGATCTCTATTTACCTCTGCTAAAAAAATATAATTTTCGTTTGGAGACCAAGAAAGATTAGTTAAATAATGTTCGTCTGAAGTATCGATATCTAAGTAAATCAGCGATTTAGATTTCATTGAAAAAACACCGACTTTAGCAATTTCTGACTCCATTCCATTCATTGGATATTTAATATTATTTATTATTGCTGGAGTTTGGGTTATATCTACCAAAGGATATTCAGTAACCCTAGATTCGTCTTTTTGATAAAAAGCTAAATAATTTCCTTCAGGACTCCAAAAAGTACCTTTTCTTATTCCCATTTCAGAACGCGCTATTGCTTGTCCTGATACTATATCCTTATCCTCATAATTAGTAACAGCAATTTTTGGATCATTAGAAACAGTAATGTATAAATTATTGTCAATAGTGTAAGCTCCAGCATTAGCCTCTATATTAAACTCCGTATTTTCTCCATTTGCAGGATATTTAATTTCATTTGAAATAGCATTATTCATATAATTATATTGAACAAGAGCATTTTTATAAATAAAAGCAACTTCATCTGAAGTAATCCATATAAATGAATAGGGTATTTTTTTCATCTCCGGGAATGATCTCTGTAATTCTTCCAAAGTAAAAATAGCAGGTTTTCTTTCAAGTTGATAGTTTACATAAACCGCATTATTTTCAATGACTATATAGTCATCAGTTCCCTCCATCCATTGCAATGATTTTTGTTCAGGGTAAAGACCTTTATTGTATCCCAATACGGCATCTTCAATATTTAAATGTTTTATTTCTTGTGCGTTTAATGTGGTTCCAAAAAAAACCAATATAATGGCAATTAATTTTCTCATAATTATATAATTCAAATTCAAATTTACATTAAATTAAAGAACTATCTCTTTAAATTTATGATTCAATAAATTTGGTTTAAACGTTACCATAACCCATGCCCAACTATTTTGAATACCACCATTTCCTCCTTTTAAAGCTTCCATTGATTTAGTACCAAATATTTGTGAATAACCGGCATCTATTTTCACACTATCATTAATTTTATAAGCCATTGTGAAGTCAAATTCAGTACCTAAATAACTGTCCAAATTTTCATTATTTTCTAGATTAACTATCTGAGCTGAAGATGCAAAATAGTGTGGAGATAATTTAAAGGACCAATTTTTTTTAGTGAAACTTATATGTAAATAAACGTCCATTAAGCCTACATTATTTTCATGATTCCCAACGTAAAAATAATCCATTAGTCCGTTAAATTTATGATTGGCACCAAATAAGGGTTTAAAGGATTTTATATCTGAACTTGTATCATTTGTATCCTTCCCAGAAAAGTATTCCCCTCCAAGTGTTGTATCAATATTTTTTGAAATCATATAGTTGAAATTAACTCCAACATAGGATGCGCTTACGCTATTGTTAAACGCCATACCTTTTTGTAGATAAAATGCTGCATCTATTGAAAAATCATTATTATTGAAAGTAACCCTTGGACCCACCGTTTGACTATAATCAACCTTCATATCTTCCGAAGGAAGTCCTTCATTATTTACATATTGAATTCCATTATTTAAAAATAAAAAACTTAATTTAAACTTGTTAAAATTTCCGTGATACCATGCATATTGAAATGTTTTGTATCCTGCTACATTGCTATATAATTCGTTACTATTTATTTGTTTATCAGTATTGTATGCAATACCTAGGTCAATTTTATGATTTTGATTTGGTCTTATTTTAAACTTTAAAGCATCGTGACTTCTCCCTTGTTGAGCCCAAGCAGCACGTGCAAATATTCTTTCATTATCATAGGAAATTTCTTGACGTCCTAATTTCAGGCTTAACTTTTTTGAAAAGATTGCCTCACCCCATGCTTGCTGAAAAGCAATGGCAGTATCGTCTGGAGATAAGGTATTACTATCGCCCCAATTCCTAACATTTTGGATAACTAACTTAAAAATTAATTTTTCATTTTTTAAGTCGAAATTTATTCGACTTCTTTGAGATATAAAACTCCCTGCTTTATCACCTTCAGAACGAAGTGAGCTATAACCATATCGGTTTTCGTAACGAGGTCTAATTTCTCCTGAAAGATTGAATTCTTGAGCTGATGATGGCACTGAAAAAAGTGCAATCATAAATAATACAATTAAATTATTTTTCATTTTAGCTAATTAAGTAGATTTATTTCTTAAAAGTTAATTTGGGCGATCTGCCTTTTTTAAATATTTTATTACTAGCGTGTTTCCCTTTTCTTAATTCTTTTTGTTCTTCAAACGGTAAATGTATTATATCACGACATTCTTCACTACAGGTAAATTCCATTTTCTCTGAACATACTTCACACTGAATAAAAAGTAGGTGACAAGCTTCATTTGCACAATTTATATGAGTGTCACTTGGAGACCCACATTGATGACAATTAGAAATGACATCATCACTTATTCGTTCACTTCTGCGATGATCAAATACAAAATTTTTACCTAAAAATTTATTTTCTAAATCTTGTTCCTTAACTTGACGCGTGTATTCAATGATACCACCCTCTAATTGAAATATATTTTTAAATCCTTTGTGTTTATAATAAGCACTTGCTTTTTCACAACGGATTCCACCAGTACAATACATGACTAGTTTTTTATCTTCTTTATGATTTTTTAGATCTTCCTCTATAATTTCTAATGAATCACGGAAAGTATCTACATCGGGAGTAATGGCATTTTTAAAGTGTCCAATTTCGCTCTCATAATGGTTACGCATATCTACTAGGACTGTGTCTGGGTCTTCGATTAAGGAATTAAATTTTGAAGCATTAACATGAACCCCAATGTTAGTCACATCAAAAGTATCATCATTTAGGCCATCGGCTACAATTTTACGACGTACTTTTATTTTTAATTTTAAAAATGATTTTAGATGCTGTTCTACAGCAATATTTAAACGACAATTTTCTAAAAAATAGATGCTGTCTAAAAAGTTTTTAAAATCATTAAATTTTTTACCAGGCACTGACAATTGTGCGTTAATTCCTTCATGTGCCACATAGATACGTCCTAGGACTTCAAGATTATTCCATGCCAAAAACAGATAATTTCTAAAGAGTTCTGGATTGCCAATTTTAGCATATTTATAAAAAGAGAGGGTTAAACGGTCTTCTCCCGCTTCTTCCAATATGGTTGCTCTCTCTTTTGCACTTAGTTTATTGTACAGTTGCATGCTATACTAATTTATAAGGTTAAAAGAATAAATAACAAAAATAATAGTTTTTTTATAATTAAGGAGCTTAACCCAAAAGATTACAAACAACAAATTAAATCGGCAATTCTTATATTTTAAAGGGAGCTATTTAGCTAATAGGCGCACCATTATAAACTTTCTCGTCATCCGGATTTAAAAAGACTAATTTACCATCGGGAGTCTCTGTCATTAAGATCATCCCTTCACTATCAACTCCCCTAAGTGCTCTCGTTGCTAAGTTAACCAGAACAGTCACTTTTTTACCGACTACTTCTTCTGGAGAAAAACTTTCGGCTATACCAGAAACAATGGTACGAACATCAATTCCTGTATCCACTTTTAAAATCAGTAATTTTTTTGTCTTTGCCATTTTTTTGGCTTTTAAGATAGTACCTACACGCATATCTAATTTGGAAAAATCGTCAAATTGAATCGTCTGTTTTTGTGGTTTGGGATTTTTATTTATCACGGTATTTTCTTTTTTTGTGGCTTCTAATTTATCTAATTGCTGTTGTACTTTCTCATCTTCAATTTTACTAAAAAGTAATTCTCCTTTTCCTATTTGATGTGAAGAAGGAATCAAAATATCTTTAGTTGAAACATCTTTCCAAGTGGATTCTGGATTAAGTTCAGAATGACACAACATAGTCTTTAATTTAGTTGAGGTAAATGGTAAAAAGGGTTCGCTTAGAATAGCTAATGCCTCCGCAATCTGAATGGAAACATACATAATGGACTTTGTTCTTTCTTTGTCTGTTTTAATCTTTTTCCAAGGCTCCTCATCTGCTAAATATTTATTCCCTAATCGAGCTAAATTCATTAACTCGGCTTGTGCTTCTCTAAATCGGTATCGTTCCAACGAACTTTCTATCACTTTAGGATAGGCTTTTAATTTAGATAAGATTTTTAAATCTACTTCAGATAAAGAAGGAGGTTTTGGGACAATTCCGTTGTAATATTTATTGGTTAAAACCACTACACGGTTGATGAAATTTCCGAAGATAGCTACTAATTCATTATTGTTTCTAGCTTGAAAATCAGCCCAAGTAAAATCGTTGTCTTTAGTTTCTGGTGCATTTGCTGTTAAAACATAGCGCAGTACATCTTGCTGATTTGGAAAATCTAGTAAATACTCATGCAGCCATACCGCCCAGTTTTTACTGGTTGAAATTTTATTGCCTTCCAGGTTTAAAAATTCGTTTGCAGGAACATTCTCCGGCAAGATAAAAGACCCTTCTGCTTTTAACATACTCGGAAAAATTATACAATGAAAAACAATATTATCTTTTCCAATAAAATGAAGCATTTTGGTGTCTTTATCCTTCCAATAAGGCTCCCAATCTTTTCCTATATTTTCTGCCCATTCTTTAGTTGCTGAAATGTAACCGATAGGAGCATCAAACCAAACGTATAATACTTTATCATCAGCACCTTCTATAGGTACTGGTATTCCCCAATCCAAATCTCGGGTAACTGCTCTTGGTCGTAATCCATCATCAATCCAAGATTTACATTGTCCATAAACATTTGATTTCCAATCTTTTTTATGCCCTTTAACAATCCATTCTTTTAGCCAAGATTCGTATTGATCTAATGGTAAAAACCAGTGTTTGGTTTCTTTTAACGCAGGAGTATTGCCCGTAATAGAAGATTTTGGATTAATTAAATCAGTTGCATTATGTGAAGTTCCACAGCTCTCACATTGATCACCATAACTTTCTGCAAAACCACATTTTGGACAAGTACCCATTATAAAACGATCTGCTAAAAATTGATTGGCTTCTTGATCGTAAAACTGCTCGGTAGTTTGTTCTACAAATTTACCATCATCATATAATTTCTTAAAAAAATTGGAGGCGGTATCGTGATGTATTTTTTCTGAAGTACGCGAATAGTTATCGAAGGTAATTCCAAATTCCTGAAAAGATTCTTTAATAATAGCATGGTATTTATCGACCACTTGTTGTGGTGTAATGCCTTCATTTTTGGCCTTTATTGTAATAGGAACACCATGCTCATCGCTACCACAAACAAAGGCCACATCGTTACCTTGCAATCGTTGAAAACGTGAATAGATATCTGCAGGAATGTAAACGCCTGCTAAATGTCCTATATGTACAGGTCCATTGGTATAGGGCAATGCTGCCGTTATGGTAAATCTCTTTGGTGAATTTTGCATACTCAATTTTGTACTGCGAAAATAAGGATTTTATTTATGCTGATGCTTGATGATTTTTAAAAGAAATTATTTAATTAATACCGAATTACTGTAAGACTGTCCTCCTGTCGAAATACGATAAATATATTGCCCATAACTCAATTTATTTTGTAGTTCCTCACGAATGTTAAAACGGTGTCTACCTTTTTGTAATAATTTATTTGTAATGGTTCCAATTTCTTTAGCCATTATATCGTAAAGTTTTATTGTTATGTGTGCTGTACTGGGCAACTGAATCTCGATATAGGTTTGATTATTTTGGTAGGTAGCAACGTGAGCTAGGCGTTGAGTATTATTAAAATCTGAATTAGATAAAGTTTCACAACTCAACCCTAAGTCTAAATTCTCATAAGATTCATTTAATAAAATAGTATTTACAATAGATGGATCCAAACAAAACCAGTCCGTTAAAACGGTATTATAAACAGATCTAAAATCATTGGAAGGAATTAAATTATCATTTTCGTCCCAAGTAGATAAATCTGGATGATTCCCAATAAAGCCATTTCCATTTAATGCAGGGCCAAATAACATTAAAGGCGATGCAGCTCCATGATCGGTTCCATTAGAACCATTTTCATAGGGTCTTCGACCAAATTCTGAAATAGTCATTGATAGTACTTTGTCATCCATTCCAACTGATGTTAAGTCATCATAAAAATTCTTTATAGTGGATGATAAATCGGATAATAATTCTTGTTGCCTCGTGATTTGCTCTGCATGAGTATCAAAACCACCTAAAGTCACCATATATACTTTACTGCCCAAGCCACCTTTTATTAATCTTGCGACCATAGCTAACTGTAAAGCTAAATTTCCTTCCCCATATTCTACGCTATTATTTGCTGCCAAATAAGCATCATTAATAATTGACGAATAGGTAAATGTAGTATTGGCTGTTGTCCTCATAAAAAGTAACTTATCACCATAGACACAATCTGGAATATCCAGAACGTCGTGTAAAGTGCCGTTTTCAGCAACAGTTTGTAACTGATCAGGATTCGCTACTGAAAAAGCATAACTACTGTTATTACCTTTAAAAATTAAACTTCCAATACTACCTATTTGAATTGCTGGAGGAATTTCTGGCGGTGTTGTGATGTAATCTGGGTATAAATCCTCAAAATAGCGCCCCCACCAACCAGTTGGTTCGTTGTAATTATCTGCAGTTGAAGCCCAAATATCTGTTGATGTAAAATGTGATAAATTTTGATTTTGATATCCCACTCCATGAATTACTTTCATTGAACCTTCTCCCCAAACCGATTCTAAATCAGACATATAATTTGGGATTCCAAAATCTCCGTTTAAATTAATTAAATCACTCTGCTGGTGTTTAATTGTAGGGCGCAAATTAGCATAGGTATCATAATCGTATACAGGAACAATGGTATTTAAACCGTCATTACCTCCTGATAACCTAATAATAACGAGGATATTATCATTATCGCTTTCTGCTAAAGCTACCGCTAATGGAGAAGGAGCTGTTGCAGATATGGCAGACCCACCAAGTATTATACTACCTCCTCCAGCTAATCCTAGGGCTTGTATAAAAGAACGACGACTCCATTGAGTGTGTTCATGATCGTGTGCTTTTTTTTCCTTCCTAGACTGATGTTTTTTTTTAAGTATTTTTTTAGAAATCATGGTGGTTTTATTTAAGTTGGAATTCTGGGATGGTAGCTAAGTGTGATAACAATAAATAAATTTGGTAAGGTGCCTCACTCCAATTTAAATTCCAGTAACCATCATCATAATAATTTTGAGGAATTTCCCATTTAAAAATATCAGTAGCAATTTGATAATCACCAGGGCTATGCAATTCTTTGGCAATAAAATGGTTAATTAAAACCTCTGTTATGAAGTTTGGATCACTACTATCATTAGTTAACTCTTTTGCAAAATCTACAAAAGTAGATTCCAATCCGTTTTGATACAAAATACCTAGGTATAGTTCTGTGAATTGCCAACGGCCTGTTAGCGTGGAAGTATTAATCCATTCTTCATCGCGTTGCCAACCTGCCACATTAGGTGGATCAAAAATTCTTTGTCCGAAGATCCCTGTGAAATAAATTAACGAATTTATTAATTCATCATCGTAAAAAAAATTAGATTCTTTTATAAACTGGATTGTGATATCATAAGGACTTTTAATAATTACTCCCAGGGCTCTTTCATCAAAAAAATGCTCACTTTTAAAAAGTTGACTTAGCATCGGAGCCAATTCAAAATCGTTATCTACTAGAGTTTGGGCTAAAGGATTAATGATAGTTTCAAAAATAATAGAATCAATTTCATGACTTACAAAATAACGATATAATTTACTGCAAATAAATGTAGCAATTTCTGTAGGGCGTTCTTGAAATAAGATGTCGATGACATCATCATGTTTCCAGTTTCCTGTTTGTCCAAAAATAGTTTTATCTCCATCTTCCCAAGTTACCTCATCGAAGTAAATCGGAGCTCCATATTCTGTCCAGTGATTATATCCAGTTAGCGCCTTTGCAGTTTCTGTGATATCAGTCTCGGTATAGCCATTCCCTTCACCTAGAGTAAATAGTTCATATAATTCACGAGCATAATTTTCATTAGGCTCAGTGTTGGTATTTTCAAAACCATTTAAATAAATGAGCATCGCAGAACATACTCCAATTTCCTTTACAAAGTTTTTAAAATTACCAATAGCATATGTCTGCGAAATATTATAATACTGAAATAAATAAGGAGCATAATAGTAAGAATCTAGACCAGCAACAAAATGATTCATCCAAAAGAAAGTTAATCGCCCTCTTAAATTTTCATTAATAAGATCATTTACAGTTTGTGTTTTCCAACCCTCAACATATTGTGGATTTTCTTCCTCAAAATTTGTAAAATCAGAAAATGCATAATTTGCCCAAAAAGGAGCTGGAGTTGGGGGCTTATTAATAGCTTCATTTATTATATTTTCAATACATTCATTAGGAGATAACTCAAGAGTGTTATCTATATTTTCTTGTGATGTCCCAAAACCAAGACGACGAGATGCATGTTTTATTTTTATAGTATTCCATGGATTCTCGCTTGAGTCAATATAAGCTGTTAATGTAGATTCGTTACAAGAAGTCAAGGGTGTTGATTCCATGGTTATTTTTTTAGATATCGTAATATACGATATTAATAATTAAAACTAAATTTTATTGTAAATGGTTATTTTTTTATTATTTTGATAAAGATTATTCATTTTATGATTCGACCAAAACATCTAAAAAAAGGTGATACAATAGCTATTGTCTCCACAGGAAGAAAAGTAACTAAAAGCGAATTAAATGCTTCAATTTTATTATTGGCTAAATGGGGTTTAAAGGTAATTTATGGTGCCTCGATTGGTGCTGAACATAATCAATTTGCAGGAGATGATTTTCTTCGAGCTACCGATTTTCAAGCGATGATTGATAATAGGATGGTCAAAGCAATTTGGTGTGCTCGCGGGGGATACGGAACCGTAAGAATTATTGATAAATTAAATTTCAATAAATTTAAAAAAACACCTAAATGGATTATTGGCTACAGTGATGTAACAGTTCTTCATTCTCATATTCATGAATTGGGAATTGAGACCATGCATGCACAGATGCCAGTAGCCATTGAAACCAAATCAGAATCCTGTATCCAATCTCTAAAAAATGCTCTTTTTGGTGAGAATATTATTATTAAATTTCCTTCCGAAAAAATAAATGTTATTGGGAAAGCAAAAGGACTATTAGTAGGAGGTAACCTGTCAATTTTATATTCTCTTAGCGGGAGTTCTTCAGCATTAACTACTGATGGGAAAATACTCTTTATCGAAGATTTAGATGAATATTTATATCATATAGATCGGATGCTTCAAAATTTAAAACGTAATGGAGTTTTTAAAAAATTGAGAGGGTTAATAGTTGGTGGAATGACACAAATGCATGACAATAAGATCCCTTATGGAAAGACTGCAGAGGAGATTATATTAGATACTTGTAGCGACTACAATTTTCCTATTGTTTTTAATTTCCCTGCAGGACATATTAAAAATAATACAGCACTTTATTTAGGTAGAGATATTGAATTAATTGTTGATACCGACAGAGCCTCTGTGACTTATCTAAACTAGTTATGGTACAACACAATGGCCTAGGAAATTTAGGAGAACATTTTGAAAACACTTTTTATCACTTTTAAAATTTATTCCTTATTTAAGTATGCTTTTAAATCTTCAAGCCCCTCTGGTTTAAATTTAAATTTTTTATTTTGATCTAAAACAAAATAAGTAGGAGTACTAGTTAATGCATAATCCATAACTACCTTATTGTCCCATTTTTGTAATTTTATTACATTGAAGAAGTTTGGAAATTTTTTAATTTCACTTGACCACTTTGTATTGTTCTCTTCTAAGCCAACTGCTAATACCTTATATTTTGTACTATTCAGTTTCTGACTCAAACTATGCAATTGTGGAAGTTCTTTTAAGCAATGTGAACATCCGCTACTCCAAAAAACTAAAATATAATTTTCTGCCACATCCAATGCGCTTAGTTTTTTTTGACTACTTTCATCTAATATAAAATCGGGCGCAGAATTTCCAATTGATAAATTTTTAAATTGATTTAGTTTTAATGCAAGATTTTTGTCGTTCTGCTGATCTGCTAGCGGTATTAAGTATTTTTCTGCTAAATAATTAGCAGATTTTATTTGATTATAGGAGACGAATTTTTCCCACATTTTATCTAAAAAAACTTTTTGAAAATCGGGGTTTGTAATTTTAGTTTTGGCTACTACTTTATCAATATTATAATTGTAATTTTTTTGTTTGATAAAACCTTTATTAACAACACTAGAAATATATGCTAAGGATTTGTCTAACAATAAACTAGAGCTTTGTAATATTTCGTCACTAAAGTCAATATTTTCAAAATAATTGCTTGTTTGGTTTTTTAGATAGTTAGAAATAGATTCGTATTTAATAGGAATATATGGTTTGTTTGCTTTAATAAAATGCTTCACTAACAGACCATTAGACTTTTCCTCATATATTATTTGTAATTCTCGTTGTCTATCAAAAATGGTAGTGATAGCTTTACGATTAATTTGTTCTTTTTTGTATTCTACTTCCAGTAATTTACCAAGGGATGTTAATTCATTCAAATAAGAAAATAACAATATATTTTCAGAGGATTTTATAAATGTAGCCCCATTATTTAAGCTAAACGTTAACTCTATATCTTCTTTTCCATTGTAAATAAGATCAAAATTATATTCATTTTGAGGTACGGCGTAAACTAATTTATAGATACCCTTTGTTGCTTTTTCATTGAGTTTAAAAATTAAATTACCTTCAATAAATTTACTCTGCGCAACATATTTTTTTCCAGTAGGAGAATTTTTATAAAGTATGCCCCAAGTAAAATCTTTTTCAGGTGTGAAATTGGCTATTATAGTGTTTTGAGATATTATTAATGAGGGAATCATTACCAATAGATAAAAAATAAACTTAGATTTCATAAGATATAATTTGACCAAAAATATACACTAATTAAATCAAAACAGGTGATAAAGATTGTAAAGCTTTATTTATGGTGTTTATATTTTCAAAGGTAATAATTAATCGCAGTCCGTTTCGTGTTTGTTTTTCTTTCATTTTAACTAAACGAGGGTTATTTTGCACATATTGAATAACTTTAGAAAAGCTAGGACTTTGATAAAATGCACTTTTTTGATTTGTAATAAAATATCCAACTAGTTTGTCTTGTTTCATTAATACACGTTCTAATCCAATACCTGAAGCAATCCATTTAATTCGAACGCTATTGAGTAAATCTATTGCCTGAAGCGGAAGTTCACCAAAACGATCAATTAAATCAGTTTCATATTTAAGAAGTTCTTCTTCATTTTTTAGCTCACTTAATTTATGGTAAAGATTCAATCTTTCAGTTATATTATTTATATAATAGTCAGGAAACAGTAATTCGAAATCGGTATCAATCACGGTTTCTTTTACAAAATTCTTTAGTTCGTGTTCGGTACCTGAGTAAAGCTCTTTAAATTCTTTTTCTTTTAATTCGTCAATCGCTTCAGCTAGTATTTTTTGATAAGTTTCAAAACCAATTTCGTTTATAAACCCACTTTGCTCTCCGCCTAATAAATCTCCAGCCCCTCGAATTTCCAGATCTTTCATAGCGATATTTAATCCACTCCCTAAATCTTTAAATTGCTCCAAAGCTTGAATTCTTTTACGCGCATCGTTGGTCATTGCAGAATAAGGTGGTGTGATAAAATAACAAAAAGCTTTTTTATTACTTCTACCCACCCGGCCTCGCATTTGATGAAGATCAGAAAGTCCAAAATTATTGGCATTGTTAATAAACATGGTGTTAGCATTTGGAACATCCAAACCACTTTCGATAATTGTAGTAGAAACCAATATATCAAACTCATTATTCATAAAAGCTAACATGAGTTGTTCTAGTTTTTTTCCTTCCATTTGACCATGCCCAATACCAATTTTTGCATCTGGAACTAGTCGTTGTATCATACCGGCAACTTCTTTTATATTTTCAATTCTATTATGAACAAAAAACACTTGACCGTTTCTTGAAATTTCGTAACGAATAGCATCTCTTATGGTATCTTCAGAAAA
>Ga0213862_10000652_pt1 | contig 14580 bp, 15 predicted proteins | sample PICome_7_FD_160092 | JGI IMG/M metagenome (GOLD analysis project Ga0213862, IMG submission 160092) | Coastal seawater microbial communities near Pivers Island, North Carolina, United States - PICO266 | ecosystem: Environmental > Aquatic > Marine > Coastal | place: USA: North Carolina... | reverse complement strand
AAAAGAAAAGAAATCTTAGCCGAAAGAGAAGCTAAAAAATTGGAAGCTGAAGAAAAAAGAAAAGAAATCTTAGCCGAAAGAGAAGCTAAAAAATTGGAAGCTGAAGAAAAAAGAAATAAAAAAATTAAAGACAATCAAAAATTTAACATCTAAATTCATATATAATTTTAAAAAAAATAATCTTTTAGAAAGATAAAAGTTAAACTATATATATAAATTTAATACAATAGAAAAGCTAAATTTGATGATAATATGACGCTAAAAGATATTACCTTTACAAATATAATAACAATAGATAAATTTTTAAACATGAAAAAAATTAATAAAATAATCCTTTGTGCAGCATTAGCTATAAGTACAATTACATTTTCTTATAGTCAGAGTAAAGTTGCTCATATTAATACACAAGAATTAGTAGCTTCAATGCCAGAAATGAATACAGCTAAAGCAGAACTTGAAAAATTAGCAAAAACTTATGAGACAGATATTCAAACAATGGCTGCTGAATTACAAAGTAAAGTAAAACAGTATGATTCTGAGGCTGCGAGTCAGACTGATGAAGAAAATCAAAAAAGATTACAAGAAGTTCAAGGAATGGAACAAAGTATCAGACAATATCAACAACAAGCTCAATCTGATCTACAAAAAAAAGAATTTGATTTATTAAAACCAATATCTGAAAAGGCTCAAGCTGCAATTATAAAAATTGCTACTGCCCAAGGGTTTGATTATGTAATGGATTCAACTCAAGGTCAAGGAGTAATCCTTGCAAATGGTAAAGATTTAATGGCTGATGTAAAAGTTGAGTTAGGATTCTAAGTTAGCTCATACTTTATAAAAAAATTAAAAAGGCTATCTAATATTAGATAGCCTTTTTTAAATTTACTAAATGAATAAAGGAGCAATAGGTATATTTGATTCTGGCATTGGAGGACTTTCAATTTATAATGAGATAAAAAGCCTTCTAATAAATGAAAGCACTATTTATATAGCAGATAACTATAATGCTCCATATGGTAAAAAAAATGAAGATCAAATTATTGATTTTAGTATTAAAATCACAAAAAAATTAATCGAAAAAGGATCCAAAATTGTAGTTGTAGCTTGTAATACTGCAACAACCAATGCTATTTCAATTTTGAGAAAAGAATTTAATATCCCAATAGTTGGAGTTGAACCACCCGTTAAGCCGGCACTACTGAAAACTAAAACTAAAAACATTGGTATCTTAGCTACTGAAAAAACATTATCTAGTCAACTATTTCAAAAAACAAGTGATGAATTTTCAAATGGGATTAAAATACATGAAAAAATTGGATTTGATTTAGTTGACATTATTGAAAAAAAAGGAATAAAAGAAAGTCTTCTAATCCCAATATTAGAAGATTATATTTCAGAAATGATAAAAAATAATATCGATTATCTGGTACTAGGATGTACGCACTATTATTATCTAATTCCAATTCTAAAAAAAATATTACCTGAAAATATTATTATTCTAGATTCTTCAAAAGCAATTGCTAAAAGGACAGCATATTTACTTAAACATCATAATATACAATCTGAACAGAAAAAACCTGTAAATAAATTTTATTATACTGGAAGTAGCCAAATAATAACTAAATTCATTTTTGATAAAAAAAATATAACTAGATTATCAATTTAGTTGATTGACGGACATTTACAATCGTACTTTTGCTTCTTACATCCGAGATTAATTCCAAGTGTAATTTGGTGATAGCCACCATTATCAAATACTATAGAATTTGTTTGATATGAATAAGTATATGCGAAAACAAAATTCTGAAAATCAAGTCCTACAAGCGGGGTTATATATTGTAATTGTTGACTTTTAATTTGATTATTTGAATTTATAAATTCTGCTCCTTCAAAGTTTCTTCTATAAGAAATACCAGCCCAAAGTTTACCAAAATCAACTTCTCGATAAACCTTAATGTTAACATCAACAAAAGATTCTTTTGTAGATTCTTTATATGCATATAAAATAGAAGGCTCATAACTCCATGAACTATACATATTTCCAAAAACATTACCAGTTGATAGTAAATAAGTTCTGGAATTATCATAGCTAAATAGACCTAATTCATTAGAGTTAATACCATCATTTTTTAGAAAGTTTTTAAAAGTTGCATGAGCATAAAAATCTAAATAATGATATGAAAAACCAAAATCTATATTGAAATCAGATGAACTTTGATTAATGCCCGCAACAAGTGGATCAAATCCGTCAAATAGAAATGTAGTCTCATCAAGCTTATTTTGAATCATTCCAGCGCTAATTCCAAAAGAAAGCATATTTAGATCTAATCTATTTCTTGAAAAAAGAAGATGATGTGCATAGGTTAGATATGCACCAGTTTGAGAGTGGTAACCATTTTTATCATTGAATGCAATAGCTCCGATTGCTGATTTAGAATCTCCTATTCTTCCATTATAACTTAATGTCTGTAAACTAGGAGCATTTTCTACTCCAGCCCATTGATTTCTATTTGTTATTCGAATTTTATTACAATTTGCAACTCCAGCCATTGATGGATGAAGTAAATAATAGTTGTCAGTTAAATAATCAGAGTAAATTGGTAAACCTTCCTGGGAATAATTTAGTTGAAAACTAAATATCATTACCAACAATAAAAATAAATGTTTTTTTAAAATCATAAATCTGACATTGATCTGACCAAATATATAAATTTAAAATGGATTTATGGATTACTCATTCTTATATTGTTTAAGTATTCATTATTTTTGTGAAAAATTTAACAATGAAAAAATATAAAGTTTCAATAAGCGAAACAACGAATAAATTTATAATCAAATTTGAAACAAATTTTTTTTTAACAAAACATCAAAATTTTGAATACAATAATATTGATGAAGCCTCAAATTCCCCATTAGCTCAACAATTATTTTATTTACCTTTTGTAAAAAAAATATATATATCCTCAAATTTTATAGCTGTAGAAAGATTTAATATTATTGAATGGAAAGACGTTCAAGAGGAAGTTCGAGAACAAATAGAAAACTATTTAAATCAAGGTACCCAGATTGTCAATGAAGAAAAAGGTACAAAAACTGCTATTACAGTGTATTCAGAAAGTACTCCAAACCCAAGTGTTATGAAGTTTGTAAGTAATAAAAATCTAGTTAGTTCACTTTTCGAATTTACTTCAATTGATCAAGCTAAGAAAAGTCCATTAGCTAGTAAATTATTTCATTTTCCATTTGTTAAAAGTATATTCATAGAGAAAAATTATATTTCTATAACTAAATATGATATAGCTAATTGGGATGACATAACCATGAAAATTAGAGAGTTTATAAAATCTCATTTAGAAGAAGGCAATTCAATAGTGGATTTAGACTCCACAGATGTTGTTTCAAATTCTAAAAAGGAAAAGAAAAAAAAATTTGAAAAACTTGATGATACTTCAAAAGAAATAATAAATATTTTAGAAGAACATGTTAAACCAGCTGTAGCTTCAGATGGTGGTAACATTCAATTCCATAATTATAATCCTAAAACAAAAAAGGTTTCTGTAATTCTTCAGGGTGCATGTAGTGGGTGCCCTTCATCAACCTTTACACTAAAAAATGGAATTGAAAATATGTTAAAAGAAATGTTAGGTAATAAAGTTAAAGTTGTTGAAGCGATTAACGGATAACTATAACTAAAATTTAGTTTTGTATTTTTAAATTAATGAAAAATAAAATTTATAATCTTTTATTATTATTTGCAATAGTAATAGCATGCAATAACAAAGAATCTATTAATATGAGTAATAATTTAATTAACGAAACAAGTCCATATCTACTTCAGCATGCATACAACCCTGTAAATTGGAACCCTTGGAATAAAAAATATATTGATCAGGCTAAATCTGAAAACAAATTAATTGTAATTAGTGTTGGCTATTCCTCATGTCATTGGTGTCATGTAATGGAAAGAGAAAGTTTTGAGGATACCTTGGTCGCTAAAATAATGAATGAAAAATATATTTCAATCAAAGTTGATCGTGAAGAAAGGCCTGATGTTGATAATGTTTATATGAGTGCTGTTCAACTTATGACTGGAAGTGGAGGGTGGCCTTTAAATGTTGTTACTTTGCCTGATGGTAGGCCTATTTGGGGTGGAACATATTTTACTAAAGATCAATGGATTGGAGCTCTAAATCAAATTTCAGAACTATATGAAAAAGATCCTGACAGGTTAATTACTTATGCTGATCAACTTGAGGAAGGAATTAAATCCTTAGATTTAATTGAATTAAATAATTCTCAAGCTAAATTTTCTATGAATTCGTTAGAAAATTTAGTAAATATTTGGAGTGATAAATTTGATATAGATTATGGAGGAAATGTTGGCGCTCCAAAATTTATGATGCCTAGTAATTTACATTTTTTGCTTAAATATGCTTATCAAACTGAAAATGAAAAAATTCTCGAACATGTAAATAATAGCTTAATAAAAATAGCATATGGAGGTGTTTATGATCATATAGGTGGGGGATTTTCTAGGTATGCTGTTGATGAAAAATGGCATATTCCACATTTTGAAAAAATGTTATATGATAATGCTCAGTTGATAAGTCTATATTCTGATGCTTATAAACTAACCAAAAACAAACTTTATAAAGATGTTGTATATCAAACAATTGATTTTGCTAATAAAAATTTTAAAGATTCAAAAGGAGGTTATTACTCATCATTAGATGCAGACAGTAAGAATGACACTAAAGAGCTTGAAGAAGGTGTGTTTTACACTTGGAATAAAAGTGATTTAAAGAAATTACTAAAAAATGATTTTACTCTTTTTTCAGATTATTATAACATAAATGAGTATGGCCTTTGGGAGAATGAGAATTATGTGTTAATCAGAAAAATGAGTGATGAAGAAGTATCAAAAAAATATAATATTACAATCCAAAGAGTTAATAAAATAATTACAAATTGTAATTTAATATTGTTTAATTATAGAGAAAAAAGATCAAAACCTAGGCTAGATGATAAAGTATTAGCATCTTGGAATGGCCTAATGATTAAAGGGCTTGCTGATTCTTATAAAGCATTCAATGATAAAAGATTTTTAAAAAATGCAGTTGACAATGGTAACTTTATAATAGATAATCTACTTAAAAATTCAGGTCAGATTTTACATAGCTATAAAGCAGGAGAAAGTAAAATTAATGGATACTTGGAAGACTATGCTTCAGTAATAAGTGGCTTTATCTCTTTACATGAGATAACTTTAGATAAAAAATGGTTAGATTATTCTAAGAAAATGACTGAATATGTATATGATAACTTTTATAATAATTCTAATCAAATGTTTTATTTTACTTCTATAAAAGATGACAAATTAATTAATAGAACTGTTGATTTTAGAGATAATGTGATTCCTTCTAGTAATTCAATAATGGCAAATAACTTATTTTTATTATCTCATTATTATGATAACGAAAATTATTTTAATACAGCCTCTACAATGTTAAACAATGTGTTAACAGAAATAGGGTCCTATCCTAGTAGTTTTTCAAATTGGCTAGATTTAATGCTTAAAATGAGTGATTCATTTTATGAAGTTGCAATTACTGGGGAAAAAGCAATTAGTTTAACAGATGAAATTAATACTATATTTCAACCTAACAAGTTAATTATTGGAAGTGAAAAAGAAAGTAATCTACCATTGTTAAAAAATAGATTTATAAAAGATGAAACATATATTTATGTATGTGTAAAAAAAGCATGTAAATTACCTGTCAAAACTTCTGAAAAAGCAATAGAATTAATCAGACTTTAACTTAGTAGCTATAAAATCTTTAAGATAAAAAGGCTCAAATTTGCTGACATTTTCAAATTCATTAGACTTAAATTTTTTTGAAGCTATAATTCCTAATTCTCTAGCTGAAGGAAATTTATTATCGATAAAAATAGCATTCTCAGACTTTATTATACTTCTGGTTTTTTCATTAGCATTGCCAAGAAAATAAACCTTGTTTAATTTTAAAAATTCATTGAAAGAGGATCGATCTAAAATCTCAGCATCTGTTTGTCTAACTTTATTATATTGACTATCATATACTGATGAGTAAACCTCCATTCTTCTAGCATCTAAAAGAGGGATAATAAAACCATCTTCATGATTAATTTGTAATGCAAATGCATCAAGTGTATCGACTGAGATTAAAGGGATATTTAATGCATAACACAATCCTTTTGCAGTTGATGTTCCTATTCTAAGTCCAGTATAAGATCCAGGGCCTTTACTTACAGCAATTGCGGAAAGATCTTTAGGTTTAATATTACAATTAGAAAGAAGTTTTTGAATAAATACATGAAGATTTACAGAATGCGAATAATTATCATCATTTTCTTCAATACAGTCTACAAAAATTGAGTTATTATATAAAGCAACTGAACAATTCGTAGTGGAAGTTTCTATGTTTAATATATAATTCAAAAGATAATATTTATTTTCCCATATAAAAATCTAAAACCTTAGTCTTAAAAATAAAATCATACTTAGCGTTTATCAATGAAGATTCTGCATTTAATAATCTAATTCTAACCTGTTCTAAATCAATTGAATTTAATGCTCCTAACTCATATCTTTGTTGAGAATTTTCAAAAGCTAATTTTTGAGATTCTAAAGATTTTTTTGCAGCTAAATATGATTTAAGAGAAGCCTTAGCGTCCGTAAATGCTCGCTGTACTGTGGACTCTACATTTAGTTTAGCCTGTGCCAAGCCAAGATCTGAATTATTTTGTTGAATTTTAGCTTTAGCAACATTAGTTTTGATTTGGTTTCTTGAAAATATTGGAATACTAATATTCATATTTAGACTGTGGCCTTTATTATCATTAATTTGTTGAAAAAATGAATTATCATTAGATAAATTTGAAAAATTTGCGCTTGCATTAAATCCATAACCAAAAGATACGCTTGGTAAATAAGCGCTTTTTGAAATCTTGGTATTAAATTTTGCAATCTCAATATTATTATTAGCAACCTTTATTTCATTTCTATTTTGAAGGGCATAATTTAAAATTGGATTAATATCTGTATATAATAACTCCTCTGAAGGAACTTCAATATCAATAGCCACTATATCAAAACCATCTAGGGGGATTTGTAATATTTGTGAAAGATTTAATAGAGCAAGTCTATGATTATTTTGAGCTGTTGTTAAACCCTGTTCATCTAACCTAACGGTTGCTTCTGCATCAATAATATTAGATCTTGGCTGGACTCCTGCATTAACTAAATTAATAACCTGTTCTAATTGTTTAGAAGAAAATCTATATTGAGATTTCGCTAATTCTAAATTCTCTTTATTGAATAAAATATTTAGATATGCATTTGCTACGTTTAAAGATACATCGTCTTTAATTTTATTTAATTCATTTTGTGAACGTTCATAACTAATCTTAGATTGCTTAAAAATATTTAAGTTTCGAAATCCATTAAATACACTTTGATTAATGCTTAAACCAAGACTTGAAGAATTAAATCTTCTATCTACAAACTCACCTGCATATAATTCAACTGTACCAATGCTCATATTTTGATTCATATTAGAGCTTAAAGACGGTAATAAATTTCCTTTTGAAGCAATAACATCTTGATCTGCTAATAAAATAGAATTTTTAGCTTGTAAAATTGTAATGTTATTATCTAAAGCATAATCAACACATTGTTGTAAATCCCAAAACCTATCCTGACTTAACGAAGTTGTAATACATAACACATTTGTTATTATTAAGAATATATATTTCATTTTCATTATTATTTAATTATTAATTCTAGGAATTAGGTCTAGTTTCTCCGTCACCCCCTTTATCTTCTTCTACTACTTTATTCCAAACTTTTATTTTATCATTTTCCTCTATACCCTCTAAAACTTCAACGCTTATTCCGTCTGAAAGACCTATTGTAATATTCTTTTTTACAAATACACCATCATCATTTAATATTTCTACAAATGGCTCTTCAGTAAATCTGTTAAATTGAACTAACGATTCATTTATACAAAGTGTGTTTTCTTTATTTTCAATTTCAATAATAGCATTAGCGCTATAACCAGCCTTTACTTTAGAACTTGGAATCGTTACATCTGCTTTGATGGTAAATTGCACCGCACCATTAAACTCCACCCCTTTTGGGGCAACAAATGTTAATTTTGAATTAAACTCTTCTTCTCCTAATGCACCAAGAATAACTTTAATCTCTGATCCTTCCTCTAATTTACCAACCTCTGCTTCATCAACCTGACCTTCAAAAATCATTTTACTCATATCAGCAACAGTAGCAATTGTTGTTCCAGCATTAAAGTTGTTACTTTCAATAACTTGATTCCCCTCTCTTACAGGAATTTCTAATATAGTTCCAGAAATTTGAGCAATAATATTAGTATTAGCAGAACCTCCTCCTGAAAGAGATCCCTGCTTTATAATTTTAAATACATTTTGAGCCTCAATGTAAGCTTCCTTGGATTGATTTAAAGACAATTCAGAATTTTCAAAATCTTGTTTGGATATAACTCCTTTATTAAATAATTCTTTACTTCTATTGAATGATTTTTGGGAGTTTTCAAAAGATAGCTTAGAAGAATTAATTCTACTCTTCGCACTTGTTAGACTTTGCTCATTTGGAACCACTCTAATTTTAGCTATTAGGTCACCTTTTTCGATAATATCTCCTTCTTCAACAAAAATTACATCTACAATACCTGTAACTTGGGGTTTCAGTTCAATTTCGTCTTCTGGATTTAATTTACCTGTAGCTACAACATTAGTATTTAGAGATTTATAATACGGAGTCTCTGTCTCATAATCAATAATAGACTTTGAATTAGCATCACTGAAATACTTTAATACATAGCCTAAAGCCATTACAGTAAATAGAATTACTATTATTTTTAGTGTTTTTTTCATGTTTTTAATTTTTAAAAATTATTCTTCTCTTAATGCTTCTATTGGTTTTACTTGTGTTGCTCTTGTTGCTGGGATAAGACCAATTAGTGTCCCAAAAATTACTAAAATTATTAATGATATAAATACGATTAAAATGGAAACTGATGGATTAACTAAAACTGATTCAGATCCTTCTCCAAAAGCATAATTTAATGCAATTAAAATCCATCCACCTGATATAATACCAAAAATACCTGCAATAATTGTTAAAAAAACTGCTTCGAGTACAATTTGTCTCTTTATTTCAAAGGGAGTAGCCCCAAGAGCTCTTCTAATTCCAATCTCTTTTGTGCGTTCCTTAACAGTTATAAGTAATATATTTCCTATTGCAAAAACACCAGCAATTAATGTTGCTATTCCTACAAACCAAGTAAGAAATTGCATTCCAGTTAAAAATCCTGTTAACTGCTCAAACCTCTCTCCTAAATTAAAACTTCCAAAAGCTCTAATATCATTTGGATGAACTCTGTTCATATTTCTCAATAGTAACTTTGCGTCATTTTCAATTTGCTTAATATCATATTCAGGCTTACCTGTAATTGTTAACCAGCCTACATTATCACCTTGATTATAAATCTGCTGAAAAGTTGTAAATGGTATATGCATAGCTCCGCCAAAATCAAAATTTCCTTGCTTGAATACACCAACAACCTTGAAATTAATATTATTAACTTCTATATATTTACCAATCGGATCTTCTTCTTTCTCAAAGATTTGCTTGTATACATCATCGTTGATTACAACAATTTTTTTGTTTAAATCAATATCGTTTTGATTAATCCATCTTCCACTAATTAAATTCTTTTTTTGAATTTTATCCAATATTGGAAAATCTCCACTCACTCCAAAACTAGCAGATAATAAATTTCTGGTTACTTGAGCTTGATTTTGATTTCTAGGGACAAGCAACTCAATACCTTCAACATTATTTCTTATTTTGTCCAATTGAGAAAATTTCAGCTGCGGTCTTCTACCTTCTTGAAATCCTCTAAATGGTCTACTTGTAGATTGAGCCCAAACAAATACACTATTGGTGGCAAAATCTCCAAACTCAGAATTAAACTTATTTTCTATTCCTCTTGCTGAACCTAATAAACCAATTAGCAATAAAATACCCCACCAAACACCAATCATAGTAATGACAGTTCTAATCTTATTTTTAGTAAGACTATCTGAAACTTCTTGCCAAGTATCTCTATCAAGTAAAAATTTAATCATATTATTCGTCCCTTAGCGCTATAATTGGTTTTATTTTTGCTGCTCGTTTTGCAGGTACCCAGGCTGCAATAAATCCAGCTGTTATAAGTGCAAGTGTAGCTCCTATAACTAAATTAGTACTAACACTTGGGTTTGTGATAAAATATTTATCTAATGATGGTCCATATGCCTCTAATACTCCTATACCAAGCACGAGTCCAAAATATCCAGAAATGGATGTTATCATTACTGATTCTATAATGATTATGGAAATAATTGAACTTGGTGGAGCACCTAGTGCTTTCCTAATACCAATTTCTTTAGTTCTTTCTTTAACTATAAATATCATTATATTACTTATCCCTACAATTCCTGCTATCAAAGTTCCCATACCAATTATTAAAACTAATATAGCCAATACATTATTGAATTGATTTATTTGATCAGCCTCATCTGCTCTATTTCTAAGCCTTACAGCTCTTTGATCTGAAGCTTCAATATTAAAAATTTTTTTTATTCTATCCTCAATATTTTTTCCAAGTTTAATTGCTTTTTCTAAACCTATCTTGGGGTTATATGTAAGCACTATTTGATCTAAATAATCATTGTTCCCATAAATTTTTTGAGAAGTAGTTATTGGCATATATATAACTCTTTCTTCATTATCATCTCCAACATCCTGATAAACTCCAACAACCTTATATTGAATTTTATCAAGATCAATATATTCTCCTATTACTTTTTTAGTATTGAATAAATCTTCTTTTACCAATCTTCCTATAACGATAACCTTGGTCGACTCTTGTATGTCTCTTTGATTAATGAATCTTCCTTCAATTAGTACAGATTTTTCAATAAACTGATGATCTGGATTTACAGCTCTGACACTGTAATTATTTTTTTCTCCTTTATAGTTTGCAACAACATTCTTATTAAGTCTGGAGGATGAGTATTCAATTTCGTCTTTGAATTCTTCATTTAAAGTAGAGTAAAGTTCATTGTCAAATTGAATTCTTCTACCTACTTGATTTCCTCTACCAGCCTTAGAAGTTTTGCCAGAACTAATATAAATTGTATTTTCAGCATCCTTCCCCATTCCTTCGCTGAAAGTGTTTTGTAAACCATTAGCTAATCCAAAAAGAATAGCAAAAAGCATAATAGCAAAAATTACCGTCCCACCAGACAATAGAGTTCGAAGTTTATTTTTTCTTATACTCTGAAATATTTCTCGCCAAAGGTCTAAATCAAACATATTATACTCTAACTTGTTTAATAATATTATCTTCAATTATTACACCATCTCGAAGTCTTACAATTCTTTTACACATTTTTGCTATATCTTCTTCATGTGTAACAAGTAAAATAGTTTTTCCTTCATCGTTTAATTGTTGTAAAAATTGCATTATTTCGTGAGATGTTGCTGTATCTAAAGCACCAGTAGGTTCGTCTGCAAGAAGTAATTTTGGCTCTGATGCTAATGCTCTAGCAATAGCCACTCTTTGTTTTTGACCTCCAGAAAGTTCATTTGGTAAATGTTTTGCCCAGTCTTTAAGTCCAACTTTTTCAAGATGAAACATTGCTTTTTGCTGTCTTTCTTTTCTTTTTAGTCCTTGATAATAAAGAGGAAGAGAAACATTTTCCATTGCATTTTTATAATTTATCAAATTAAAGGATTGAAATACAAATCCTAAAAATTGATTACGATAATTGGCAGCCTTTTTTTCATTAAGGTCTTTAATTTCAACACCATCTAATATATATTCACCCGAATCTGCTTCATCTAAAATTCCAATAATATTCAATAAAGTTGATTTTCCTGAGCCAGAGGATCCCATAATAGCTACCATTTCTCCTGATTTGGCATATAAATCAATACCCTTTAGAACGTGCAGACTAGAGTCTCCCATTTGATATGATTTATTTAGGTTTTTTATATCAAGCATAATAATGTGTGTTTAATCTGAACAAATGTCTAATAATTGTGAAAAATTATTCCCAATAAAATGTTAAAAACTGCTTTATTATTCATAAAATTTGTTTCTCCAACAGAATGATGGTAAATATGTTTTTTTAAATGAAAAAAATATATTATTCCCAATATTCTGATGATAATCTTTATAAATTGTAAGGAAAATTTTCTGAAACAAATTCAATTCCAATTATATAGACAAAGTATATACATGCAATTATCCATATAGCACTTAATGTGTAAAGAATTAATTTACTTACTTTAATACTACTTCTAAAAGCTAATTTTAATCCAATTATAAACAAAATAGCCGTTGGAATTATTATTAATAGTCCAAATATTATAATAGATAGAGATGTAATTGAGCTTATAAAATCTAAAACATCAAAGCGTAGATAATTATTAATATTATAAATAGTTGAACCTTCAATAATTAATTCTGAATACGTAGATTCACTTATTGCAGTTCTAATATTTGATGAAACAAACATTACTATTGCTACAACTACACCAGATAAGAATGAATAAAACATTAGAACATAACCAAATATTATTGAAGCTATATTTAGTAATTTAGCAATATTTACTATTAAAAATTTACTTGTCTTTCTTAAGTAGTATTTAAGTTTTTCGAAAAAATCTTTACCATTATTATCTAAATCATTAATATGACTTTCAACTTTGGGAGCAAGACTTTCAACTTTGTTTTTAATTGAGTTGAGGCTCACCACTCCACCATTCATTCTAATTTTATCAGCATTTGTTTTTGCAGATGGCACGACGATCCACATTATACAGTAAATAAGTATAGTTCCAGGTGGTATTGGTGAGAAAAATAATAAAATGAATATTATTCTCATCCATGATGGAGATATACCAAAATAATGAGATAAGCCACTTGCTACACCTCCGAAATAACTATTTTCTATATCTCTAAAAAATTTCTTTTTAGATAACTTATTTGAATTATCACTTTCAACTTCTTCAATCGACAACTCTTCTGGACTCCCTAAAGCAGTTATTGCTTCATTAACTTGTAAAATAGTAATAACTCGATCTGAATCATTATATTTTGAAAATAATTCAGCAATATGAGATTCAATATCATTTAATATTTCATCTTTACTAGAATTAGAACTAAAGGCAATAGATAAGTTTTTTAAATATGAATTTAATATTATATAAGCCTCTTCATCTAAAGTAAATTTTATGTGTGATAAATGTATGTTTTTAGTTGTATTCATGACTACTTATTTCTGATTTTAGTAACTGCGCTTGATAACTCTAACCAAGAATCATTAATGTCTTTTAAAAATACTTTACCTTCATCTGTTATATTATAATATTTTCTAGGTGGACCATTAGATGATTCTTTCCATTTATATTCTAATAGATTTGTGTTTTTTAATCTAGTGAGTAAAGGATATATAGTCCCTTCTACTACAATTAGTTTAGATTCTTTTAAGGTTATTAAAATTTCAGATGAATATTTCGGGTCTTTCTTAAGTATAGACAAAATACAAAGCTCCAGTATTCCTTTGCGCATCTGTGCTTTTGTATTATCTGATTTCATTTAATTATTATTCTTTGTCTCTTTTCGTTATTGTAATAACTATAATATCTTTACTGTCTTCTTCTTTTTCTTCAGAGGTTATAGTCCACTCTCCAACAACTCCATCCATATTCTCTCCATCAACAGAAAGCATAATGTCATTATTAATTGTTACATCAGGCTCTACATCCATTCTGCAAGAGTTAAACGTAAATACAATGAAGATTAGTAGTAATAAAAAATTTTTCATAAAAAATTGTATTAAGGCAAATGTAATAAAATAAACAGTACTATGCAATGCAAAGTACTATATATTGCCAATTATTGTTTTAATGATATAATGGAATTAATAAATTTATTGAATTGATCACGTCCTAAATCAGTAATAGAACAATTAGTGTTAGGATAGTTATTTTTAAAAGATTTATGAATTTTTATATATCTGTTTTCTTCTAATTTTTTTAATTGAACACTTAAATTTCCCTTACTAGATTCGGTTAATTGCAATAAAAAATTAAAATTACAAAATTCAGTGTTTGCTAAAGTAGAAATAACTTTTAATCTGATAGGATTAAGTAGTAATTTATCCATATACTATTTAGATTCTTTAAATTTATAAAGAGATATTCCAGGGATCAACATTCCAAATGCAATTCCAAATACATTCATTAATAAAAAATTTAGGCCTGGGAAAACATTATTGTACACAACAAATACTAGTAACAATAACCCTCCGATTGTAATATTTTTAAATTTAATTATTATTCCAGTGACAACAAGAGCTATTGAAAGACTAAATAATATATCTAAAGTTGGAGCGTTAATTCCTTGAATTAATGAGATTACTACATGCACTAGCCAAGAAAGTCCA
>Ga0213862_10000647_pt1 | contig 14654 bp, 15 predicted proteins | sample PICome_7_FD_160092 | JGI IMG/M metagenome (GOLD analysis project Ga0213862, IMG submission 160092) | Coastal seawater microbial communities near Pivers Island, North Carolina, United States - PICO266 | ecosystem: Environmental > Aquatic > Marine > Coastal | place: USA: North Carolina... | reverse complement strand
GGGATGAAAACTCAGCCCAATACCAGCGATAGCTTCATACTTAAATTGGGTGTACTTCTTAACGAGCATCGAATCTACCTGCTTGCCGCTAATTAGCAATTTACATTCCCAACCGCGAGACAAAAGCTCCTCAGCGAGAGCAATTCCGGGCGCCAAGTGCCCCCCTGTTCCGCCACATGCGATCAGAGCTCGTCTCATTCTCAGATTTCTTTGAGTTTTCTCTTGGAATCATTCAACGCTGGGGATTTCCACGCTAAGCTTGTATTCAAAATCAACGCTACGCACAAACCCATTACTAGAAAATTGGATCCTCCGTAGCTTATAAATGGCAAAGGAAGCCCTGTAGTTGGCAAAGAGCCCGTAACCACCCCCAAATTCACCAGAGCTTGGATACTAATGGTGAGGAGACATCCTGACGCTACCAAGAACTGATAAGCATTAGGGGCCTTTCTAATATGACTCATCCCAGCCAAAAACATTACCATAAAAACGAGCACCACAGCCATCGTAGCTATTAGGCCCAGCTCTTCGCCAACTATCGCGAAAATGAAATCCGTATGCGCTTCAGGTAGCGACTTCAGTTGCTGTCTTCCATTTCCCGATCCAACCCCATCAATCCCTCCGGCCCCAAATGCCAGAATGGCCTGCCAAACCTGGTAAGAATCACCTGATTTATTGCCTTCCATATCCATAAACGCAGTTAGGCGACTGAGTCGCTCAGGATCTTTCGAGATGAGAAAAAGCACAGGGATCGTACCGCCGATCGCTGACCCTACGAGATAAATTATATTTGTGCCCGCTAGGTACAACACACAAAAGCTAACCATCGATATAATCAGAGCGGTACCAAGATCGGTTTGCATCATGATCAATCCAACAATGAGGCCAATCGCCAAACACGGAACCACAAACCCCTTCCAAAAAGTGCCCGATTCCTTCCGTATCAAGCTGAAGTAGTGAGCCAGAAAAAAGATTAATCCGATTTTCGCGAACTCTGCGATCTGCAAGCCGAAAGGCCCGAAGCGAAACCAGCTCCGACTACCATTGATAACCGATCCGATGCCGGGAATCAAAACGAGTACGAGCCCTAGTACGCAGATCGCATATCCCACCCAAACAAATTTCCGAGCCCATTCTAGATTAATTTTCAGAACCATCAGTCCAGCTACGAAAGTGATGCCCATCCACATCATTTGTTTCTCAATTATCTGATAGGGATTATTAATATCGATCGGAAGACTCGCGCTAAACAAAACGGACACACCAAGCATCGCCAAAGCGAAGACGCACACAACGATCGCAACAGCAGGATTTAGAACCCCATGATGTCCAGTATGGACCGCTTTCGTCTTCCGCTTTGCCATATACCAATAAAACCGGATACCGTTAATTATCTATTTGGATAACTGGTATTTGCTCAATCCAACCTTCGTCCTGAAGGAAGTCGTCTTCATCAGGAAGAATCAACGGCGCATCTTCTGGTATTGTACTTAGCGTAGGCACAGGGTCTTTCTTTTCGACAACAATCGGAGGCGGCGACGAACGAGGCTTGTTAGAAAGGCTACTTGGGATGAAAAGCGTTTGCCCTGGAGTAATTCGGGCTGGGTTTTGAATGTCATTATGCAGAATCAGGTCTTTGGCCGAGACATTGTACCGGATGGCAATCGAAGACACGGTGTCACCTGGTGAGACCACGATCTGCAGCCCCTGCTTACTCAAGGGGCTTGGAGCAATACTCGCCTTGCGTCCATTTGGGATGACGAGTTTTTGACCCACTCTGATCAAGTCGCCGCTCAAGTTGTTAGCTGCTCGAAGCGCGCTCAACGTAACTCCCTGGTTCGCTGCAATCCGGGAAAGAGCGTCGCCGCTTTTCACCACGTAAATACTCCCATCGACAACCGGTGCTGGTTGGGCTGAATCACTTATTGGTTCAGGAGCCTGACCCGACCTAGGAACATTGAGAACTTGTCCTGGCTGTATATTTACCGTCAATCCTGGATTCATGGACTGGAGCTGGCTTTGTGAAACGCCAAACTTCTGCGTTATTCCCCAAATACTGTCCCCACTTCGCACTGTATATCGGATAAACTGCGACGTGCTGCTTGGGGCTATTATGTTTTGCGGCTGTCCCGCCCCACTTCCTTCTGCAGGACTACGACCTAAAGGCGTTAGAACACCACTATCAACACTTGCTCTCGAAGGAGTCGATGCTGGGGGACTGGCGTTTTCCGATCCCCCCGGACGTCTCGGCTCGAATCTCTGCTTACTTGAGATCTCGGGAAGCGTTGCCCGATTGACAGAGCTTCCATCACCCGCATTGAACCCGGTCAATTCACTGGCTTTCGAATCAAAACCGGTGCCGCTAACGGTGGGAGCAAAAGCATTCGGATCTTCGCTAGACCAATTTACAATACCGTTGGCGCCGGCTACCGACAATCGACTGTCTTTCAATCCACTGTTTCCAAACCCACTCATCAAGTAGAGGATCGCGATAACGATCACATGGGCCCCCGCAATGACTCCGATTCGTAATAATTTCATCTTAATCTCTTTCTCTCCAAGTCCTAACATCTCTTATGCTCCTCTCTCCTTATAAACAGTCAATAGCCTTTCGAAACGCCTCACCTCTTTGTACGTAATTTTCAAACATATCGAAACTCGCAAAGCCTGGACTAAAGACGATATTGTCTTCAAGTGCGGCGATTGCAAACGCCTTTGTGACCGCCTCCTCCAAAGAATCGTGAATAGTTGTTTCGATGCGATCACGGTTCAACGCTTTGCTCAATTGGATCGCCGTCTTTCCAATGAGCGAAGCGTATTTTAACTTGGGTGCAATCCGTCTGGCAAAATCCTCGATGTCACCGCCTTTGCTCTCACCCCCTCCCAGCCACACAACCGGCTTCTCAAAACGTTTCAAACCACCCAAAACCGCATGAAAATTCGTCGCTTTGGAATCGTCCCAAAAACGAATTCCCTCCTTCTCACCCAAGTATTGCATCCGGTGAGGCGCCTTCTCAAAAAGGTGGGCTGCCTCTACAAGCAAACTCTCATCAAGCTCAAGGGATAACCACAATGCGCGCGCCATCAAGTAGGTGCTTTTCTCAGGTTCAGTCTCAAAAACGCTACCTCTCAAACCCAATTTCGCTGCACTATAATTCGATGTAACGATTGCCGCTACAGGCAGATCCAGCCCGATCCCAACTCCATAGTCATAAACCGAGGAATCCACGAACAGCGAATCGTTCCTAGCGTTGGCAACCAGTCTGTATTTACTCCTGAAGTACGCTGGCATCGAACCGTGTCGATCCAGGTGATCTTCGTCGAAATTGGTCCATAGCACATGATCCGCCTTCAACTCTCCGATCTGCTCAGACTGGAAAGAACTGATCTCACAAACCGCAATTGCCTCTGGATTGCAATCCTCCGCCAATAGTTCGCAGAGCGGCTTTCCAATATTGCCAACCGCAAAAGATTCAATCCCCACATGGGAGAATGCCTCGTGCAAGAATGAGGTCAGTGTCGTTTTACCGTTCGTTCCCGTCACCGCAATCAGTGGGCCCTTCCAGAGCGACGCTCCTAGGTCAAACTCGGGAATCACGCAGCAGCCATTCTGTCTCGCTCGCTCGATCCACACGTGATCATGTTGAAACCCGGGACTACAAACAACCAAACCGGCAGCTTTAGCCGAAGAATCGTCAAACAGTCTCTCTTCTCCCACGTGCTCTTCCTCATCATAGAGGAGAGCATTCCCTCCCAATTTCTCGATCAGGGCTTTCACTCCTATCCCACTTTTGCCCGAGCCTAGAATGGCCACCTGCGAATCTAAACAGCTCTCAAGCCATTCAGGGAGCTGTGCGGTCAGTAGACTCATCGGATTTTCAAAGTCGCCAAACCTGCAAATGCAAAAATTAGAGAAAGTATCCAAAACCGGATTACAACTTTAGTCTCAGCCCAGCCTTTAAGCTCAAAATGATGATGAATGGGAGCCATTCTAAAAATCCGTTTCCCGGTACTCTTGAATGACATTACCTGCAGGATGACAGACACCGTCTCCATAACGAAAATACCCCCTACAATTATGAGAGTTACCGCTTGATGAGTCATAAATGCGATCACACCGACTAGTCCTCCTAAAGCCAGCGACCCCGTATCCCCCATGAATATCTCAGCGGGATGGGCATTGTACCAAAGAAAAGCCAATCCGCCCCCTACAATCGCAGCGCAAATGATACCCAATTCGCCCACCCCAGGCACATGAGAGATGAGCAGGTATTCTGAAATGATGAAATTGCCTGCTGCATACGCCATGATCGAGTAGACAATAGCTACCGTAATAGTGCACCCTATCGCCAATCCGTCTACTCCGTCAGTAAAGTTTATCGCATTACTCGCCCCAACTAGAACCAGGAACAGAAACCCGAACAATGCCCACAAAGGCATCTGAGTCATCACCGCATTCTTAACGAATGGCAGCCAAAGCTCCTGAACTTTGTCCACACTCATCGGGTTGTTAAGGAGAATAACTAACGTAGCGGCAGCGGTCAGGCTTTGCCAAATCAGTTTCCCTCTGGACGGGAACCCTTTGCTGTTGCGCTTCGAAACCTTCAGGTAGTCATCGAGGAAGCCTAACGAGGTTAAGCTGCTGTAGACGAAGAGAGCTGTCAGAGTCCAAACATTAAATTGAGCCCATAGCAAAACACTCACGCTGACCGAGACGAATATCAGAAGTCCCCCCATAGTCGGCGTGTTCTTCTTGCCCGAATGCAATTCTGCCAGCTTTCCCACCTCTGATTCATCGCGAAAGCTTTGCTGAAAACTAAGCCTCCCCAAAAGTCCGATCAACCAAGGCCCTAAGATGTATCCAATAAATAACGCTGTCCCCGCTGCAAATAGCATTCGCAGGGTCAGAAACCGCAAGAGTCGAAGAGGACCAAAAACTTCCTCGTACTGTGATAGGTAGCTTAGCATGGAGTCCTTTCATCGACAGCTATTTTTGGGAGGTACTCCATCACTGTCTCAAGTCGATATTTGCGGCTTCCTTTCAAAAAGACATCTCCTTCAAATTCTCCCAGAATTCGCTTCAATGTTTCTAGGCTTTCGAGTTTTTCTACGTGTCCCCTCGACCTATTGGAAACTTGAATTCCCTCTAAAACCCAATCCGATCCCTCGCCAATTAGATAGGCCCTGTCACGCGGTCTCAAGCAAAGCTCGGAACCAAGCCGCTTATGCCATTCTTCTGACTCGGAACCCAATTCTTCCATACTACCGATGACATACAGCCTATTTTCAGCTGGTTCCGCACGGGTTCTGAAATTGTTGAGGGAATCGAGCATGGACAATGGATTGGCGTTGTAGCAATCCAAATACACTCGGGATTCCCCTACTTCTATCCACTCGCCTCTCATCCCGCTGGGCTTCCATTTTACCAATCGCTCCTGAACACTTTCGGGAGAAACATCAAGACTCCTACAAACCGCAATGGCTAAAGCGGCATTCGATGCCAATCCTCGTCCCGTTCCCTCTATAAAGTAGGATTCATCCCTGTTTCCAAAACTCAATCGCATACCGGATCCTACGTTCTCGATTTGATAATTCCATCCCGATGGGCCACCTGACGATTCTGACTCCAAGACGAAAATGCCCTCTTCGGCATTCAAATATTCCCGATACAGTCGACAGGTCTCTCCAAGGTAAACCGTTTTCGTTCTGGCCTTACTCGCAAGTATACCCTTCTCTCTCGCAACACCTTCCACTGAGCCGAGCCCCTCCAAATGAGAAGGCCCAATCGCAGTAAAAATCACTCGATCGGGATTGATTGTATCCACGAGAGTCTTCATTTCTCCTCGCTCGCTTATTCCGGCCTCAATAATGGCAAAGCGACATTCATTTGAGTTGATTCCAAGCAGGGTAGACGGCACTCCAATCAAATTGTTGAGATTGCCTCTGGTTCCTTGGACCACAGGAAATCCTCCCAGCAACTGGCAAAGCAGTTCCTTAGTAGTTGTTTTACCACAGCTTCCCGTAATCGCCACCACAGGGAAATTCCAAGTTTCGCGAAATCCTTGAGCAATCGCCTGAAAAGCCTTTAATGTGTCGTCTACGCACAACAAGGGAAAGCTTCTGCTGTGCTCCATTTTTTTCTGAACGATTGCCCCAATTGCACCCTTAGCCTTGGCATCGGCAAGAAAATCATGCCCGTCTCTTTGGTTCGTTTTAAAAGCTACAAAAAGGTCTCCTTTTTTCAAAAGTCTCGTATCGTACGCAAATCCTTTGATGGACTCTAAAGGTGGTTCGCCCAACCACTCTCCGTTACTCCATCTCAAGAGATCGCTTCCGTCCAATCCTACCATTTCAGATTCGATCGCCCAATTTCATCGACTCCAACAACTCCCTTGCAACCTTTCTGTCATCGAAAGGAACCACGGTGTCACCGTATTCCTGAAAAGGCTCATGTCCCTTTCCCGCAATCAAAACACAATCTCCCGGATCAGCGCTTTTCAGAGCCAGTTCGATTGCCCTTCTACGATCCAATACAAATTCAATCTTAGATTGATCCGATATCCCTTCCCGCATATCATCAAATATTTGCTCTTGGACCTCAGAGCGCGGATTGTCGGTTGTGGCCCAGCAATAGTCTGCCAATTCCGTGGAAACTTTCGTCATCTCGGCCCGTTTTCCACGATCGCGATCTCCGCCACACCCAAAGACGACTTTTACCTTTCCCGGAGTGATCTCTTGAAGCATTTTCAAGGCGTTTTCCAAGGCATTTCCAGTATGAGCATAGTCCACTACAACTTCAAAAGGCTGCCCGGTACTGACGCGTTCCATTCTTCCCGGAATTCCTCCAAACGAATTCAAACTACCAATACATTTCTCGACAGGAACGTCTCCTAGGACAGCCATCGAAAGAGCGGCCAAGGTATTGCTCACATTGTATAGCCCGATAAGAGGCGAGTTGACAAGATAGCGTTTGCCGTCCCACACCAGCGTGAAAGTCGCTCCGTCCGGAGCTAATTCAATATCCGTAGCCCTAAGCCGTGCCTGTTTGGATGTGCCAAAAGTAATAGTTGACTCCTCTTTATGCTCGTCCGCAAGACGACGACCATAAGTGTCGTCTACGTTCAATACCAATTTTTTGGGCACAGTGCCAATCTCTCCATCAATGAAGCGTCTTTTGACCGCGAAATAGTTCTCCATGTCCCCATGATAGTCTAAATGGTCACGAGTCAGATTCAGAAAGACCCCTACTTTAAATTTCAGCTCTGCTATCCTGCGTTGGTCGATTCCATGCGAGCTGACTTCCATAACGGCACGGGTACAGCCGAAGTCCCTCATCTGCAAAAGCAGTTCGCACAACTCATGTGCCTCGGGAGTTGTTCGAAACGAAGGGAGGACTCGATCGACCAGGTCATACCCAATGGTCCCCAAGCATCCCGTTTTTACGCCATCGAGGGAAAGGAAGTGTTTCGCCAAGTAGGATACCGTAGTTTTCCCATTCGTACCCGTTATTCCAAATAAATCGATATCCTTGTCAGGCTTGCCAAAAAAACGCCTAGCTATCTTTGCTAAAGTCAGACGCGGATCATCCGCTTGAACAAATACCGCTTTCGAATTCCCGAACCGTCGAGGTTCGCTCGAGACGACACCGACAGCCCCTCTTCGAAGAGCCTCGTCAATAAACGCACTGCCATCCTGCCTGAGTCCAGGAAGAGCGAAAAACAGGCTTCCAGGCGTAACACGTCTACTGTCGATAACCAATCGAGTCACAATAGGGTCAGGAGAACCCCGCTTTAATTTGGCCCCACTTTTCCTTATTAACTTACTTAGGCTCTTCCCACTGCCACTCATTTTCTTCAGTTTTTCCATTCGACACCCAACCTTATATTGTCCCAGTGCCGGTCGACTTCTCAATTTGCCCATCTCCCTAGATTCAATTGCTTGTTTCCACCGGAGTTGGTCTCCCACTCAGCGCAAAGGCTGTTCTCTCTGCTCTAGGTGATATCGCATAGTAGGGAATCAGCTTCTCTGATATGCGCCTGAAAGAGGGCACAGCCGTTCCACTTCCTGACACCGGCATATCGGTCCTTGATCCGTCAACAATCACAGTAATTACCACACTGGGGTCATCTGCAGGGAAAAATCCGGAAAATGAGCCGACGTGATGATGGGAAGAGTACCGCCCATCAACGATCTTTTGTGCAGTACCCGTTTTCCCGGCAACACGATAGCCCGAAATGAACGCCCCATGGGCCGTCCCTCCACGGGAAGCGGTCTTAACGAGAAGCTGAGACAGGGTCCTGGCTGTTTCACTTGAAATGACGCGGCGCTTCACCATCGGGCCATAGGTCACCGCCTCCTTGTTTTCGGTATCCAATATCCGGGAAACCACTTGAGAACGCATTAGCAAACCTCCATTCGCCACCGACGCCATAGCATAGTGAATCTGTAAGGGTGTCGCCGATATGGCGTGGCCCATCGTCATTCGTGAAAGCGTCAGCCCATCCCAATTTCGAACGGGGTGAAGAATCCCTCTGGATTCAATTCCGATGTCTAGGCCTGTCTTTTCGCCAAATCCAAATCTTCTTACATACTCGTAGAACTTTTCTGAGCCCACAAGCGTTCCTAAGTGGGCAGCCCCGCGATTCGACGAATAGGTAACGATTCCCTCAACCGAGAGAACTCCAAAAGTCTTCCAGTCTTTTGGCAGTTTTGCGACATAGCCATTTGGCATCCTCAGTGTCGGAAGCGAACAGTCAAACTCCGAGTGGATATCTACCACGTTCTCCTCCAAAGCAGCACTCGCGGCAACGATCTTAAAGGTTGAACCTGGTTCGATCGGATCAGTCATCGCTCGATTTTTATGGCTCGATTGATCGAATTTCGTGTAGTGATTAGGATCAAACGTAGGGTAATTTGCGAGACCTAACAGGAATCCGCTATACGGATCGGAAACAATGATACACGCTGATTCTGGCTGGTACTCTTCCGCTATTAGATCGAGTTCCGCCTCGATCTGGTGCTGTACATACGGGTCGATCGACAAGGCCAGGCTCATACCGTCCCTCGCTGGGACATAACGTCTTCTAAATTGTGCCATTTCCTGGCCTGCCGTAACTTCTGACTCACGCCAGCCACGCTGCCCACTAAGGTAGAAATCAAACTCTTTCTCTATCCCGAATACGGATTCGCCATCCCGCCGAACGAGTCCGACTACATGTGAAGCTAGCGATTTCTTAGGATATACCCGCTCGTATTTCCGAGTTCCATACAACCCGGAGATCTCTAAATCTACGATTTTCTGGTAGGTTGCTTCATCAATCCTTCTCGCCAATAATCGCCATCTTTCACGACCCGATCTTTGACTCTCAGGCAATCGGTTTTCAACTACGCCGAACCCTTTTTCTACATCCCATAGTTCCTTCCCCAGCAGCAGACTTAGCTTGTAAAGCTTACTCAAGTCCTTTTCTTTCAAAAGTGTAGGATCAACTCCTACTTCCAGCAGCGTTTGACTAGTCGCAAACAATTCCTTTCCACCATTGAGATCATAGGTAAAAATGTCCCCTCTTCTCGAATTTAGAGGAATCACCCGATACCGGCTGTTTTGCAATTCCTTAGTCAGTCGAGGGGCATCAACTACGTGCAATTTGACTAGACGATACCCTATCGCCCCGTATCCAAAAAGAATACACAAAGCGAGCGTCCAGAATCTTATTCTTGGAGCAAAACTCTTCGCCATTAGCCACTAATTACCTGTAGAAAGGGATGCGGTGAAAACGCTATTCGCACTCTTTTCGTACAACCTCGATTCAACGTTCTCCGTTACGTTTACAATCTGAGTATAAACCGGTTCCCGAAGATCCAGATTGAGTTTTCGGTTCAAGTCCATGAGCCGATCTGTCGACATCGCTATCGCCAGTTGGACATCTAATTGGGAAAGTGATCGACGCTCTTCTACAATCTTTTGCTCGATCGCGTGAAGCCGGTTCGCCGTTTGCGACGTCTGGTGCCGCATCCAAACGGTCAAAACGCCGAACCCTCCGACGAGGGCTAGTGAGGTCAAGGAATAAAGAATCAGGCGATTCAGAATTCGATTAGCCTTGCGGGAATTATTTGATTTCCGATTCATCTGGCTTCCAAATTCGACGAAGACGAATCCTGAAACACCGGATACGCTCTCTCGAATGACTTGAACGAAATTGATGGTTTATTCGAGGCGATTGCCTCGCTCCTTTTGTATTCAAATGAGCCACTTTCAAATGGCAAATGTGTGGTCAAGGCCACGAATTGACGATTCAGTGCTTCTTTTAGTGTAATACTGTTATTCATTATCCTGCTACTCCTTGTTGTGTTGGTGGTATCATGCCTTACGACTCCACCTTCCTTAGCGCTCTGAGTTTCGCGGATCTACTCCGCGAATTTACCGCGACTTCCGTATCACCGGCTACTGCTGGGCGGCGGGTAAGCAACTCCGCCTTTACTTCACGCATGTCTTGGGGCCGATTATCTCCTGGCTCCGGTCGTCCCGCCCATCGCCGAAACAGATTCTTTGCGATTCGATCTTCCAACGAATGAAAGCTAATCACACACAATCTGCCGTTTGGCTTTAACCGCTTGAACGCAGCTGGGAGTCCGACTTCGATGACATCGATCTCGTTATTGACCGCTATTCGAATCCCTTGGAAGGTTTTCGTAGCGGGGTGGATTTTCGAAGCAAAACGCAGCCTTGCCGGAGTGCAGGATAGGATAAGTTCCGACAGGTCCTGGGTGTACTTGAGTGGTGACTGGGACCTGGCTTCGATGATAGCGTCTACGATACTCCGCCAGTTTTTTTCCTCTCCGTAAACGCGGATTGCTTGTATCAGCTCTCGCCGACTCGCAGACGCGAGCCAGTCAGCAGCTGAAATCCCCGTTTCCGGATTCATTCGCATATCAAGGGGAGCTTCTCCTCTAAAGGAAAAGCCACGATCTAGCTGATCGAGTTGAAAAGAGGAGACTCCAAAGTCGAATAGGATGCCGTCGAAGGGCCCCTCTTCTAAGTTCTCCAGATTTGCGAAATTCATGCGGCGAAACTGAAATCGATCGCCAAATTCTTGAGTAAATTGCTCCGCTCGCTCGATTGCTTGCGGGTCTTGATCCAGGGCAACAACGCTTGTGTCGGCCGCTTCTAAGATCATCCGCGTGTGGCCTCCACCACCGAAGGTACAGTCTAGATAAACCCCTCCGCCTTTGGGATCGAGAAAAGTCAGCGTTTCTTGCGAAAGTACTGGAACGTGACCCTCCATCGGCGCGTTTGAAAGGAAGCTATCTAAAATTGAAATCATAGAAGCCTTTTTCCCTCTGCTCAGTAATTCGATCGCTCGCTTCGGACCTCCGTTGGTTGGCTAGGTCTTTCATACTCTGACGAACCGTCACTTTGTCAGGAGCCGGATCACCAATCTCCCAATCCTCGCGGCGGCGCTCAACTCCGTGACCGAAGGTGCCACTCATTCCAAAAAGCTGGAGTCGACCTATCCCATCACCTCGACTTAGGTGGTTGGATGTAAATCCGAAGATCGATGAAATTATTGAGTTTCGTCTCTTTATCATGCCTGAACCCCTCCTCTACCAGTTAGCTCGCTTCATTAGTTTGCCCAAATCTTCATTGTTCGATTTGGGATCGATGTTCGCCCATCTTTCAGGGCTCCAAATCCGGAAGTTAACCATGCGCCCTACAAGGATCGCCTCTTTTTCAATTCCTGAGTGTAATAGGAGATCCTCCGGCAAATTGATCCGGCCTTGCTTGTCACAGCTAAAAAAGGTAGCTTGCGAAAATACTTTGTCCTGCAGCTCCTGAGCGTCCTCGTCACTTAGCTGCTGCGCTTCAATTTTATCATACAGCTTCGCCGCCTGCTGCGGCGGAAGTACTAGAATGCAACCACTGGGATCAGGCAGTGCCAAATATCCATCATCTGAATCTCCATCAAATCGCCACTTCGAAGGAATCGCTAAGCGACTCTTCGAATCCAAGTTACGCTGGTGTTGGCCAACGTAGATCATTCTGGCGTGGGATGACATGGGTTAATTTTATGAGATTCCTAGATAAGTTCCCCAAAATTCCCCATTTCTCCCCACTTTGTCAAAATCTTTCGCCACCTTGACCCATCTTATATATGAACAACTTGTGAATGGGGCTTTCTTTAGCGGGCTTTTTACCGGTCCGGTTCCAAATCGCTCAATCTAGAAGGGATCAAAGGAATTAGTCCCCGATTTCCGCGGTGCGATATCAAGCCCGGCATTGAAAATCTGAATTCAAGTCTTAGCTTCCTGACAATGATTCCACCGAAAAATATGCAGCTGATTGGTTCCGAACTAGCGATCGCTTGGGAAGATGGCGAAGAGAGCTACATCGAATCGCCAAAACTCCGGGCCAATTCTCCCAGCGCTTCAGTGTCTGGGGAAAAGGACATCTTTGGCACGCAATATGGCGGCGAGGCAGGGAAGAACCACTCGCAAGTCGAAATCGAATCGTGGATTCCGGTTGGCAGCTACGCCTTCCGATTCCATTTCTCCGACGGGCACAACACCGGAATCTACTCCTACGACCTGCTACGAACGTTGGGGGGGCATTGATCGTGTCCAACCTCGTTGAAGCGATTTCGTTCGACGCCGCGGGAACACTCCTTTTTCCCAAACCTTCGGTCGGAGTAATTTACCAAGAGGTGCTCGCGACGCACGAGCTATTGCTCGATTCCCACCAATTGGAGCAGGCCTTCCAAGCTTCGTTTAAAAAGGTCAAAAAAGACCCCTCCATCCCCGAACCTGAAAATCGTGAGCGCGCCTATTGGAAAACGGTGGTTGCAGAATCAATCTGGCGGCTAACTTCGCTGCCCGATAATTTCGAGACCGTATTCGCAGCGCTATGGCAGGAGTTTGCTAAAGGAAGCCGATGGAGACTAAACGAAGGGGCACTCGATCTCTTCGACTTTCTAGACAGCCAGGGAACCCCATTCGTGTTGCTAACGAATTGGGATGCACGCGTTCGATCCGTTCTCCTCGACCACGGGTTACGGGACCGATTTTCCTACCTCTTCATTTCGTGCGAGATCGGATCCGAAAAGCCAGACCGAGGCATTTTTGATTTCGCGGCCAAATCTCTAAGCATTAAGCCAGGCAATATTCTCCACGTAGGAGACCACTACAATCAGGATGTTCTCGGAGCCCGAAATGCTGGATGGATGGCCGCTCATTTTGCATGTGCGAATGGATCAACGGTGGAGGACGCCAATACGGTATCCCGTTTGGGTGAGCTATGCGACAGATTTGAATTCGCCTAAAACTTAAGCACCAATTCGCATCATTGGCTTTACAGTGAAGATTCTCTTCGATTCATTCTTCCGACCATGTCAAAGAGCTGTCTACACGAAAGGTCTTCCAAGGAAGAAATCGAAAAAGGTTTAGCGCTTCAGCCAAAATTCGACGAGAATGGGTTGATCCCTTGCATTACGACCGATGTGCATACCAACGAGGTTCTTATGTTCGCCTTCATGAACAAGGAAGCACTCGAGCTCACCATCGAAACAGGGAAGGTCACCTATTTTAGTCGGTCCCGTGGAACACTCTGGGTGAAAGGCGAATCCTCGGGCCAGGTTCAAAAGCTTCGAGAGCTTCGCACCGATTGCGACCAAGATGTCATTCTTTGCAAAGCAGACATTGGGGAAAAAGGAGCATCCTGTCACAACGGATACAAGTCTTGCTTCTATCGAAAGCTGGACGCCGATTCGAACGAGCTTGTCTACGATGGGGGTGAACCTCTATTTGACCCGGACAAAGTCTACGGCAAAGGCTGAGATTCTAGACACGCTATTCGGTCGACCAAAATGCCTGTTCCAGTATCCTACCACATTGGCTGTCCCGTCTGGACCTGCCGCGACTGGATTGGGTCCGTTTTCGATCGGAATATTGAACCGAACGAATCGCTGCGGGAATATGCCAAGATTTTCAATACTGTCGAGGCGAACTCTGTTTTTTACGCCATCCCTCCTTCAAGCAACCTTGAGCGATGGATGGCTGAAACCGGGCCCGGATTTCAGTTCTGTCCGAAATTTCCGAAGGCTATTTCGCATGAGCGTCGACTTGTGGACGCGAAGGAGGAAACGAATTCTTTTCTCAAAGTGCTCGAAGTTCTCGATCATGGAGAGCGGCTCGGGCCGAGTTTCCTCCAACTTCCTCCTTCATTCAACAGCAATAGCTTCAAGGTCCTCGAAAGCTACCTGGAATCCCTGCCATCGAATTTTCAATACGCTGTCGAACCTCGGCATGTCACCTGGTACGATAAGTCGGAAAACGAGCAAATGCTGAACGATTTGCTCCAACGACTGGGCATGGACAAGGTTGTATTCGATAGTCGCCCCCTTTTTGCCAGCGAACCTGCAGACAAAGATGAAGCAGCGGCGCAATCCAGAAAACCTCAAACTCCTGTGCGAAAATCAGCACTAGGCCAACATCCTTTTCTGAGACTGGTCGGCAAGAACGACCTATCCTCAAACCAATCGTGGCTAAAGGAATGGGCTCCTATCATCAATAAGTGGATACTAGAAGGGAAGAAGCCATTTATTTTTACTCACTGCCCGAACGAAGCCAATGCCCCCTATTTCGCTAGGGCGCTTCACGAGCAA
>Ga0213862_10000643_pt1 | contig 14694 bp, 6 predicted proteins | sample PICome_7_FD_160092 | JGI IMG/M metagenome (GOLD analysis project Ga0213862, IMG submission 160092) | Coastal seawater microbial communities near Pivers Island, North Carolina, United States - PICO266 | ecosystem: Environmental > Aquatic > Marine > Coastal | place: USA: North Carolina | collected... | reverse complement strand
CGCAGTGCTGCGCGATCGCCGTCTGTAGATCCAGCGCGCTCTCCGGCGGTGCGATCACCTCCCACTCAAAACCCAGGCGCTTCGCCGCCTGCTCGAAAATCTTCTTCGCCTTTTTCGCGCGATCCGCGGGAACCGGCACGCAGTTCACGTGCATGTGGTTACCACCCTTGGACCGTAACGCGAGGTGCCGCTCGAACGCCACGAGCTCCCGCGGCGCTCCTTGTTCGCCGTCCTTCGTCACGTCGAGCGGCGTGGCGGCGTCGCTCGGGACGGGCGCGCCGCCGCCGCCCGCTCGGAAGCATCTACGAATCGCGCCGAGATATTTCCAAATTTCATCAGCCGCCGACGGGCTCAGCGCCGCGAACGACGGCACGTGCTCCACGGGAACAACCTGGCAGTGATCCGGCACCACGCCCCCTTTGTCCATCGCGACGAACGACTCGGTCGCGATGCTCGCCACGAGGTGGGTGTCCTTCTCGTTGGAGAGGCAGAACCAGCACCCGCCGGGGGGCGGCGGCGCCGGCCGATCCCACTTCTCCGCCCGACGCTTGTCCCGATCCGCGTTGCGCTCCTCCTCGGTCTTCGCCATGTGCACCACGATGTCCCGTCCGTAGAACGTCGTCTCGTTTAGTTCGAGTGCCTTCTCCGCAGCCTCCGTCGTGGTGTATGCCACGTGGCAGAAACCCCGGGATCGGCCCGACTCGTTATCGCGGCCGAGTCTCAGATCCGCCAACTCTCCGCACTGCGCGAAGAATTCCGCCAAAGCTCCCTCATCCGCGCGAAAGTTGAGGTTACGCACGAACACCGTCTTGTCGGGGTCGCCGCGGAGCGGGTCCGTGCGCACGTTTCCCGCCATGCGCGCCTTCTTAGCCTTGGGTTCCTCCCACCGGATACCCGCGTGGTTAAACTCTTCACCGCGGCCGTAGAGGTTGACATTCTTATTGGACCCCCCGTTAGGTCCCCCCGGCGGCGCATCGTACGGGTTTCGTGTGGTGTCCGGAGGGAGCTGCTGGAGCGCGGACGGGGGCTGTTTAGCCGCCGGGAGCAACGCGAGCGCGTGGAGCCACCGTTCTTTGCGATCGTTCCCGACGGGCGCGAGAGCCACTAGCCGAGTGGCGTGCCCCCTGGGGTTCTTGTAAGGCTCCCGCGCGTAGTGGCATCCGCCGGTGCCGCAGACGTGGTACCTGGGCTGGACGTCCCTCGCCACGTCGGAGATGGCGGGGCTGCCGGCGGCGGATGCGGTGGCGACGGCGTCTCCCGGCGCGGCGGTCGCGTTATGATCGCATCCCCGCGGCCATTCGTTGGTGAGGAGTAGGTCGACGACTCCCCCCGGGTTGGTTTCGGTGGTCGCGTTGCTGCGGAGTAGGGTGCGTACATCTGCGGCGCGGTACTCCCCCGCGCGCTCCGCCGTCGTCGCCGCCAGCTGTGATTCGTCGTCGTGGACCAGCGGGTTGTGCCGTCCGGGCAGCGCGGCGACGCGCAAGCCTTGGATCTCGTGAACCTTTGCGGAGCGCAGGAAGGTGACGTTCGGGGCGACGACGCCGGACGGATCGCGGCAGAACTCGCGGCCGTCGGGAAGGCCGTCGATGAAGTACGTCGGGAGGGGTGCCGTGAGGGTGCCGTCGATGTACGGCCTGACCCCCGCGTGCGTCGCGTCGTCGTCCTTGGAGGTGCCATCGCCATCGGCGGCGGCGGGCGATTCGCCGAAAAAGTTTCCAACGCAGAAGAGCGCGGTGAACGGACCGGCGGGGGACGCGTTGACGGCCTCGACGCGCTTGTACAGCGCCGGAAGGTTGCCGCGGACGTCGCCCGCGATCAGGATCTTGACCGTGTTCGGGTCGGACATCTCGCCCGTGAGCTCAAGATGGCCCGGTGCCCGTGAGCTGTGGTGATGGCCGAGATCGAACGAAAAAGTTTGTTTCCCCGAAGTTAATTAACCGTAAATGAGAGCACGTGTTAACTGAATGCGTGTGGAAGTACTGGCCGTAATTATGCCAAAATGCGAAACCATATGGGCAAATAAGGTTGGCCAAAACCGAGCGTTATTTGTGGCTCGCGCGAAAGGACGAAAGGGCCAAACTGCGTCGTCTGACGTCTTCGCAATCATCCAGCCCTCATCACTGCAAGGCGCGCGCGGCGGAGAGAGACGCAACCACGACCGGATCTCTTCCGCGATCTCACCGCACAGCGCGCACGGAGACACCGCGACCCCTCGTCTCGCGTCCCGCGTTCCACATTCAGGACCCGCGCCGCCCGTAGGTCCAGACGCGAGCGGCGCCGAAGGAAGGTTTCCGACACCGGCTTCCAAAATGCCCGGGGCCCGCGGCAAGAAGACCCAGGGTACGCACGACTGGATCGGAACCCTGCTGGACGAAAACACGGGTGACGCCGCGCCGCAAAAGAAGAAGCGGGGAAGGCCGGCGAGCCGCAAGCCCACCGCCTCGGACGGCAGCGACAGCAGGTACCCTCCCGCCTCCTCCCCATTATTCCAATCCCTAAGTTCCAGCCCCAAGTTCCCGGTCGTCGCGATCGACACCCCATCGCCGCCGCGATCTGACCGACCCCGACGTCACCACGCGCAGATTCACCGACGATTCCGTCGCGACGAGATCCACCGCCGTGCCCGGCACACCCGAGCACGGATCCAACACGCACGACGCCACCGCATCACCCGCGGTGAGCATCGACGAGCTCCCGCTCCCGCCCCTCGACGGCGCATCATTGTCCCTCGACGACGATGGACTCGCCATCGAAGATCCCTTCGCCTGCGACGCGGGCGCGGCCGGGATGCTCCACGACGTCTTCGCGCTCGATCCCGACCAGCTGTTCATCCCGCCCGGGATGCAACAACCCGCGGGATCCGGCGCCGGATCACTCCACCACTCCGCCTTTGACAGCGGATCGATGGGCGAAGGGGACCCGGGCGCCGAACTCGAGGCGGGCTTTGAAAACGAAGATCCGACGAAAAGAACCGCCAGGCTCGCGAGGAACAGAGAGAGCGCGCAACTCTCACGGCAGCGCAAGAAACAACAACTCAGCGAGCTCGAACGCAGATGCCGAGCCCTCCAGTCCACGAACTCGCAGATGCACCACATGGTCGCGAGGCTGAGCCACGAGAACCACGCTCTGCGGCATCACATCGCCGCGACGGGCGGGGCGCCGCTGCCGCCGCACCTGCAGATGCCGGCGACACCGCCGCCGCTCGTCGTGCTCCCGCCGGGCGCGGCGATGCCGCCGGGGATGGTGCCGGTGCACCCGAGCATGATGCCGCAGACGCAGAAGGTGCCCCTGCCGGCGGCGGCGGCGGCGGGCGTCGTGGCCATCTCGGTTCCGGAGTCATCCGGGCCCAAGCCGGGGAACCTTCTGGACGACGCGCCATCCGTCGAGAAGGCTCCCGTCGTCGCGGCGGCATCGACCGCGACCGCGCCCGTCGCCAGGGGAGGGAAGAGGCGAAAGGGCGCGGGCGGGAGCGTCGCGGCGGTCACCGCCGGCGCGCTCGCCGTCCTCTCCGTGGTGTGCCTCGCCGGCGTGAGTGTCACCACCGGCGGGGCGGGTCGGGCCGCGGTCGGGGGCGTTGACTCCCCCGCCGCCGCACAGCTGGCGCTCGGGTCGTCCGTCGCGTCGTACGGCCACCAGATGACCGCGCGGCGACGATTAATGGGCATCCAGACGGAACCGGAAGCCGAAGCCGGCGACATGGAACCCATCCCAATGAGGGGAATCAGCCGGGAAATCGCGCTTCGGCCCGAGCCGGCGGGTGTAGATCTGTGGGACGCGCGGGGCAAGGCGTCGTACACCGAGGTGCTCACCGGCGCCCTCAACGAAATAACCCTAAACCCCGAGGCCTCGAGCGTCCAGACCAAGAACCGTGGTGTATCGTTCGAGAACGCGTCCTTTGACGACGGGGAGGCGGATCCGCTCTTTGCCGCTTTCGCCGCCGCGGGTCTTCGAGCCGATGCGCTGTCCCGCGTCATCTGCTCCGAGATGTTCCGATGGACCCCCGCGGGTAACGTGACGGCGGGGAGCGGACTCGACGTCGAGCTCGCGCGGCGCGTGCGCGTGGCGATGGAGGATGGGGAGTCGGAGGAGGATGGGGAGGAGGCCGCGGTGAAGGGGACTAGGACGATTGAGACTACTACAAACGGGCAGACTTCCGCGGGGGAGTTGCTTCCGTCCGCGATTCCGTTGCCGCCGTCCGTGGCGCCCGATGGGACGTCCGTGGCGCTGAACGTGATGGGGCCCGGGGACGGGGCCGCGCCCGGGGGGACGAAACGTGCGGAGGCTGCGGCGGCGAGGAGCATCTCGAGCGGGTCCTTCGACGGCGAGGACGACGCAAAGCTGGTTTCAGTTTTGTTCTCCGAGGAAACGTCCGAGGATACGGGTGATGAGAGGCTGTTCGTGGTGACGCACTCGCCGAGGAGCTCGGAGTACGTCACGTACGCGTGCAGGTTCCCCCGGGGGACGTACATCGGGTCCACCGCCGCGCGTAGCGGCGCGTGAGTGAGGCGCACCCGACGAATGATTTTCCCCGGAGATGCATAAAACGACGATAACACGACTTAGCAGAGGAACAACCTCACCGTGAAATAACGAAGACTTCCGTGTGTAGCATTACATATCAGCCGCGATGAACGCCAACGCTTCCTTGAGCCACTCCCCGGTCCAGTCCGCGTCCTCGTCGTCAAACTCGGTGCTGAACCTGTGCGGCACGCCGAATTCCCCGAATTGCTCCGCCAAACGCTCCATCTCCCACCGCGTTCGGTTCCCGCTCCACATCCCGATCCTCGCCTCGCCGCTCGCGCTGAACCCCATCTCACCGGCGACGTACTCGCACGTCGCCAACGCACCCGCGTTGTACGGCAGGAACATGGCGTTGTGCGGGAACGCATCCGCGAAGCTCGTCCACGGCGGCTTGGTCTCACCCGGAGTCTCGTCGTCTACGAAATCCACGTGCCCCCACGGTCGCATGTACCCGGAAAAGTCTCCGAGCACCGGGACGTCCGCGACGGCGACGCGGTGGAACAGGTGCGGGTGCCTCAGGAGCATGTTCAGCGCGCCGAATCCCCCGTTGGCGTAACCCAGCAGCGAGATCGTGCCCACGTTGTACCGAGCTAAGAACCGGGGGAGGACGACGTCGAGGAGGAACGATTCGTGATTGCACGTGGCCGTGTCGGCGAGCCAGGTTGGTCGGTTAAACCCGAGCTCCACAACCACGCACTCGTTCTTCTCGTGGAACAACTCCGTCTCGCATATGGCTTTCGTGCCGCCGACGCCGTTGAGGGTCTGGCCGAACCCGGCATCCGCGGGGACGACTATAAGGGTCGGGTATGGAACCTCTCGGTCGTTGTCGTAATCCGTCGGTACGGTGACCCTGTAGGTGATTGGCGACGGGAGGTTGCTCGGGTTGGCGCCGGGCTCGCGGTGGTCGACGCCGTCTTTGCCGCCGTACCGGATTCCCGAGAGATCGTGCTTGAAGTGCTCGAGGTCCCGGTACCTGGGGTTGGGGGGCGGAGGGAGGGGAGGGATCGGTTAATTTAGGTCGGCGGTGGGCGCCGGGGCCCAGGTGGAAAATCAAATCGTGGACGGCGCGCGCGGGAGGGATGTGCGCGGCGCGCACCTGTGAAACGGCCTGTCCTCGTCCCACTTGAACTTATCGGCGACTAAGGGCACGGTGTTCTCCTCGGCGGGCTCGTCGAACCCCAGCTTCTCCATCATCTCCGTCTGCTCCTCGGTCGGGAACGCGACGTTCATGCGCACGCGCTCCGCCTTTGCGCCCTCGGTGGAATCGCCCGCCGCCGCGACGGTGAATGCGCCGCGGGTGGCGCGGCGGGAGGATACGCGCGCCGCGTTGGGGGCGCGCGTTGGACCCGCGAGGGAACCGAACGCGCTCGTGTGTGCCGACATCGGACCTTTGGATCGTCTGACGCGGGTGGCGCCGGCGAGTGGCGCGGCCAAACCCTGGCTCATCAACCAAGTGCTTTTTGGCTGTCGTCAGATTTGCTGCACTTTTTCAACCAACCTCTCACAAGATGGAGGCGTACCTGGTGGACCTCGCCCGGCTGGCGCTCACCTTCGGAGCACTGGCGCTCGGAGGCAGGTTGGGAGCACTCGTGGATGCGCCGCTGGTGGGTGAAATCGTCGTCGGCATGCTCTTGGGGCCGGACGGCGCGGGTTTTGTCCCGGAGAGCGACGCCTTCATCCTCGTCGGCGACTTTGCGTTGTGCGTGCTGGTGATGGAAGGTGGGCTGAGCATCGACGTCGGGGCTCTGCGATCGGTCGGACCGATCGCGCTGGCCATCGCCGTGAGCGGGACGATGCTTCCCATCGCGCTGGGGGTCGCGTACATGTCAGCGTGCGGCTACGCGGTCATCACGGGCGTCGCCGCCGGGACAGCGTTGAGCAGTACTTCCATCGGGATGGCCACCAAGGTGCTCCAGACGCTGGGAGAGCTGACCAGTCCGTTGGGTAACCTAATCTGCGTGGCCGCGATGGTGGACGACGTGCTATCGTTGGTGATACTCGCGGTGGTGTCCAACCTCGACGGCGACGGGGGCGGGAGTGGTGACGTGGGATGGAAGGTATCGAGGCCGATCCTCGCGAGCGTCGGAGTCTGCGCCGTCGGAGCCGCGCTGGCGACGGCGACGCCGCGGGCCATGAGAGGTGGATTGAATAAGGCGGGCGATGCGGTGGCGAACGTGGTGTTCCCGACCGTGGAGGATAGGACGGTGTGGGCGATGCTTGGTGTCACGTTAGGTGTCGTGGTGGCGTCGGGCGCGGCGGGATCCACTCATTTACTCGGCGCCTTCGTGGGCGGCGTGGCGTTCTCGAACGTCGCGGCTCCGTCCGCGCGCGATGCGTTCGCGCGGCACGCGGAGCTCACGTCGTGGCTCACGTCCGTGTTCTTCCTCGCCGTCGGGACGCGCATCCCACTCGCGCGAATGTTCGAAGCGAAGGGATTGGTATTGGGCGTGGGGTACTCCGTCTTGGCTATTGTCGGCAAGTACGTTACGGGCGCGTGGTGTTATCCGGAGTGGGGAAAGGCGAGAGTGGTCGGGTGGGCGATGGTGGGACGGGGCGAGCTCGGGTTCGTCATGGCGCAGAGCGCGCGGGAGGGCGGTCTGCTGGGCGACGCTCCTTACGTAGCCGCGGTGTGGGCGCTTCTAGTCGCAACAATCGTCTCGCCGGTTTTTTTGAAGTCGTCGCTTCGGCTTCTTCGCAACGCGGAGGCTACGGACGTCATTCCGGTGGTGGGTTAGTCATTCAGATTGGAGTCGACAGCCCGATCCACGGCGTGTCACAGCCGTGCATCGCGCGCGCGTCTCGATTATTTTATTACATCACGATTCATCGTTTCAAACTCGAGTCCGCCGTCTTGAAAGTCGCGACCCGATTGATTGTTCCCGTTCATTTCATTGCGCGTTTTCTCGAAGCCATTCGCGAAGCGCGTCGAACTCGCCGGCGAAGGACATGTCCCTGTGCACCTCCAGCGTCTCAAGTATCCGCCTCGGCGCCTTGAGCCCGGCGAGCTGCGACTGGAACTCCGGTTCGTTCGTCGCGAGCGAGAGCAACGCACCGATGGACGCCTTGGCGCACGGCTCGGACTGCTCCCCGAACGATTCCAGCGCTGTCAGAAGAACCGACGCGGGGGACTTACCCGAGCGAAGCTTGGCGCGGATGAGCTGCGACTTGGCCCTCGGGTTATCCCTGCACGTCGCCCACGTCGTCATCGCGCCCCACTGCTGCGTCCGCTCGTCACGCGCGAACCGGTCCATGGTGTTCACGACGGCGATGGGCGTTCGTCCCGATTTCACGGATTCATCCGCCTTGACCCGCCTGGCGGTGGCGTCGGTGGACGCCAACGCGTGTAACAGCGCCAAGCCGCCCGGCGCGAACGCCACGGGCCCAACCTCGACGGCGTGCGCCACCGCGCCGACGCCGCCGCGCATCACAATCTCGACGCCCACGGCCGGTGACGCCGCGAACATCTCCGCGAGCGCCTCGGCGGCGTCGGCGTGTCGCCGCGCGTCGCTCTCGTCGTCGAGCGCGAGCACGGCGGTTTCGATGGACCAGGACCCGCCGCCGCCGCCGGGCTTTGGCGTGAACCTCGCGCCGGATTCGGCTTCCGCGTACACGTCGCCGTTCACCTCCTCGGACGCCGCGTGTGTGAACCTCGGCTTGCTGACGACACTCGCCGGGTCCTCCGGATTGTTGTTCATCGGATCGACGGACCTTCTCGCCGTGTTCGGGGCGGGGTCGAAGCGTCGGTCGAGCGTCGACGGAGCCACGAAACGCTCGTCCCTGTCAACCGCCGCCGCGGATGGTGTGCGCATGGATTCCTCGTCCGCGCGCCTGAGCCGCTCGCGTTCATCGCGCGTGGACATCATCCGGCGCCCCGCGCCGTCGGGTGTCTTGAACCCGCCGCCCGGGACGTTTCGACCCGATCCGCGTCCGGCTCTCGGAGACTTTCCTTCCGCCTCAGCCGCGAGCCTGAGCTCCGCGGCTCTGCGCTCGTTGGGCGACTCCCTGCTCTTCGTCGCGGACTTGGCGCCGCCGCGGTCGCCGCGGATCCAGTCGCGGAGCTCGGCGAACTCGCCGTTGAACGTGATCGTCTTGAACTCCACCAGCGACTTGCGAAGCAAAGCTCGCATGCCCTCGGCGACGAGGAGGTCCTGAACGGGTTCGTTAGCCTTTGCGAGCGCGAGGGTGCACCCGACGAATTTGCGCACGCGCGCGTCCGACCGGCCCTTGTCCAGCGCCCTGGCTTCCTCCAGCCCCGACTTGAGCACCGGGAGGAAGTCGACGCCGATGACGAGGTCCTGGGCGTCCACGCCGCCGACGCCAGAGTACGTCCAGAGACAGTGCGCGGCTTCAGCTTTGACGTCCAGGCTGTCGTGCCGGTACACCCCGTCCACCACCGCGGCGGGTACGATCCGAAACCGTTTCTGCTTGCGAAGCTTCATCATCGTGCTGGGGTTGCCGAGGAGGCCTCGGAGAACCTTGAACGCGGCGTACGTCACGTCCATGTTGGCGGGGTAGAGCCGGAGGCAGTCGATAGCCGCTCGAGGGCCGCCGTTTGTCAGTACCAGATAAGCCGAGTCCCGTTGGGAGAGCTTGGCGAGGCCGAGCAGGCACCGGTACGCCGTCTCCTCGGACTCACGCGGGGAGACGCCGCTCTTTTTACCCGGTGGGTTGACCGCCACCGCGGCGAGCATCGTCACCGCCTGTTTACGAGCCGCGTACATCTGATCCGGGGTGAGTGAAAGGCGCTCCGCGACGGAGCCGTTCGGGGGTGAAACGCGGCGGCCGCTGGGTGACCTGAGCGGCGGCGATTTGAGCATCGAGTTGGGCGGCGGCTGCCGCTGCTGCTGTTGCTGCTGCTGCTGCGGCGTCCGGGCCGCCGACGTTGGGGTCTTGGAGCCGCCGCGTTCGCGTTTGGATGGGCTGCCCGGGGGCGACGCCGCCTTCGACTTGGAAGGGGTGGACGAGGCGTCGATCGTGACTCCGTTGGGAAGGGGCGTGGGGTTGGTAAACTCATCCTTGGTCCACTCCCTCAGCGCGGAGAACTCACCCTTGAATGAGATGTGCGCGTGCTCCACCAGTCCTTTGCGGATCAACGAGCGGACGCGTCCCTTGATCATCATCTCCTGAACACGTCGGTTATGAATGGCGAGCGCGAGGAGGCACCCGATGAACTTTTTGGCGTTTGTTCCCGAGGGATCGTCGCGTTTGGGGCGGGACAACGCTCGCGCGATGAAGTCCACCGCGCCCGCCTTGACGATCGCATCCTGCGCCGGACGCTTCCCGACGGTCGCCGCGGGCCACAGGGTTCCCGCCGCGGCGCCGCACGCGTCCACGTCGTCGGCGTGGTACTTCTCGACGATGTGGCAAATCGCCTGCGGCATCAACTGGAACCCCTTGGACTTGACCGCGGCGATCATGGACAGCGGGTTGACCAGCAACTCGCGGATCAAATCCATGCACTGGGTCACGACGCGCACGTTGTTCGCCTCCTTCTTCATGACCCTCACGGCGGTCATGACGACGCCGAGCTGCACCAGCATGTTCGCGCCGACGCCGGACGCGAGTCGAGTCAGCGCGACCGTCGCGTTCGTCTGGTACCGCAACTGGTTAGGACGCGACAGCCGCGGCGGTGGGTTCTCGGCGACGTGGCACAGCAACGTCACCGCGCGTTTGCGCGCGCGGTACAGGTCAGACGGGTGGTACTCGCCCCTGTGTTTGGGGTTACGAGCGGCGGCGGCGGCGGCGAAGTCCGCGTCCGGATCGAGCTCCGGATCGCGAGGCGGACTTTTCGGGAGGATGGATCGAGGGGAGGTCGTTCGTTCCCGGTTAGCCGCGGCGTCCGGGCTCTTGGCGGCGAGCCTCGGCGGGCTCGTCGGGGCCTCCGCGGCGCCGTACAGGTTCGCGCTTTGCGGCGCGGGGGCTCCGAGCTTGAAGTGCGAACGGGCGTTTTCGCCCGAGCCGTTGTGAAGCGCGGTTTTGCGAGCGTTGCGGCTTTCGAGCCATTCGAGCGCGAGTTCCGTGTCGTGTACCCGCACGCTGTCCACCGAATCTTCGGCGTCCGCGTAGGAGTACCCGAGCATGACGAGTTGCGCGATGACGACGACTTTGGATGAGAGCATCGGGTCGATGCGAACGGGGAATTTCGCGGCAACCGGCATGTCGACGCCTTCTTGTTCGTACCTCATCCTGGCCACTTCGTTCTGGAGCGCGCGGAAGTTCTGTGAGAGCTCCTGGACGCGTTGCTGCGCGGCGCGGAGTTGTGCGCGTTCGCGGTTGATGGCTTCGTTGCCGCTGGCGCCGTCCTGGCCTTCTTTCAGCTCCTTGACGACCGCGCGAAGGTTGGCCACCTCTTGCTCGGAGAGGGAGAGGGCGGAGACTGCGTTGCGCATGGCTGAGCTCGCCTGCTCGAGCATCATCTGCGACGAGGACGTCTTCGCGCGTAGCGCTTCCTGCGCGGACTTGATCGCGTTGTCGAAGTCATCCTTGCGGACCTGGGTACACGTGGGTGGGCGGAAGGGGCAGATCGTAAGCGTCGGCGTCGTCCTGTTGTTGACGGGGCAAACTGAAATGGGTGTCGTGCTGGCCGAAAAATATCGTGGGGGTTAGGGACGCACCATGCCGTCCGCGGTCACCTCGACGCCGCGGGTGAAGTCCGGGAGGGACGTCGTCTCGACATCGTCAGAGTATCGCCCCATGGCGTGGGTCACGAGCGTAGGCTCGCGTCTTCGCGCCCGGGGAGGACTGAGTCCGATACCAGCCAGGATGCAGATCTGTACACGCTAAAAAACTTTTGGTGTTACTCCGATTTATACGGCATGATTAAACCGTGCTTGTTGAGTCAACTATCTTGGCGCGCAGCGCTATAGAAATGAGCCTCCTCAACACCCGCGTGTTGATATTGGGCACTCTCATTTTCCGAGACGCGCCCTCTCGGGTGGGTCAACCTCGAGAAAGGCCAGGCAGCCATGTCGGGCCGCATCCTCGAGCATGACTTCGCCAGCGTGGTCCGCAGGTTGAACATGCTCGCCGAGAATCAGGTCTGCGCGGACTGCCCCACGCGGAACCCCGACTGGGCGTCCGTCAAGCACGGCATCTTCATCTGCCTGAACTGCTCCGGCATCCATCGCTCGCTGGGCGTGCACGTCTCGTTCGTGCGGTCCGCGACGATGGACACGTGGACGCAGGCCGAGGCGCGCATGATGGAGAAGGGCGGGAACAACAGGCAGCGCAAGTTCTTCGACAAATACGGCCTGCACGAACAGACCCCGCACAGGGAAAAGTACAATCACGCCGTCGCGGAGGCGTACCGCGGCAAGCTCAAGGCGGACGTCGACGGCAAGGAATGGAAGAAACCCAAGTGGATGAAGAAGAACTCCGGCGGCGGCGGCGACGCGCGCACAGCTGTGTCGGCACCCTCGGCACCCTCGGCGTCCAAACCGAAGAAGGGCAGCGGGCAGTTCGACCTCGGCACCGGCATCGGATCGCTAATCAAAACAGCCTACGTCGCCGACGAAGACGACGGATGGCGCCCGCCATCCCCTAAACCCCCGCGCGGCGCCACCCCAGGCCGGTTCCTCATGGGCCTTCAACCCACGGCGTGGGTCAAGTTCCTGAAACAGCTGGACAGGCAGGACGACAGGACGTACCACTTAAAGAAGATGTCGGAGGATGAGCGAGCGCAGGTCGTCGCCGCCATGTCGGGCGCGCCGCCGCCGCCGCTGCCGCCCTACCCGAAGATTGGCAGCGCGGCACCGACGGGAGGGACCAAAGGGAGGGACGCGTCGTCCGATAGCTCGAGCGATGAACGCGAGCCGGGGCCGGAGCTCGGGGGCGGAGGCATCGCCAGCGTTAACCCGTTCGGAGACGCTCCGGTTGTTTTACCAAAGAGAACGAAGAAAAATAGCGGGGACAGCGACGACGACGACGAGCCTGGTCGGCGTAAACCGTCGAAGAAGAAAGACTGGGACGCGTCGAGCTCGGAGGATGAGGACGACGACGGTGACCTGAACAAGAAGTTCAAGGGTGGGCTCGGCTCGATCGACCGCGTCAAGGAGGAACGCGCGCGACGGGAGAAGGAAAAGGAAAAGGAAAAAGCCGAGCGGCGCCGGCGAAAGGCGGAGAAGGAGACGCGCCAACGGGAGGCGCTCAACGCCGCGCACAGGAACGCCGCGTTGGCGGCCGCGGCGGAGGCACAAATGGCGGCGGCGATGGCGTCCAAGGCTGCCGGGAAGGCGAAGAAAGCTTCCGTCGGGGACAGTCGCGGAGGAGGAAGGCGACCCCCCGAGGTTTCATTCGACGCTCCCCCCACGCGGTCCTACGCCCCGCCGCCCCCGCCGCCCCCGTCGACCGACCCGAACAGGTACTCCGGGTTCGCGAATCCCGCGCTGGACCGCCGGGGCGCGCCACCGCCGGGAGGAGGCCTCGGAGGCTACCAGAACGGCGCGATGGCGTCGTCGTCCGCGTCGAACGACTGGAGCTCGCAGATGAGCGGATACGTAACCGGAGCTTCGGCTTCGACGTCTTCCATGTTCGGATCCGCCAAGTCCTGGCTCTCCGGCACCCTAAAATCCATGGCGGATAAACTCGACGGCTCAGCTGGCGTCGCACCGGGGCCGCAACCGCATCAACCGCATCAACCGAAGGCTGGTTTCAACGCGTTTCAGATCGACGCCAAAGGGGTACCGAGGGACCCGAATGAATTTCGGGAAAGCCACGCCAACGCAGGCGGGTTCGGCGTCGTCGGCAAGGCCACAAACCATAACTCGGTCAAGAGCATATTCGCGGAGGCGCCGCCGCCGCCCACGGGCGGCCGCGGTAAATTCGGCGCCGAGGAAGGCTTCTACGACGACGTGTCCGACGAATCGGAGAGTGAAAACGAGTCGGACGCGAACGAGTTCCCGCTGGCGAATCAGCGCGCTCAACCGAAGGGTTCCTTCGCGAGCAGCATCCAGAGCCTGGCGAACGACTTTGGCACTCGCGCCAACGTCCAAACCCCGAGTGGTGGTTTCTACGACAGTTGATCAACAATGTAATCGCTACTAGATGCTACGTCATCATTAAAAAACGAACCGACTACACCATGTCGTACAGACGCGCCGACGCCGCCGGGACTTTATCGCACCACCCGCACTCCAGCGCGACTCTCATCCCGAGCGCCGTCGGATCCCAGTCGTCCAGTATCCGCCCCGACACGTCCCCACTCGGCCAGAACATAGCCCGCCCGAACCGCCGGAATAAACCGTAGCTGCCCGGGAAGTTGCTCAGCAGCAGCACGTCCGGTATTCGCCTTTGCCTCCCCGTCCTGCATCCCTCGATGTCAAGCGCGAAAGCCAACAGACCCAGCGATACGTACACCACGCCCACCCCGCCGACCGTGTACCCCAGCGCCTTGGCGTACCACATCCGTTTGCCGCGTCGAAGCCACGTTTCGATCGTGCCCTGGACGCGCAGTTTGACGATCATGTCCCCGCGGGACGTCCCCGGCGGGTACGGCGGCGACGAGGACGTTTGATGATCTTCGCGGACAATCGGAAAGCCCTCGTTTGCGATGCGCTTGTCGCCGCCGTTCGCGGCGACGGCGCTGTTGGCCTTGATGGAGAGCTTCAAGGGGCGGCCGGTCAGTGTCGGGACCGACACGATCGCGCCCGCCTCGTGTTGTTCTTTCGTGAGCGCGAATCGCACCAAGACGTCCGCTGAGGTTTTGTCCCTGGGTCGCGAGAAGTAGGGATGTCTCAGTTCCCTGACGACGAAGACGACGGATTGGAGCCTGTTGGTGCCGAGCGCGCCGATGCGTATCTCCCGCCCGTCTCTCCATCCCGGCCGGACGACGACGTGGAAGTGCACCGTCTCCTTCCCGGGCATCCCTTGGTACCCCGACTCGATCGTGTACGTCTCCACCTGCTCGTGGCGTCGCGTGCCGGTGAAGAGCTCCTCGAGCGTGCACCACAGCTGGCACACGATGGTCTCGGGCACCCCCATCGCCGCGCAGTACTGCATCCGCGCGTGCGTCTCCGCCTCCATCCACTCGCGCGGGTCCTCGTACTCGTCATCGTGCCCGTGCGTGTCGTACCTCTCCCGCGTCTTCGGATCCGACAGGAGCGCGTACGCCGCTCCGATCTCCTTGAACCTGGCGTCCGCCTCATCCTTCATGTCCGCCGGGGCTTTGTCGGGATG